>LFRM01225939.1_pt1 | contig 11677 bp, 10 predicted proteins | sample 618341 | NCBI WGS metagenome assembly LFRM01 (sample SAMN03654438, study PRJNA283298) | anaerobic digester metagenome | isolation source: pool of bioreactors CSTR01a, CSTR02a, and CSTR03a thermophilic anaerobic... | place: Denmark: Kgs. Lyngby | collected 2014-05-21
AACCACTACTTACGGCGAAAAGGACAAGGATTGGGCCTGGACCTTCTTCAACACTGAGCCCAACCATCCAGCTGGTACCGTATTTAGCTATGATACCTCTGCATCATATACTTTGAATGTACTTGTAGAACGCCTAGTTGGAAAACCATTTTTGGAATATATTAAAGACAAGATACTTCGAGAACTGGGCTTCAGTGAGGAAGCTTGGTGTGTAAAGGCTCCTGAAGGCAATACCTGGGGTGGCAGTGGCGTAATGTGCACCACCAGAGACCTCGCCAGACTAGCACTTGTTTATATGAATAATGGCAATATTGGTGGCAAGCAGTACCTATCTGAAGAATATGTACAAGCGGCAAGCTCAAGACAGATAGACAATTCTCCAACTGGTCATAGAGACTATATGCATGGAAATGGTTATGGTTATCAGATATGGATATTGAAGGATGGAGCATATGCTTTTTGTGGTATGGGAATGCAGCTAGCAATTTGTGTTCCTAAAGAAGACTTCCTATTTGTTTGTAATGGAGATATCCAAGGCTCTGCTCAAGTATATGCAGGTATAATGGAACTCTTATGGGATGAAATAGTGGAAGAATTACACCCTGATAGCTTGCCAACTGATGATGTGGCTACATCACAATTGGCTGAAACTTTGAGTAATCTCTCTGTAGTGAATCCTTTGATAGGAAAGAGCAGCTCACCTATGGCAGAGAAAATAAACGGTAGACAATACGCATTGGAAACCAATGCAATGGGCATTCAAAAGCTGACTGTTGAATTTAATGGCAATGAAGGCCAGCTCATTTTAGAAAAACAGGGTGAAGAAAAGCGCATCGATTTTGGCATGGAAGACTACAAAATGGGACGTTTTCCTGAAACCCATTACTATGGTGATACTATTGGTATTCCCAGAGGAGAAATGTATAAGTGTATGGCCGTAGGTCAGTGGACTCAGGAAGACAAGCTGGTAATTCGCTTATATGTTATCGATGATTACTTCGGTAATATGACAGTCACTCTAGGCTACAAAGGCGAAGAACTAGGTGTCTATATGACAAAAACCGCCGAATGGTTCCTTAATGAATATCAAGGCTTTGCCGGCGGTCATTTGATAAAAGGATAATAGGTATTTACCGGTTTTTATTTTCCAGCTTATGCAGGATAGTAAAGCCGGTTTTTTCTATAGATTTTTCTATCTCAGTGGTATTTAATGAGTTGATGCCAACCACTATTGAGCTTTTTCCATTTAGCTCTCTATACACTGCTACACGTGTTATATTGGCACCAAACTGCCCAATTATACTGGTTAGATTAGACATGATGCCTGGTTCATCGTTTACTTCAATGGTCAAGCGAGTACCGTATTCCCTGAAACCAAGCAACTCAATAAAGGAATCAAAAATATCACTTTCAGTTATGATTCCAACTAGCACTTCCTTGTCATCTACAACTGGCAGGAAGCTGACTTTGTTGTCACGCATGAGGATTGCTGCTTCTTCCAATAAAGCGTCTGGTGAAACTGTTATTAAATCCTTCGCCATAATCTGCTTTATCTTAGTTTTAGCCAGTAAATAGGTAATCTCCCCCATGCTAAGGCTTGTGGCTTTGGAAGGTGAATAGCGATCGATATCCTCTTTGGAAACTACTCCCACCAGCTTCCCCTTATGTATAACCGGAAGACGTTTCACACCATGTTCAGCCATGATTTCATGAGCTTCAGGAACAGTATGATCAGGGGAAATGGTAAAGGGATTAGTGGTCATTTTAGTTTTAACAAACATTTATTAACCTCCTAAATATGCTTTTTTAATGTCATCACTTTGCATCAGGTCGGCTCCTGTACCGCTAAGAACAATTGAGCCAGTCTCCAAAACGTAGGCACGATCTGCTATGGAAAGGGCCATACTGGCATTTTGCTCTACCAGTAAGATTGTAGTGCCTGTACTATTGATATCTTTTATTATACTAAATATTTCCTGCACAAGCAAGGGTGCCAAGCCCATAGATGGCTCATCTAGAAAAAGAATTTTAGGTCGGCTCATCAAACCTCGACCAATAGCAAGCATTTGCTGCTCCCCGCCTGACAAGGTTCCCGCCATTTGTTTTTTACGATCAAATAGAATAGGGAACCAGTCATAAACCCTCTTTATATCTTTATTAATACCTTCCTTGTCCTTACGAAGAAAGGCCCCTAGCTCTAGATTTTCTAGCACCGACATGGTAGAGAATACATGACGTCCTTCAGGCACATGGGAAATACCTAGCTTCACCCTATCTTGAGCAGAAGTTTGTGTTATATCTTTTCCGATAAGTGTAATCTCTCCGTCTGTAACATTCTTTAAACCGGATATTGTGCGAAGAGTAGTCGTTTTACCTGCACCATTGGAACCAATCAAGGTTACAATTTCTCCAGAATTTACGCTTAAGGAAATACCCTTAAGAGCATGAATGACTCCATAATGAACATTCATGTTTTTTATCTCAAGCATTACTGACATCCTCTCCCAAATAAGCCTTTATAACACGCTTATTCGTTTTTATTTCCCCAGGTGTTCCCTCCGCTATCAGCATGCCATGGTCTAGCACATAAATCCGCCTACATATTTTCATAACCAACGACATATCATGCTCAATCAATAGAATGGTCAAATTGAACTTATCTTGAATCCATTGTATCAGATCGGTCAATTGTGTTGTCTCAGCAGGATTCATACCAGCAGCAGGTTCATCTAAAAGTAAAAGGACAGGCTTTGTTGCTAAGGCTCTGGCAATCTCTAATCTGCGCTGTTGACCATAGGGGAGGTTTCTTGCCAGTTCATTCTTCTTTTGATCTAAATCCATTATTCTGAGAAGCTCCAAGCTCTCATCTACCAGCCGTTTTTCTTCCCTTTTATAGGAAGGAAGATGTAAAAAGCTAGATACTAAACCGTAATTAACGTTTTGATGCATTGCTATTCGAACATTGTCCAATACCGTTAAATCCTTAAACAATCGAATGTTTTGGAATGTCCTAGAAACCCCTTCCTTACATATTTCATAGGGTTTTTCTCCACGCAATTCCTTTTGCTTTTCTCCATTGTTCAATAAAATGCTACCGTTATCTGGTGTATAAACTCCTGTTAAAAGATTGAATACTGTAGTCTTACCTGCACCATTAGGGCCAATCAAGCCTACTAATTCATCCTTGTCGATTTTAAAATTGACATTAGTCACTGCATTTACTCCGCCAAAGGATTTAGTCAATTTGTTAACACTTAAAATAGCCATCTCACTTCCCCCCTTTCTTGGTTGGCAAAAGATTTCCTAGTCTGTGAAAGGTTTTCAGGGACAGTTCTTTAGAGCCCATAAGACCCTGTGGTCTAAATATCATAATAATGATTAATAGCAAGGGATAGATAATCATACGAACCTCTGAAAAGTCCTGTAGGAGCGTATTTATCAATGCTAACAAAATCGCCGCCAGTACAGATCCTGAAATACTTCCTAAACCACCAAGTACAACAATTACCAGAATATCAATGGATTTTTGGAAGCCAAATGTATCAGGCTTTAAAAAATAAAAATACGAAGCATATAAGGCGCCGGCAATTCCAGCAATAAAAGCCCCTATTGTAAAAGCAGTAACCTTGTATTTTGTGGTATTGATACCTACAGCCTCTGCAGCAATTTCATCCTCACGTATGGAGATACAAGCTCTTCCATGGGATGAGTTTAGGAATCGGGTAATCAGCAAAATACTACCAACCACAAACAAATAAAGAAATAACCAATTTGTAAACCTAGGTATACCGCTAAGTCCTGCTGCACCATTAGTGAGACTATCCATGTTTAAAAATATAATACGTATAATTTCAGACATACCTAAAGTAGCAATTGCCAAGTAGTCACCTTTGAGGCGCAGTGTGGGAAGACCTACTAGAAAACCTATTATAGCTGCTATAATTGCACCAGCAAACAAACCTACTAAGAAGCCCCAAACAGTGGGGACTCTCATAAGAATAATTGCACATACATAGGCACCAATGGACATAAATCCAGCATGCCCTAATGAAAACTGTCCTGTAAAACCTGTAACCAAATTCAAACTAACCGCTAAAATTATATTGATACAAATAGTAGCAATCGTGGCTTGTAAATAATCATTTATGACGTTCAAGTATACTAAAACTTGTACTATGGCGAAGGTTAGTATTAATGCTATCCACTTCCTCATATCTACACCTTCTCCCTTACATTTTTGCCTAGTATTCCAGTAGGTTTAATTATAAGAACCAGAATTAGAATGCCAAATACCACCGCATCGCGATACATGGAATTACCATAACCAGAAACAAGCACCTCAATAATACCAATTAAATAACCACCAAGCATAGCTCCAGGTATAATTCCTATACCGCCAAAGACAGCAGCTACAAATGCCTTAAGGCCGGGCATGGTACCCATAAGTGGGTTGATAGAGTTATAGTATACACCAACCATAATGCCTGCAGCACCAGCTAAAGCTGAACCCAAAGCAAAGGTAAATGATATTGTTGTATTTACATTGATACCCATAAGCTGGGCAGCATCACTATCTAGTGATACGGCTCGCATGGATTTGCCAATCCTTGTTTTTCTTACGATAAATTGTAATACAATCATAAGAAAGATTGTTATAGCTACTATCATTATCTGTTGCATATTGATTACTACATCACCAAACTGAAAACGTCTCGTTATAAATCCAGACATAGGTGGGAAAGTTCTAACACCTGCTCCTACAAAAAACATAGTTCCATATTGAATGAACAGTGATACACCAATAGCTGTAATAAGTACTGCTATACGTGTTGCATTCCGAAGAGGCTTGTATGCAATTTTTTCAATGCCGATGCCTATTAAGGTACATAGAACCATAGAAATAATAAGAGATGGTAAAAAACCTAGGTTTAAGTTCGTCATGCAGAAATAGCCGATATAAGCACCTAACATATAAATATCGCCATGTGCAAAATTGATCAGCTTAATAATGCCATATACCATTGTGTACCCAAGAGCAATAAGTGCATATATGCTGCCCAGCGAAACACCATTGATAATTTGTTGAATAAGCTGTTCCAAATCCTCTTCCCTTCTTTCTAATTCCACTTTTCATAAAATGGATATAAGTGAGGAACCAGGCTCCTCACTTATATCTTTAACTAATTAACCAAAGTATTTCCTACTACTTATTCTGCACTAAGCCTTTCACTTGAATACTGCTTGCCATCGACTAATTCGATAACTATCAAGTCTTTAATTGGGTTATGATTTTCGTCAATGGTGAAAGTGCCTGTAACACCTTTGAAATCAGAAGTAGCAGCCATAGCTTCCTTTACAGATTCCCCATCCAATTTTTCAGCACGGTCAATGCTGTCTACAACGTACTTAGCGAGGTCATAGCCTAAAGCGTGGAAAGCACCAGGTTGCTTATCGTATTTTTCTTCGAAACCCTCAAGGAAATTCTGTACTACAGGATCTTCGTCAAGAGAAGAAAAATGATTGGAATAATACACATTAGTTAAAGCATCGTCTCCTGCCAATTTAGCCAGGTCTGGAGAGTCAAATCCATCAGCTCCTAGAATGGGAACGGTAATTCCTTGTTCTCTGGCCTGCTTTATAATCAAACCAGCTTCCTCATAATATCCAGGGATAAAAATCACGTCGAACTCATCACCTTTGATTTTGGTAATGATGGAGTTAAAATTGGTATCCCCAGCTACATAGGCTTCCTGTGCAACTATGGCTCCGCCTCCATCCTGGAAGGTATTAGTGAAGGCCTCTGCCAGTCCTTTGCCATAATCACTGGAATTATCCATAATTACTACAGCGCTTTTTGCAGATAACTTGTTAAGAGCATAATTAGCCATTCCTGTTCCCTGATAAGCATCGCTGAAACAGATACGGAAGGCATACTCTTTAACTCCATTAGCATCTACGGTTATATCGTCTGCAGTAGTAGAGCCGGAAGCTACTGGTATCTTGTTCTGCAGAGCAGGAGGTATGGTAGCTTTAAAAGCCCCAGATGTAGCAGGACCCAAAACTGCTACTACTTTATCCGACGTCATAAGTCGGGTTGTTAAGGTTGTAGCCTCTGCCTCGTCTGACTTATTGTCATACTTAACTATTTCAATATCCTTACCATCGATACCACCAGCTGCATTGATTTCTTCGATAGCTAGCTCTATTCCTTGTACAGAGTCTTGCCCATAGGAAGCTACTTTGCCGGTTAACTCATAGTTAACACCAATCTTGATGGTGTTGCCCGTATTTGCATCGCCACAGCCTACAAATAGAGCCAAAACAACTATAACACTAGTTAGTAATAAAATTGCCTTTTTCATAAATATACGCTCCTTTAATATTAATGTCCTATTATAAATAGTACTAATAAATCTACTATAACAGTATCCTGGCTGTCAATAGTAGAAATTATAGCATTTGTCATTTGCAAATACTTATATTTCTATATTTGCTATCAAGTTAGATTCAATTACTCTATTATATATACTTTAACTTAAAAGTTGAAACATCTATAAGCTATACTTCCAATCAAATCTTAAAGCATGTTAACTACGAAAGCATTTATAACAGAGGAACTTTATCTGTATGTTATAGTAACACATTAGCGCACTAAAATAAATAGTTTATTATAAAATAAAAGCAAAAAGTCCTCTGAGAGGACTCCATAGATGAAAGTTAATTTATACTTTGATTTTCTTCCACTTACCGGAATTAAATCGTAGCATTACCAGAAGTGAACGCACTGCTTGATCTACTAACAAGGCAAACCATGCACCTTCCAAACCCCAATTCAAGACATTTATTGAATAATGAGCCAATATAGGCCGAATTAATAAGATGGTTATAAATGAGATAATAGCAGTTGCACGTGTATCACCTGCTCCACGAAGTGCACCAGCAAGAATAAATTGCGAAGATTGTAAAGGTTGCACCAAGGCAACAAACATTAGAATTCTTGCACCTTGAACTATTACTTCTGCTTCATTGGTATATAGTGAAACTATAGGCTTACCAAGGAAGAAAAATATTAATACAAGTAATATAGCTATTACTTGACCTACTCTTCTTGTGTGGCTGGTATATGCTTGAGCCATATCAGGTCGACGTTTGCCAAGACTTTGGCCTACTAACGAAGTACCAGACACACCAAATGCCTGCCCAGTCATAAAAGACATAGCCTGAATATTCATGCAAATTTGATGAGTGGCATAAGCAACAGTGCCTAGTGAAGCAACGGTTTTTACATATAGAATCATCCCTGTACGCATGAAAACTTGCTCAATCATAGAAGGAATACCAATGTTAAAAATTGACTTCATTGCTTGCCAATCTGGTTTAAAACCCTTTTTTATATCTAGGTATATATAATGGTTTCCTCGAAGCACTACAGCCATCGATAAAAGAAAAGCAACTGTCTGGCCAATGACCGTAGCTATTGATGCACCGGCTACTCCCATTTTGGGAAAGCCCATATATCCGTTAATTAAACCGTAATTAAAGAATACATTTATAAGATTGGAAACAAGGTTATAAACCATTGCAATTCGGGTATTACCTACTCCGCGCAGGGTAGCAGTGGCAGTTGAGGTTAGCGCTAATGGGACAAAACCTAACATTTGTATTTTTAGATAAATGGTGCCCTGTTCAAGTGTAATAGCCTCAGTAGCACCCATAAAGCGTACCATGTTTTCAGAAAATATAAATCCCAAAATAGAGCTTATCAATGAAAAAACAAAGGTTAGTAAAAATGCCTGTCGTAATATTCTGTTAGCTTTTTCCGGTGAACCCTCACCTTTATATCTTGCAACTAGGGCAGTTGCACCAACATTCATAGCCATAAACATAAGCATTAGCAGAAATTTCGGCTGAGTAGTCAAGCCTACTGAAGTGATAGCCCATGAACCCAATCGACCTACCATCATCATGTCTACCATAGAAGCCAGTTGGGTTAATGTCATCTCCAAAAAAGATGGCCAAGCAATTCCAACAACATCCTTATATAGCATTTTTGAGGTAATGCCCTCAGGTATATGTTTGCTAACCTTGTCATCTTGTCCATAATTGTCGGTCTCATTACCGACTTCCACTAAATCCAATGCCATTACGGCAGGATTTTTCTGCTTTTGCTTTCTTAGTCTATGTAGAAAGCCACGAAAGTCAATATTCACTACAGTGACTCACACCCCTTATATATAATAAATATACTTCTTTTATATTATCATAAAAAATAGGGATGTGTCTATCTGCTTATTTATACGTATAAGCAACTTTTAAGCCATTGTGCTAAGCATATCTTCGTTTATCTCATATTTACATGTTTGATTGGAGGAAAAAGCTTCGTATTCCTGTAACATATATAGACCCATGCGAGCTACTTCGTCGCCGATACTACCAGCAATGTGAGGTGTTAGGAATACATTATGCATTTCATAAAATGGATGTCCTGCCTGTACAGGCTCTGGAAAAGTTACATCTAGAACAGCAGTACGATTGGGTACTTCCTTCAATGCACGTACCAAGTCTAACTCAATCAGTTGTGCCCCTCTACCGGTATTTATGAAAGTGGCATTGTGACGCATTAAGTTAAAGTATTCATAGGTAATCATACCTTTTGTATGCTCATTATTAGCAAGATGATTGGATATTATAAGGCATTCCTCAAATATGGTCTTTAAGTCACATTTTCTGACACCTAAGTCGTCTGCCTTATCATCAGGAAGAAAAGGATCAAAAACTAAAATATTATAGTTGAAGTTCTTGAGCATGGAAATAACAAGCTTTCCAATCATACCAGCTCCTATGATTCCGACCTTCTCACCATAATTTCCCGGCATTAGTTGTTTTATTTTAACCGCCTCTTGATGCCCTTTTGTTTTATAGAGCCTTTCTGACTGAAAATAACCTTTTCCAGCCAATAGAATCTGGGATATGGTATATTCTGCTACAGGAACACCATTAGCTGCAAAGGCACTGAATATCCGTACACCACATTCTAAAAATGGGCGAGCGAACTGTTGAACTGAGCCCGCTGCATAGAACACAGCCTTCAAATTTGGAAAATATTTTTGTATCTGATCCTTGTTTAAGGGGAACATGCCCCAGGTAGAGAAAATGAAATGAACATTTTTAAGGTCCTCTTTTCTCTCCTCCATGGTTTCTGGGTCGCTAATATAATCAAGGAAATTGATCTTATCTGCCAACGCTGATCTAACAGATTGGTCATATGCTTTTTCAATGGCCGTCTGTCCACCACTTGTTATGAAAATACCATTCATTTTATATCCCTCAATTCTCTTTATTTGAGCCCTTTTCCTCTGATTCCTCTGATTCCTCTGATCCTTCCTGAAATTCTTCTATTATTGGCTCCATAATTTGTAAGCGCAATCGCTTCACTCTAGTACGATAAACATCCATAATAACCCATCGCAATTCATTATAAACTACCACTTCCCCTTTCTTTGGGAAACGGCCGATTATACCGGTTATAAACCCACCTATGGTTTCATAATGCTCAGATTCCATGTCAGTGCCCAGCTCATCATTGATAACACTTAGCCTAGTAAGACCGTTAATGATATATTCGCCGGGAGCTAGCTGCTGTATTTCATCAACTATTTCTTCGTATTCGTCACCTATGTTTCCGAATATCTCTTCAACTAAATCCTGCATGGTGACAATACCAGCAGTTCCACCATATTCATCGGCCACTACAATCATCTGCAGGCGTTTTTTTCGCATATCTTCAAATAAATCAGCTATACGTTTGTTTTCATAGGTGTAATAAGGTTTTCGAATACTTGTATTGATATCAAAAGTTTCCTTTGCTTGTTGCGAAAAAAAGACATCCTTGACATGCAGAATTCCAACAATATTATCAATAGTATTTTCATAAACTGGCATACGAGAATACTGCTCAGTTTGAAATTGATCCCGTATTTCATCATAGGTGGATTCAATATCAATGGCTAAAATATCTGTACGGGGAATCATGACATCCTTAACTTGGGAATCACCAAATTGGAAGACATTTTGAATCAATTTCTTTTCCTCTGGATCAATTAATCCCTCTTTATGACCTACATCAACCAAGTTGAGTAATTCTTCTTCCGTTATGTGCGGCTTATCTTTTAGCTTCCAACCAAATAAACGCATAATTAGATTACTTATAAAAATGAGAAAAACTATGATGGGATTTAAAATACGAATCAACACTGTTATAAAACCCGCTACCTGAAAAGAAAAACGCTCTGGATAGGTTTTTGCCAGTAAATATGGAAATATTTCTCCAAATATTAGCACTATAAAAACCATAATTAGAATAGTAAACCAGGTGGCAATATTGCTCATGTGTTTAGCTGCCAGTTGTGTTGCTAATACTACGGCACTAATATTAGATGTATTGTCTGCTAACAAAACTACATTTTTGAGTTTCTCTGGAGAATCTAGAAGTTTCGAAACCTTGTCTGCACCTTTGATTCCTTCATCTACCTGTTTGTGTAAGCGAATTCGATTTAATGATAAGAAAGCAGTTGCCACAGCTGTGAAAAAGGCTGATAAAACAAGTAAAAATACTAAAAAAATCAACCGCCATATACTATCCGATTCCAATGGATGACACTCTCCCTGATAAATAATTATGTGTAAAATTAAATTTCAGGCATATTGTACCATAAGTTACAATCCTTGTCCATATTTCGTAGACCTTCTATGTAAAGTATTTCTTTCTACTTCTCTAAATAACTGACAATGTTTGAATTACACTGATATAGCTTATGAATAGTATAATATAGTTATTAATTTCTCGAAGTATTTTAGAGTATTTTTATCATTATTAAAGGAGTGAAGCAGGATGGCACAAGCAAAGGTAGAAGCAAAGTTAATAGATAATATGGCTTATCAAATGGAGCTAGATGGACATAATCTTATACTAGACGCAAGTATAGAAAATGGTGGTAGTAACTTGGGCCCACGCCCCAAAAAGCTTCTATTGGCTGGATTAATTGGATGTACTGGCATGGATGTGGCTTCCATATTAAAAAAAATGCAGGTTGTGCTGGATGATTTCAAACTTACTGCAACAGCCGAAACAGCAGAAGATCATCCAAAAGTATATACCGAAATACACCTTAACTATCACTTTAAAGGAAAAAATTTACCAAAGGATAAAATAGAGCGAGCTGTATCCCTATCACAAGAAAAATACTGTGGAGTTTCAGCAATGCTACAAAAAGCCGCACCAGTCACTTATGATATTACGATTGAAGAAACCTAATAGTCGTGAAAGTAGATAATCAGGTAAGCAAAAGCCCTGATTGACTCACATCAATCAGGGCTACAATAGGGGAACTTTAAGGAGGCATAAATGAAAAAGAACTAGTGATTATGTCTATGAATCAATTTTAATCATCATCTATGAATCCATTATTGCTAGTTTGTAAATAAACTGTGAACCTTGCTTTTTTGAAATAATCGTTACTGTTCACAGCCCGAAAATAAAAAGCAATATGTAACGAGCCTTTGCGGGAACGACTATCAATCTTAGCGAATATCAGCAGAAAATTCGTTAAGCAACTTTCACTGTTTGAACGCAGTGAGTTTGGAAGTTGTAGGATTTTCAGCTGAGATGAGCTCTAGA
>LFRM01283270.1_pt1 | contig 11676 bp, 10 predicted proteins | sample 618341 | NCBI WGS metagenome assembly LFRM01 (sample SAMN03654438, study PRJNA283298) | anaerobic digester metagenome | isolation source: pool of bioreactors CSTR01a, CSTR02a, and CSTR03a thermophilic anaerobic... | place: Denmark: Kgs. Lyngby | collected 2014-05-21
CAACAAGGCTTGGCCGGGAAAAGATGAAACAGCTTCGCGTGGAGGCAGGGAACGTGCGCAGGTGATAAACAAAGAATGAGATAAGAAGCATCTTTAAATGCTTTGAATTAATCAGCAGCAAAAAGAAAGGATACAGCATATGGAAAAGAATTTTATTGTATGTACGGATTCCGGGTGTGATCTTTCTATTGAAGTTTTGACTGAACATGAAATCTATCCGCTCCCATTACAGTATGAGCTGAACGGAAAACTGGTCAGCGACACAATGAAGCATGAAGATTGTCATATGTTCTATGAGGGGATGCGCGCCGGCGACTGCCCGAAGACCAGCCAGGTCAACTCCGTGCAGTTTGTGGATTTCTGGACACCGATCATCAATGAGCATCATCTGCCGATCATTCATATTTCCCTTGGAAGCGGTGTTTCCGGAACCTATCATAACGGATGCCTTGCAGCAGAAGATATCAAGGAAGATCTCCCTGAGGCGGAGATCCATATGATCGACTCGACGCTCTGTTCTGTCGGTTACGGAATGCTGGCTCTTAAAGCTGCAGAAATGAGAGATGCAGGCGCAGGTTTGCAGGAATGCATCGATTGGCTGGAAGAACATAAAGGCAATATGAATACCTGGTATACGACGGATGAGCTGAAATATCTGTATAGAAGCGGACGTGTCAGCAAACTCGGCGCGATCTTAGGAGAAGCACTGAATATCTGTCCGATCTTAAATCTGGATCTGGAAGGCCATCTGATCGTTCAGGAAAAGGTGCGCGGATTGAAAAAGACGATCCGCAGGATCCATGAGATCATCGGCGGCATCGTAGAAGATGCGGATCAGCAGACCGCTTATATCTGTCATTCAGACATTCCGGAGCAGGCGGAAAAATTCGGTGAGGAGATCAAAGAGAAGTTCGGTTTTAAAGAGATGAAATACACTTACATCGGACCGACGATCGGCGCGAACTGCGGCCCCGGACTGATGGCTGTCTTCTTCTGGGGAAAGAAACGGACGATGGACGGATACAAAGGGAAATGATCCTGACAAAGTGTTGATACAGACGCAAAAAAAACGAATCATAACTTATTATAAAAATCAATAATCAAAACGCATATAAAAACAGATTAAGCATTGTTAGATGTGCACAAAAAGTTCCGAGCTCTTTCGGAACTTTTTGTCTGTATTCAAGAAAAAACATTGCTCGAAAAGGGGAAAAGAGTTAAAATTACTGCATACTTTGGGAGCCCCCCAAGGCATAAGATTTCATCATAGCTATGAAAGGAGAGAAAAGATGAAAAAAAGAGGCATTTTGGCATTAGCATTGGCACTTCTTCTTGCAGTATCAATGCTGGCAGCTTGCGGCGGCAGTTCAGGCGGCGGATCAACCCCGGCTGGCAGTGGTGCAGCTTCAGGCGGCGACCTTGCCGGAACAATCAAGATCGGGTATGTAAACCCGACAACAGGTGCTCTTGCTGGTAATGGTGAGGGCTGTGACTGGGTCGTTAAAAGACTGACTCAGTGGGTAGCTGACAATGGCGGAATTACGATCGACGGAAAACAGTATGGCATCAACGTAATTGTATACGATTCCGAATCCGATTCTTCCAAGTGCTCTGAGATGGCTCAGAAGCTGATCGAGGAAGATGATGTAGATATGATGATCGCTATTCAGACTCCGGAAACCGTTATCCCGGTAGCAGCAACAGCTGAGCGCTATGGCGTTCCTTGCGTTGCTATTCAGGCTCCGGTTAACCCGGTAGCAGCAAACGTTGCAGGCGGAGACCAGACAGAGTGGGTATTCGAAGCTTTCTGGACAATCGAGAAAGTTTATGAAGCACACAAAGCTCTTTGGACAGCAGCAGGCTATGGCCCTGGTTCAGGCGCTAAAGTCGGTCTTGCATTCGCAAACGATGCTGACGGATCTGCTTGGCATGACATCTTCTGCGAGCTTCTTCCGAAAGATGGTTATGTAGTAGTTGACCCGGGTATGTACCCATCCGGATCTGATGACTTCACATCCATCGCTGCAACATACAAGAGCCAGAACATCGACGTTCTTGCAGGAACAAATATCCCTCCGGATTTCCTGAAACTGTACAAAGCTTGCATCGGTGCAGGCGTACAGGCTGGATGCGTAACAATGGGTAAATGCTGCCTGCTCGACGGTGACGTTGCCGTTCTTGAGAACGACACACAGGGTCTTGCAAATGGTATCATGACAGAAGTTTGGTGGCAGCCGAACTATCCGTTCACATCTGCAGTTACAGGCGAAGCTTCCCAGGAAATCGGTGATGCTTACCTTGCAGATACCGGACGTAACATGCCGCAGCCGGCTGGATATGCATATGCAGCATTAGAGCTTGCAATCAATGCATTCCAGAACGCTGGAACATTAGACAAAGAAGCAGTTCGCGATGCACTCGCAGCAACTGATCTTGATACAGTAGTCGGCCCGATCAAATATGATCAGGAAATGATGGGTCTTACCTATGGCGATACTGTTATTGCTGGTGGCCAGTGGCAGCTGCAGGATGACGGCACAGAGAAACTGGTCGTTATCGACAACACTGTATACGCTGACATCGATATTCCGATCACAGGCGAATACAAGGCTGGAACAGCTTTAAACAAATAAACTGAATTATTGACTAAAGACTGAATATCTTGAGGGCGGGGAGCATATTTCTGCTCTCCGCCTTTCAAGATTAAAGTACCTCAAAAAGGAGGGCTTATGGGGAAAATATTAGAATTTGAGCATGTGGATGCCGGATACGGACGTGTCCAGATTCTGCATGACTTATCGTTCTCTGTAGAGGAAGGTGAGGTTTATGGTGTCATCGGCCCGAACGGATGCGGAAAATCAACGATGTTTAACGCCCTGATCGGTCTGATCATCCCTACCAAAGGAAAAATTACTTTCGACGGACATGATGTTACCAAGGTTAAGTCCGCTACCAGATGCCATATGGGTATCGGTCGTACTTTCCAGGTTCCGCGTCCGTTTGAAGGAATGAGCGTATTTGAGAACGTACTTGTTGCTGCCGTACACGGCGCAGGAAAATCTGAACATGAAGGCCGTGAGTGGGCGCTTGAAGCTCTGAAACTGACGGAACTTTATGATAAAAGAGAAATTCTTGCGGGAGAGCTGACACTGCTTGACCGTAAACGTATGGAAATTGCACGTGCTTTAGGAACACAGCCGAAACTGCTTCTTCTTGACGAAGTTGCAGCAGGTCTTACCGAGGCTGAGGTTCAGGATGTCATGAAGATGGTTGCTGATCTGAAAGCAGCAAAATATTCCATCATCTGGATCGAGCACGTTATTCAGACCATGGTACAGTCGACAGACCACCTGATGTGTATGCAGGAAGGTCATGAGCTTTTGATCGGCGATCCTGTACCGGTAATGAATTCCAAGGAAGTTGAAGAAGTATACTTAGGAGTGGAGGACGAAGATGAGTGAGCCTATTTTAAAAGTTGAAGGTGTTCAGGCGAAATATGGCGATTTCATCGCTGTAGAATCAGCCACATTGGACGTACCGGAAGGACAGATCGTATCTCTCATCGGATCCAACGGAGCCGGAAAATCCACTCTTATGGATACGATTGCAGGGTTACATAAACCTTCTCAGGGAAAAATTTATTTCAAAGGTGAAGATATCACCGGCCTGCCGGCAGAAAAAATCGTACTTAAGGGCTTAAGCCTTGTACCACAGGGATCCCGCTGCTTCATCCGTATGTCAGTAGAGGATAACCTGATCATGGGTAGTTACCCGAAGACTGCGCGGGCAAAAGCAAAAGATACACTGGAAATGGTTTACAATCTGTTTCCTGTATTAAAACAGAAGAGAAATGATCCGTCCGGAAGTCTTTCCGGTGGACAGAGACAGATGGTTGCTGTCGGCAGAGCACTGATGACGACTCCGGAGCTGATTCTCTTTGATGAGATCTCTTTGGGTCTTGCACCAACAACGATCAAGGATCTTTATGCAACGATCAAAGATATCGCAAAAGGCGGAACGACCGTTGTTCTGGTTGAGCAGGATACGCATCGTGCGATCAAGACCGCGCAGCTCGTACACGTTATGCTGAAAGGTAATGTTGTTCTTTCAGGTTCCCCGAAGGAACTGAGTGAAGACGATATCAAGAAAGCATACTTTGGAATCTAAGGGAGGTAGAATATGATCGTATTACAATATATCATAAACGGCATATTGCTGGGTGGTATCTACGCTGTCTTAGGAGTGGGTATGACAATGATCTTCGGTATCGTAAAACTTACCAACCTGGCACATGGCGAATTTGTTATTATCGGTGCTTATGCATCAACACTTATTGCAGGCGCCCTTGGCGTTGACCCGATCCTGACTTTGATCGTTACGATCCCGTTCATGTTTATCATCGGTATGATCTTACAGAGCGGATTGATCAACAGGGTTATGCTGAAAGGTTCAGAGCCGGCACTTCTGGTTACATTCGGTTTGTCCATCATCCTGCAGGATGCAATGCTTCTGCTCTTCACAGCAGATGCTAGACATGCAGGTGGTGCTTACAGCTCGATCGTATTCCATATCGGAAGCCTCAGTATCGCACTTCTGGACATCATCCTTCTTGTGATCAGCTTGCTGACGATCCTGATCCTTTCCTGGTTCCTTAACAAGACCTATATGGGACGCTCCATCAGAGCAACATCTGATGATACGCAGGCAGCTTCCCTGATGGGTGTCAGCGTTAAGAGAACCTATGGTATAGCAATGGGTATTGCAATGGCAACTGCAGCAGTTGCAGGTCTTTGCATCGCCCTGAAGTGGACCTATTATCCGAGTTCCGGCGGCGGCTATCTGCTGACGGCATTCGGTGTCGTAGTTATTGGTGGTATGGGATCTATTCCGGGAACACTGGTTGCCGGTCTGATCTTTGGTTTGGCACAGGTTATCGGTGGTGCGAACTATGGTCTTTTGGTCGGATATATCCTTCTGATCATCATGCTTGCAGTTCGTCCGCAGGGTCTGTTCAGTAAGTAGGAAAGGAGGAAGAATAAATGGAAGAAAACAAAAGCTTAGCCTCCGCACATAAATCGATAAAAGTGGCTGACGGAATTCCGATGCTGATCATCTGCGCAGTGATCGTTGTAGCGCTTTATGTATTAGGAATCACAGGAATTTTCTCCAGCAACGTCATGAGATATCTGTTAAAGATATTCCTTTACATCACCTTAGGAGAAATGTGGAACTTACTGAGTGGTTTTACAGGCATGACCTCCCTTGGTCAGCAGGCATTCATCGGTATGGCAGGTTATACGGTTGCTGTATTTACCTCCACATACAAAATGTCCTTCTGGCTTGGTATCCTGGTAGGCGCTGTGATCGCTATCATCATGGCCCTGATCCTCTCCTTCATTCTGTTTAGAATGAGAGGTATGTATTTCGCAATTGCAACCTGGGTAGTTGCAGAAGCAATCTGTACCTGGTTCAAGAGCTGGAAATACGTCAACATGGGTGGTGGTATGTCCATCAGCGCAAAGCCATATCCGAAGACTCCGGAGATCTATCTGATGTCCTTAACTCTCTGCGTGATCGCCATGGTCGTAGTTTATGTTCTTCTTAGAACAAAGACCGGTCTTGGACTTACCGCTATGAGAGATGATGCAGATGCAGCAAGTGCTGTCGGTGTTAACATCTTCAAGTCCAAACTTCTTGTTTATGTTATCGCAGCTCTCTTTACTGCTCTTGCAGGTGCTGTATTCTTTATCAACAAAGGAACGATCTATCCGGACAGTGGATTCGATATCAGCTGGACAGTATCCATGGTATTCATCGTTATCTTAGGTGGTGTCGGAACGGTTTCCGGTCCGATCCTCGGAGCGATCGTATACGTTATCTTAAGCGAGTTCTTAGCAAAATTCCCTGGATGGTCCAACATCATCTTAGGTGCAATTGCTATCCTTGTTATTCTGTTCCTGCCTGACGGCATCATGGGAACACTGCAGAAGAAACTCCACTTCGAGATCTTCTCACAGAAACGTTTCTCTGAGCACAAGAAGGCAAAGAAAGCAGCGAAAAAGGCAGCAGCTTAAGACAAACACAAAATTGAATCTTTTCAATCAGCAGGGAGCGGCAACGCTCCCTGTTTTTTTGCATAAAAAAGAGTACCGGCAGATTCCCGATATTGGTTGCTAAATAGGGCGTAATAGAGTAAAATACGTTAGTTGCGTATACATTTTTGGATGACTATTAATAAGGTAACTTTTTATTCATACATCACGGGAATGAGAAAGGTAAAGAGCTATGGAGACAATTACAGCTAAAACACCATGGAAGGATTATTTGGGAGAACTGCCGTTCCACCTGGATTACTTTGACGGCACTCTTTATGAAGGCGTAAAGAAAGCGGCAGAGGAGTATCCGAATTATGTAGCATTCGATTTTATGGGATCTTCCACAACATACAGGAAAATGCTTTCTGAGATCCAGCGCTGCGCTAAGTCCTTAAGAACGCTTGGCGTAAGAGAAGGCGACCGCGTAACGATCGCACTTCCGAACTGCCCGCAGGCAATCTATGCATTCTATGCATTAAACTGCATCGGCGCGATTGGAAACATGGTCCATCCGCTTTCCGCAGAAAAAGAGCTGGAATTCTATATCAACGAATCCAACAGTATTACGGTTATCACACTGGATCAGTTCTATGGAAAATTTGAAGCGATCCGTCAGAATACAAATCTTGTAAACGTTGTGCTTGCAAGTATTAAAGACGAACTTTCCAAACCGCTCAAAGCCGGCTATATGCTGACAGAGGGAAGAAAGATCGCAAAGATCCCGAAGGATGCTCCGGTCATTCGCTGGAAGGAATTCATGAACATCGGAAAAGCATGCTTCTGGAATTACGAAGTTCATAAAGACGCAGATGCGACAGCAGCGATCCTGTATTCCGGCGGAACAACAGGAACGACAAAGGGCATCGAGCTGACAAACAAAAACTTCAATGCACTTGCGGCTCAGATCACCGGCGTAAACCAGATGTTCCGTCCGGGCGATAAGATGCTTGCTGCAATGCCGGTCTTCCACGGATTCGGTCTTGGAGTCTGCATCCACTCCATGCTGTTTAACGGCGGACGCTGTATCTTAGTTCCGCGTTTTACTGCAGAGAGCTACGCGAAACTGATCACCAAATATAAATGCAACTTTATCGCCGGCGTACCGACTCTTTATGAAGCTCTGCTTCGTCTTTCCACAATGGAAAAAGCGGATCTTTCCTGCTTAAAGGGTGTCTTCTCCGGCGGTGACTCCTTAAGTGTTGAGCTGAAGAAGAAATTCGATAAATTCTTATATGACCATAACGCAACCATTCAGGTTCGTGAAGGATATGGAACAACGGAAACGGTTACAGCATGCTGCTTAACTCCTCCGACAAGAGCAAAAGAAGGCAGCATCGGCGTTCCGTTCCCGGACACTTACATTAAGATCGTAAAACCGGATACCGACGAGGAACTTCCATACGGCGAAGAAGGAGAGATCCTTCTTGCAGGGCCGACGGTTATGAAGTGCTACATGGATAAACCGGAAGAGACTGCAAAGACTCTTCGTCACCACAGCGACGGACTGACCTGGGTATACACGGGCGACCTTGGTATCATGGATGAGGAAGGATATGTATACTTCCGCGGTCGTTCCAAGAGAATGATCGTAAGTTCCGGATACAATATTTACCCGGCACAGATGGAAAACATCTTAGATGCAAACAAGATGGTTCACATGAGCTGCGTCATCGGTGTTCCGGATGATTACAAGATGCAGAAGGTAAAAGCTTTCGTTGTTCTGAAACCGGAGTATCCGGCAAACGAAGATACCTGGCTGAAACTGATGGCATACTGCAAGAAACATGTTGCAAAATATGCAATGCCGTATGACATTGAATTCCGCGATGATCTTCCGAAGACACTGGTTGGAAAAGTAGCATACAGAATTCTCGAGGAAGAGGAACTTGCGAAGATGGCTGCAAGAACAGAAGAAGAGAAAGCTGCTCCTGATCAGGTTGACGAGAAGAAAGCGCAGATCGAAGAAGCTGTCCGTGCGTTAGAGGAAGAAGAAGGCAAATAAACAAGACATCTCAGGAAGGCTGGATTGAGAGTAAATGGTTGGGATAGATAATATGAAAGTTAAAGCACCATGGAAAGATCATATGGGAGACCTGCCGTTCCACCTGGAATATTTTCAGGGAACTCTGTATGAGGCTGTAAAGAAGACGGTACAGGAATACCCGGATAACATTGCGCTTACCTTTATGGGTAAAAACATTTCCTACAGGAAAATGCTTTCTGAGATTCAGCGCTGCGCCAGATCATTTAAGATGTGCGGTGTCAGAAAGGGAGACCGCGTAACGATCGCGATGCCGAACTGCCCGCAGGCGATCTATGCCTTTTATGCACTGAGCTGTATCGGCGCGATCGCAAATATGGTCCATCCGCTTTCTGCAGAAAAAGAGCTGGAGTTTTATCTGAAAAATTCCGGAAGCAGAGTCGCGGTGACATTGGATCAGTTCTACGGCAAGTTTGCAGCTGTCATCGATCATACAGAGGTTGAAAGCCTGATCATAGCCCGCATTGTGGATGAGCTTCCGCTCCCGCTTCGCGGACCGTATATGCTGACAGAAGGCAGAAAGGTCCCATCGATCCCGAAGGATGCACCGATCCTCTGGTGGAATGAATTCTTAAATATCGGAAGACGCTGCCACTGGAGATATGAGACACATACGGAACCCAACGACACGGCTGTTATTTTATATTCCGGCGGAACGACAGGAACGACCAAAGGTATTGAACTTACCAACTTAAACTTCAATGCTTCAGGAAAAGAAATCGTCGGAGTAAACCAGATGTTCCGTCCAGGTGACCGTATGCTTGCAGCGATGCCGATCTTTCACGGATTCGGCCTCAGCGTCTGCATCCATTCCATGATGATCCATGGTGGAAGAAGCATTCTGGTTCCGCGCTTTACGGCCGCAAGCTATGCAAAACTGATCGTAAGATACAGATGTAATTTCCTTGCCGGAGTTCCGACGCTTTATGAAGCACTTACGAGACTTCCGGAAATGAAGAATGCAGATCTGTCCTGCCTTAAAGGAGTCTTCTCCGGCGGCGATACACTTTCCATTGCCCTGAAGAGAAAATTTGATGAATTCTTAGAAGACCATGGAGCTGTGATCCAGGTAAGGGAAGGCTATGGCGCAACGGAAACAGTAGGCGCATGCTGCCTGACTCCTCCAACACTTCATAAAGAAGGCAGCATTGGTGTTCCGTTCCCGGATACCTATTTCAAGATCGCAAATCCGGAGACCGGAGAGGAACAGCCATATGGAGAGGAAGGCGAGATCTTAATCTCCGGCCCGACGGTTATGAAAGGATACTTTAATGATCCGGTCGAAACTGAAAAGGCACTGAAGTACCATGGGGATGGACTTCGCTGGCTTTATACCGGAGACCTTGGCGTTATGGATGAAGACGGTTTTGTCTATTTCCGCGGACGCTCGAAGAGAATGATCGTTAGTTCCGGATATAATATTTACCCGGCACAGATGGAAAATGTTCTTGATGCAAATAAGATGATCCGCAAGAGCTGCGTCATCGGCGTACCGGATGATTACCGGATGCATAAAGTCAAAGCCTTTGTCGTTCTCGAGCCGGGATATCAGGCAAATGAAGAGACCTGGCTGAAACTGATGGCATACTGCAAGAAGAACTTCGCAAAATATGCGATGCCGTATGACATTGAATTCCGCGACGAACTTCCGACGACACTGATCGGAAAAGTTGCATACCGTGTCCTCGAGGAGGAAGAACGTGAGAAAGCATACCGGGCAGTGGAAAGAGACCCGATGAAGAATAAAACTTAATCAAATTGGCTTGCTTGGTAAGTAATAAAAGGGGGAAATCAACCAATGGCAAAGAAAAAAGAACGCCGGAAATTCGGTGACAGAAAAGACGGAAAGCTGATCCGTGATCTGGATCCGATGCATGTTATCACCCCGGTTCTTTACCCGAACCGCTGCGATAACGAGGCGTATATTTCCGAGCGGATCGATCTGGCACCGATTCGTGCTTATCTGGAAAAGATCAATGCGGACGAAGAAGTATTTCCGTATACTGTTTTCCACATCATCGTAACAGCAGTCATCAAAGTTTTGACGCTGCGTCCGAAGATGAACCGCTTCGTTGCGAATAAACTGATGTATCAGCGCAACGAGGTCTCCGCATCCTTCGTCGTCAAGAAACTGTTCTCTGATGACGGAGCAGAAGCGCTTGCCATCATTCATGCAGAAGATGAAGATACCAGAAGCACGATTCATGAGAAACTGTTCAAACAGATTTCCGTAAGCCGCAGCGACCAGATCGACAGATCTTCTGAGAGTATGGATATCGTAAGCCGGATGCCGAGACGTCTGACCAGAGCGTTCTGTGAATTCTGCTGTTTCCTTGACAAGATCGGAAAATGCCCGGAAGTGCTGATCGGAACCGATCCGTATTACACCTCCTGCGTACTTTCCAATCTGGGTTCGATCAAATTAAAGAGCGGATATCATCACCTTACAAACTGGGGAACCTGTTCACTCTTTGTTCTGATCGGCGAGATCAAGAATACAGTGTCTCTGGATGAAAATAATCAGACAGTGATCAAGGAGACGGTTGATCTCGGTCTTACCGTAGATGAACGTCTTGCAGATGGTTATTATTATTCTAAATCGGTACGGCTGCTGAAAAAGCTGCTTGCAAATCCGGAACTCTTAGAGCTTCCGATGAACACACCGGTTGAGTATTAATGAGCGGGAAGCTGCATGATTCCATTCGAATAATCCTGATGGCTGCTGCATGCGCAGTTGTTGTAGCTGCAGCAGTCATTCTTATTGCCTGGACAGACCGGGTGGAAGCTGCAGATACAACGAAAAAAGACTATCAGGGAACATCCTATATCGAAAGCCGGGAAGCAATTCCGGTAGCTCCGATCGAGGAGGAGATCCGCACAGAAGAAGAAAGTGTTTTGAAGGCTGCGAGAATGAAGGAACTCTTAGCAGATCCTTCACAGCTTTTTGAGGCATTCAAGACAACAAATACGGTGCTGGTGGGAGAGTCACGCACCTCCGGGTTTTCCGCTTATGGATTTCTTGATGAGAATCATGTGCTCGGCGGGATCGGATGGAGCATACAGGAGATTCCTTCTCTCTATGAAAGTATTGCTTCCCTTCAGCCTTCAAACCTGATTTTTTCTTTTGGGATCAATGAGCTTGGGCGGTATCCTGATACACCGGTGTATTATTATGCTCCGGAAATATTTACTCGGGATCTGGAGACTTACATCAATGAGATCAAGGCACGGGTCCCGAATATCAAGATTTATATTAACTGTATTGTTCCATGTACGGAAGCTGTATATCAGGAGTATCCCGGATACGGAGCGATCCCGGCATGGAATGCGTATATCAAACAGTTTTGCGAGCAGAAAGGGTACGGCTTTATTGATATCTCGGATCTCTGTGCGGAGCACAGCAATATGTACCGGGAAGACGGGACTCATCTGATCAGCGATTTTTATCCCTATTGGGGAGCACGTATTATTGAAGAGGTTTTAGCGGGTGAGTGAGAACAAAAGATCATCCAATAGAATAGTGATTCCTGTTTTGATTGC
>LFRM01232349.1_pt4 | contig 11672 bp, 17 predicted proteins | sample 618341 | NCBI WGS metagenome assembly LFRM01 (sample SAMN03654438, study PRJNA283298) | anaerobic digester metagenome | isolation source: pool of bioreactors CSTR01a, CSTR02a, and CSTR03a thermophilic anaerobic... | place: Denmark: Kgs. Lyngby | collected 2014-05-21
ATCCCCAGGCGGCGAAAGGGACGCAGCAGAAACTCAATCCCGTCAGCAAAAGCAATCGGGGAAGTAGTTAAAGTAACCAGCAGTGTTGTAATGACTAGCAGCACCAGCCTCAGGGTCATAAAGGCACCCAGATACACTCCCGCCTCCTCGACCGTGATAGCACCCAAGCGCCAGTAAACCTCCCCGCCCTTGGTAAAAAGAAAGTGCAGGATGAGCGTAAAGAGGGCTATATACAGAATCGGCCGCAAACCCCGCAGGAAATAACGCCAGGGGAGCCGGGAACCGGAAAAAATAATTAAAATAAAGACGGCAAAAAGAATAAAACCGGTAAATGTTCTCACCAGGAAAAGAGCGATAATAAGAATGAGCAGGCTCAACAACTTTATTCTCGGATCCAATCTGTGAAGAAGAGAATTACCAGGCAGGTAGTGCCCCAGGGTTACACTCCGCATCGCCCTTTAAGCCCCCCTGTAATGATGCAGTATTTCTCTGCCGGTCTCCTCCAGGGAAAAGAGATCGGTGCGGATGTTTTGCCCGCATTCTTTCAGCCTGTGCAGAAGATCTGTCAGAGGCGGGAGGTCCAGCCCTATTCCCCGGATTAATGATGCCGATTGAAATACTACTGAAGGTGTCCCCTGTAGGACCAGCTGCCCTTTGGAAAAAACAAAAAGTCTTTCCGCCAAGCGTGAGACCTCCTCCATATTATGCGTTACCAGGATAACGGTAAGGTTTTCTTCCCTGTGCAGCCTCTCAATCTGTCCCATTAAACGCCGCCGGCCCGCAGGGTCCATCCCCGCAGTAGGTTCGTCCAGAATAACCACTTCCGGTCTCATGGCAAGGATTCCCGCCATAGCCACTCTTCTTTTCTCGCCGCCGCTCAGGTTGAAGGGGGAACGATCTTTGTAGGTCTTGTAATCAAGTTCCATCAACTCCAGGCCATACCGGACCCTTTCTTCCAACTCATCCCCCTCCAGGCCCAGATTGCGGGGCCCGAAAGCTACATCCTTAAAAACGGTGTCTTCAAAGAGTTGGTGCTCCGGGAACTGGAATAAAAGGGCGACGCGCGAGCGGAGCTTTTTCAAATCAACATCCCCGCGCCACAGGCTTCGCCCTTCAAAGAGAACCTCTCCCGAATTGGGTTTTAAAAGACCGTTAAAGTGCTGCACCAGAGTAGATTTGCCCGAACCAGTTTCCCCGATAATACCTATAAATTCTCCGCGCTCGATTCCCAGGCTGACTTCTTTTAAGGCCTCCACCTGGAAAGGCGTTCCCGGCATATAGATGTGCGTTAGATTTCTGGTTTCAATTAACATAAAATGTTCACCAACTCATCAACCTTCAGAACACCGGCCGGTATGTCCATACCCTGCGAACGAAGCATCTGGATAAGCCTGGGAATAGCAGGAACTTCCAGGTTAAGGGCATAAAGATCGATATCACCGCCAAATATTTCCGCCGGTGGTCCTGCATGCACAATTTGCCCTCTGTCCATCACGATTACCCTGTCCGCTTCCAGTGCTTCTTCCATAAAATGTGTTATGTGCACTACCGTGATGCCTTCCTGATGGTTCATTCTTTTGATCGTTTCCAGGACTTCACGGCGTCCCCGTGGATCGAGCATGGCTGTAGGTTCGTCGAGAACAAGGCAACGGGGCCGCATGGCAATAATGCCGGCAATAGCCAGTCTCTGTTTCTGCCCGCCGGAGAGGAGATGAGGCGCATGGTTCCTTAATGAGTGCAGGCCGACCATCTCCAGGGCCTCGGTAACTCTCTGTGCCATCAGGGAGGTCTCCATACCCAAATTTTCCAGGCCGAAAGCTACATCTTCCTCCACCGTGGTGGCGACAATTTGATTATCGGGGTTTTGAAAAACCATGCCTACACGGCGGCGAATTTCCCAGCGGTGCTCTTCCTGTGTTGTAACAAAGCCATCTACTGTTACTACTCCGTCGGTTGGCAGTAAAATAGCGTTTAAATGGCGTGCCAGCGTAGATTTGCCGGAACCGTTTGGACCGATTAAGGCAATGTATTCTCCCTCTTCAACCGTTAAAGAAAGGTTTTCTAAAGCTTTTATTTGCCTGGTATCGCCGGAGGGATATTCAAAGGTAACATTTTGCAGTTCAATAATGGCACTCAATGCTCTCCACTCCCGGTATTAACCGCTGCCCCTAGACCAGCTCCAGAATAACAAGAGGAGCCCCGTCTCCTTGACGATAACCTTTTTTGATAATCCGTGTATAACCACCGGCTCTGGCTTCAAAACGCGGGCCAATTTTTTCAAATAACTTGGTGACGGCATTTTCATCCATCATATAAGCCAGCGCCTGCCTGCGTGCATGAAGATCCCCCTTCTTTGCCAGGGTAATCATTTTTTCAGCCAGGCGGTTAACTTCTTTGGCCTTGGCCTCTGTTGTTTCGATACGCTCGGCAATAATTAAAGATGTGACCATGTTACGTAAAAGAGCCCTTCTGGGGCCTGATTTCCGGCTGAATTTCCGATGACTCATAATCTAGTATACCGGTTCCTGTCCAAAGAAGAACAGGCACAGAAACAGAAACCGGTTTTACCCCCCTTTCCCCCAAAATATACCCGGGCTCTACTCTGTGTCTTTACGCAGGGTTAAACCCAGTTCTTTAAGCTTGTTCTGTACCTCTTCGAGAGATTTTTTGCCCAGATTGCGTACTTTCATCATTTCTTCATCCGACCTGCGGATAAGTTCTTCCACAGTATTAATTCCAGCCCTTTTCAAACAATTATATGAGCGGACAGATAGATCCAACTCCTCAATGGTCATCTCCAGGATCTTTTCCTTATCGTTTTCACCGTCTTCGCTGGCAATCTCTACTTCATCCACTTTCTCTGTCAGGTTGATAAAGAGGCTTAAATGTTTGCTAAGAATTTTTGCACCAAGGCTAATTGCTTCATCTGCCCTTATGCTGCCGTCAGTCCAAACATCGAGGGTTAATCTGTCATAATCAGTAATTTGCCCCACCCTGGTATCCTCGATGTTGAAATTTACCTTTCGGATAGGTGAAAAAATGGAATCTACGGGAATTACGCCAATAGGCTGGTTGGGAAATTTATTGCGCTCAGCCGTTACATAACCCCGGCCTACCTGCGCGGTAATCTCCATGTACAGTTTACCGCCTTCTTCCAGGGTGGCGATAACAAGCTCGGGGTTGAGAATTTCCACCTCTGCAGGCGCTTTGATGTCCCCGGCTCGCACTTCGCCTTCGCCCTGAGCATCAACGATCAGTACCTGGGGCTCCTGGGAATGGATTTTCATGCGCAGTTCCTTCAGGTTCAAAAGAATTTCCGGGGTTTCTTCACGCACATGGGGTATGGTTGAAAACTCGTGCAGTACCCCTTCGATCTTAACCGAAGTTACCGCCGCACCGGGCAGGGATGAAAGCAAAATACGCCGCAAGGAGTTGCCCAGGGTTGTCCCGTAACCTCTTTCCAGGGGTTCGACTACAAACCGGCCGTAGCTGTCACCATCTTTATTCACCCATTCAATCCTAGGCTTTTCGATCTCAATCACTAAATTTCTCCCTCCTACCTTATCTGCCAGAGAAATTTTTTAACGCGAATAAAGCTCTACAATAAGGTGTTCGGAAATGGGCACATCCAGTTCCTCTCTGGAAGGAACGCGTATGACCTTGCCGCTCATATTCTCCCGATCCACCTCTAACCAGTTTACAGTTCCCTGTGCTGCTCCCCATTCGGCCAACTCTTTGAAAAAGGGGCTGTTCTTACTCTGTTCGCGTACAGCTATTATATCCCCCGGCCTGGTGAGGTACGACGGTATATTTACTTTACGACCATTGACCGAATAATGCCCGTGCCGAATCAGCTGGCGGGCATCATTACGGGAGCGGGCCAACCCCATACGATACACGATATTATCCAGCCTGCTTTCGAGTATTTGCAGCAATATTTCACCGGTAATTCCTTTTCGTCTATCCGCCTCCGCAAAATAACGCTTGAACTGTCTCTCCAGAGCGCCGTAAATGCGTCGGGCTTTTTGTTTTTCCCGCAACTGTATACCGTATTCCGAAACCTTTTGCCGGCCCTGTCCGTGAGCACCGGGCGGGTATCCCTTGCGGCCAAAAGAGCATTTATCACTGTAACACCTGTCGCCTTTCAGGTAAAGTTTGGCACCTTCTCGACGGCACAAGCGGCAAGAAGCATCTTTATACCTGGCCATATATGGCTTAACACCTCCTGGTTAAAATATTCTTTTGCATCAGACCCGGCGCCGTTTTGGTGGACGACAACCGTTATGGGGAATAGGAGTTACATCCTTGATAAGGTTCACTTCCAGTCCAGCTGCCTGCAAGGAGCGGATCGCAGCTTCCCGGCCGGCACCGGGGCCTTTGACAAACACTTCTACCTGCCTCATCCCGTGTTCCATGGCAGTGCGCGCCGCGGCTTCCGCAGCAAGCTGGGCGGCAAAAGGTGTAGATTTCCTTGAACCTTTGAAGCCTACTGTCCCGGCACTGGACCAGGCAATATTGTTCCCCTGAAGATCCGTAATCGTGATAACGGTATTATTGAAACTCGATTTAATATGGGCAACACCATGCTCAATATTTTTTCGCTCCCGGCGTCGCGGCCGGGTAGCGCTTTTTCGTTTGGCCACGTTTTACTCCCCCCCTTATTATTTCTTTCTGCGCACACCGACTGTTCTCTTGGGTCCTTTTCTTGTCCGGGCATTGTTTTTCGTAGTTTGCCCCCGCACCGGCAACCCCCTGCGGTGCCTGATTCCCCGGTAGCATCCAATCTCCACAAGGCGCTTGATGTTCATGGAAACATCGCGACGCAGATCGCCTTCCACTTTATAGTTCTTATCTATATACTCTCTTAACCTGCTGATTTCATCCTCAGTGAGGTTTCTGACCCTGGTATCGGGGTCGATATTGGTATGCTGTAAAGCTTTCTGGGCCCTTTTACGCCCCAGACCATAAATATAAGTCAAAGCTATCTCCACTCTTTTGTCACGGGGCAGGTCCACTCCCGCAATCCTGGCCATAAGTTATGCCACCTCCTTTTTTAATAAAAAGGCTAAACGTAAATATAATGCCCCTTTTAAAAAGCAATTATACGCAATACTGCCAACTCCTGTCAGGCTATCCGCTTATTAACAGGCCGTCCTAGCCCTGAACCTGTTTATGCTTGGGATTTTCACAGATAACCATCACTTTTCCCTTGCGGCGTATGACCTTGCATTTTTCACAGATAACCTTTACTGACGGGCGCACTTTCACAGGTAAGCCCCCCTTTCAAACTCCAGGTTAAACCCGGATATGACCGTGATCTAAAATTTCGTTTTCTCTATAATTCTTTTTTCTCCAGGACACTTACTTATAGCGGTAGGTGATACGTCCCCTGGTTAGATCATAAGGCGACAGTTCAACCAGCACCCGGTCCCCGGGAAGAATGCGAATAAAATTCATGCGGATTTTTCCGGAAACATGGGCCAGTATCTTAACTCCGTTTTTCAATTCTACCCTGAACATGGCGTTAGGCAGAGGTTCCACCACGGTGCCTTCGACTTCGATAACGTCTTTTTTTTTGGACATACCTTTTTCGATGCCTCCTTTCTCCTAACATCCATCAGATGAAGAGGTCCGGAGACATTTGGAGCCGCTTTTTGTATTCTCAGCAGCAAGTAAGATATTAAGAGCTTTTCTTACAGCATTGTCTTTTAAATTACCTTGCCGGATCCTCTCCCTTATTTCAGGATCAATAATGCGGTAGGGTTGCAGGTGTTTTAGATTCTTTTTTTTAGGGTTGTTAACCGTCCGGCAGCGTCCGTCCGCTAAAAGAGCCCTGTTTCCATCAATGAAGCCGATGATAACGTAGAATTTCCCCTTATCTCTTCCTGCCAATGATTTTACTACCTGCCCTGCTTCCATAACTCTCTTTTACTCCCTCCTACTAAAAAGAGGTCAGGATTTCCGGCCCGTCTTGCATTATGGCCACAGTATGTTCAAAGTGGGCTGACAGGTTTCTATCCTTGGTTACTACCGTCCAGTCATCACTTAACGTTTCGACCTCCCAGGTTCCTGCGTTAACCATAGGCTCAATGGCCAGGACCATTCCTGCTTCCAGCAAAGGACCTTTACCGGGCAAACCAAAGTTCGGCACTTGGGGTTCCTCGTGCATTTCGCTTCCAATACCGTGCCCTACATAGCTGCGAACAACAGAAAATCCCCGAGATTCCACATAAGTCTGGATAGCAGCAGAGATATCGTAAAGACGATTTCCCGGATAAGCTTTTTCAATGCCTTTATAAAGAGATTCTCTGGTTACCTCCAGGAGCCGCTTCGCCAGGGGAGAAACCTCTCCCACGGGAAAAGTAGCAGCCGCATCACCATAGTAGCCCTTGTAAAATACGCCTACGTCAATACTGATAATATCACCTGCTTTAAGGCGACGCAACCCGGGAATTCCATGAACTACCTCCTCGTTCAACGAAGTGCAGATAGTCGCCGGAAAGCCGTGGTAGCCCAGAAAGGCAGGGCGGGCGCCTGACTTCTGGATATATTGGCGGGCCAGGGTATCCAACTGTATGGTGGTTATTCCCGGTCTGACAGCTCCGGCCAGTTCCTGAAGGGTGCCGGCTACAATACGACCGGCCTGCCGCATAAGTTCTATTTCCTGAAGCGATTTTATAATAATCAATGCAAACCTACTCCCTATTTCATAAAACCCTGGTAATTACGCATCAGCATGTGGCTTTCAACCTGCCTCATCGTTTCCAGCGCCACTCCGACGATAATAATAAGGGAAGTGCCGCCGAAAATAAGGTTGATACGAGAGACATTCTGCATAAAAATAGGCAGGATACAGATAAAAGCCAGAGAAAAGGCCCCCACAAAGGTAAGGCGGCTGGAGACTTTGCTCAGGTACTCCGCCGTGGGGCGCCCCGGACGCAAACCGGGAATAAAGCCCCCGTATTTTTTGATATCTCCGGCCACTTTCATGGGATCAAACTGGATGGCCGTATAGAAAAAGGTAAAGAGAATGATGAATGCTGCATAAAGAACAGTATTCAGCACGCTCCCCCAGCGTAAGGCTTCGGCAAAATTTTGAGCAATAGGGTGATTGACAAAGGTAGCGATGGTCGCCGGAAACATCAGGATCGCCGAAGCAAAAATTACGGGAATAACTCCTGCCTGGTTAACCTTGAGGGGGATATGAGTGCTCTGCCCCCCGTACATACGCCTGCCCACAATCCGTTTAGCATACTGTACTGTAATGCGCCTGCGGCCGACTTCCAGGGCAATAATGCCCACAATCAGACCCAGCAGCACAAGTGCTACCGGCAAAAGTATTAACAGGCGAACTTCTCCCAGGCGCAGCAGCTCGATAATCGTCGCTGTCTGTCTGGGGAAACCGGCAACAATACCGGCGAAGATAAGCAGGGAGATTCCGTTGCCTATCCCTTTTTCCGTAATGAGCTCACCCAGCCACATTAAGAAAGCGGTACCCGCCGTCAGTGAAATGATAATCACCACGTAAGCGGAGGCGCTGCGTTCTATTACGGCAGGTTGTATCAGGCTGAAGGTCATCCCTGTAGCCTGGAGAAGTGCCAGGAGCACTGTGGCATAACGGACCATCTGCGCCATTTTTTTCCTGCCCTCGACACCTTCTTCGCTCCACTCTTTGAACTTGGGAATAACCACTGTTAAAAGGTGCATGATAATGGAGGCGTTGATATAGGGCATGATACCCATGGCAAAAATAGTAAAATCACTGAGCGCCCCACCGGCAATAACGTTGTAAAACCCGAACAGCGTATCCTCCTGGAAAAAATCGGCTAAGATTTCCGGATTAATCCCCGGTACAGGGACATGGGCTCCAATGCGGTAAACAACCAGCATCAGCAGGGTAAAAATAATCCGGCGCCGCAGCTCGGCAATTTTCCAGGCATTGCGTATTGCTTCCATCATTTTAAATCACCTCAACCTGTCCGCCGGCATGCTCAATCTTTTCTCTGGCCTGGGTGCTGAAACGATGAGCTTTAACAGTAAGCTCCTTTTGCAACTCCCCTTTTCCCAGAATTTTAACTCCGCTTTTTAAAGATTTGACGATACCGGCATCCTGCAGAAGTTCCGGTGTAACAACCGTTCCCGAAGCAAAACGGTTTAAGGTTTCCACGTTCACTTCCGCCCATTCCCGGCGAAACTTATTTGTAAAGCCACGCTTGGGCAGACGCTGAAATAAAGGCATTTGCCCGCCTTCAAACCCGCGGCGGATACCTGCACCCGAACGGGCTTTTTGTCCTTTTTGTCCCCGGCCTGATGTCTTGCCGAGGCCGGAACCAATGCCCCTTCCTACTCTTTTAGGAGCAGTTCGTGAGCCGCAAGCCGGCTTCATCTCATGCAGGCGCATCCAGGACACCTCCTTAATATTTGCATAAAATTTAGCTTTTGCTTAAATCTCCTCGACAGAAACCAGATGCCTGACGCGATCGATCATCCCCCTGATCTGCGGGGTATCATTATGTTCCACCGTATGGTTCAAGCGCCTCAAACCCAGGGCTTTAATGGTCAGGCGTTGCGATGGCTTGCATCCGAAAGGACTTCTTACCAGTTTGATTTTGATTTTGTTCACGTTTACTCCCCCTATGCCTTAAGCTCTTCGAGCTGCTTACCGCGCGATTTGGCCACTTCTTCAGATGTTTTCAGGGCTTTGAGCCCTTCAATGGTAGCATTAATCATGTTAATAGCATTAGAAGAGCCGAGGCTTTTGGTCAGGATATCTTTGACACCGGCAAGTTCAAGGACAGCCCTGACAGGGCCGCCGGCAATGACGCCGGTACCTTCGGAAGCAGGTTTCAACAACACTTTACCGGCACCAAAATTGCCAATTACAGGATGAGGAATAGTAGTACCCATCAAGGGAACCTTGAACAGATTCTTTTTGGCATCCTCTATTCCTTTACGGATAGCCTCGGGCACTTCTCCTGCTTTTCCCTGGCCGGCTCCAACCGCTCCTTCCCCGTCCCCCACTACTACCAGGGCACTGAAGCTGAACCGGCGGCCACCCTTGACCACCTTGGCTACCCTGTTTATTTTCACTACTCTTTCTGAAAGTTCACCCTTGGGTTCAACTTTGGACAAACTTATACCCTCCTTTCTCCGCTGCTAGAATTTTAATCCCCCGCTTCTTGCTCCTTCAGCCAGAGCCTTTATTCTTCCATGGTAGAGAAATCCTCCCCGGTCAAAGACAACCCGGTCGATCCCTTTTTCCAGAGCCTTTTTAGCCAGAAGTTCGCCTACCGTACGAGCCGCTTCCCTGTTGCCGGCAGTCTTGAGCTGTCCCTGGAGGGAGGGATCCAGCGTTGAAGCGGATATCAGGGTGCGACCGCTTTGATCATCAATGAGTTGCGCGTAAATATGTTTCAAACTGCGATAGACATTTAAGCGCGGGCTTTCGGCGCTCCCGTAGACTTTTTTCCGTACTCGAAAATGACGCCGTTTCCTCGCCTTGCGTTTTTCCAGTGCTTGTGCCACTATACTCACCCCTTTATACATTCCGGCAAAAGTTATTTCCCCGTCTTGCCTACTTTTCGCCTGATATATTCACCTTCGTATTTGATACCTTTGCCTTTATAGGGCTCAGGCGGACGTATCCTGCGGATCCTGGCCGCAGTATCGCCGACAACTTCTTTGTTAATCCCCTTAACGGAAATTTTGGTCGGCGCCGGAACCTCTATCTCAATGCCTTCCTCCGGCACGAAATGTACCGGCTGAGAATAACCGACGTTTAGTACCAGGGTGTTGCCCTGCTTGGCTGCACGATAGCCCACACCTACCAGTTCCAGGTTTTTGGAGAACCCCTGGGTTACTCCATCAACCATATTGGCCAGCAGGGTTCTCCCCAAACCGTGAAGGGCGCGGTGCTCTTTTTTATCGGAAGGACGCGACACAACAATCTGGTCTTTTTCGACTTTAATCTCCAGGCACTCGGGAATCTTTTTGGTCAGCTGGCCTTTTGGCCCTTTAACGGTTACAATATTTCCAGAATCTATCTGAACTTCGACATTTTCCGCTTTCGGAATAGGTTTTTTCCCGATTCTTGACAACCATACCACCTCCTACCAGACATAACAGATCACTTCTCCGCCCAGCCCGGCCTTTCGTGCTTCATGGTCGGTCATTACCCCCTGGGAGGTTGAAATGATGGCAATACCCAGCCCCCCCAGGACCCGGGGCAGATCATCTTTGCCCACATATACTCTTAATCCCGGTTTACTGATACGCTTGAGGCCGTTCAGCGCGCCCTGGGTATTTGGTTTCAAATAAACTTTCAAGATCCCCTGTTTTCCATCCTGAATAAACTCAAAATCCTTTATATAGCCTTCTTTCTTTAAAATAGCGGCGATTGCTTTTTTCATCCTGGAAGAAGGAACCTCCACATGCCCGTGTCCCGATAAAGAAATATTCCTGATCCTTGTTAAAAAATCGGCAATAGGATCGGTCATCATCTTAAACGTTAACCTCCTTTCTACGCCCCTACTACCAGCTGGCTTTTTTTACACCGGGAAGGATTCCCTGATGGGCCAGCTTCCGGAAGCATAAACGACACATCCCGAACTTACGGAGGTAGGCTCTCGGACGGCCGCATAACTTGCAACGGCTATAGCGGCGAACCTCAAACTTGGGTTCTCTATTAGCTTTGGCGATTAAAGACTTTTTAGCCACAAATCCCCTGGTTTTTTATCCTAACCAGGCCACACCTCCTTTCAATTTTGAAGTTAAATAGAAGTTAAATATAGGATATAAAAATTCTCTAGGCTGCGCGGAAAGGCATACCCATTCTACTTAACAGTTCCTTGGCCTCTTCGTCGTTCCTGGCTGTTGTGACAATGGTAATATCCATACCTTGGATCTTTTCGATCTTGTCGTACTCTATCTCCGGAAAAATAATCTGCTCTTTCAAGCCAAGGGAGTAATTTCCACGCCCGTCAAAAGACTTGGGAGATACGCCGCGAAAATCCCTTACCCGGGGAAGAGCGACGTTGATAAGCTTATTGACAAAATCGTACATCCTTTCCCCGCGCAGCGTAACCTTGCAGCCGATGGACATTCCCTCCCGCAGCTTAAAACTGGCCACTGATTTTTTAGCCTTAGTAATAACAGGCTTTTGTCCGGTGATTAAGGAGAGCTCCTTTACCGCAGCCTCCAGCAATTTGGGGTTATCCTTGCCTTCCCCGATGCCCATATTGATTACGACTTTCTCCAAACGGGGCACTTGCATTATATTCTTATAAGAAAAGTGTTCCATTAAAGCAGGTCGGACCTCTTTGATATATTTTTCCTTTAAACTGGACATTTTTCCACCTTCCAAATCATGCTACTTGTCAATATACTCGCCACACTTCTTGCAACCCCTTACCCTTTTCCCATCGGCCAGAACACGCCGGAAAATGCGTGTAGGCTGCTGGCAGGAGGGGCATATGAGCATGACTTTGCTGGAACTGATGGGGGCTTCCATCTCCCTGATGCCTGCCTGGGGCACCTTTTGTGTGGCACGCGCATGTTTTTTAATTATATTAATACCTTCAACCAGCACCTTTTTTTCGCTGGGGAACGTGCGTAATATTTTCCCTTTTTTGCCTTTGTCTTTTCCAGAAAGAATTCTGACTTTATCACCTTTG
>LFRM01148745.1_pt1 | contig 11670 bp, 11 predicted proteins | sample 618341 | NCBI WGS metagenome assembly LFRM01 (sample SAMN03654438, study PRJNA283298) | anaerobic digester metagenome | isolation source: pool of bioreactors CSTR01a, CSTR02a, and CSTR03a thermophilic anaerobic... | place: Denmark: Kgs. Lyngby | collected 2014-05-21
ATCTCTTCAAGCATTACCCTGAAGTCGGTGTAGGCTTTAGCCGTTCCGCCGGTGCGCTGTACAAAGCTTTCCGCGCGCTCCGGTATGATGTCGCAAAAGCCAACATACTCCACGTCGTCCTGCTCGAGCAGATGCGAAAGATGCCATCCGGCAATACCGCCGCAACCGATGAATGCGATTTTTACCTTGTCCATATAATTCTCCTTTTTATATAGAATTAGTAATGGGATATTATACAAACACAGGGAACAAGCTATACAGATTTTGGAGTGCGCGGTGAAATATTAAATTTTAAAGCTTGTGGTACTCGTTACAGAGCACAAAGCGTGCGGGCTCGTCCTCCTCGATTTCGGGGAATCTTCCCACCTCTTCGTAGAAACGGTTGTCTGTGTTGTCGTCGTTGACCTTCGACACCTCTCCGACAAGGCATACACCGGCGCCGGGCTCGGCCCAGAATTTATGATATTGGCGTGGAAGCAATGTTATGCTTTCCCCGGGCGTCAAAACGACTTTTCCTCCCGCAGGGATGCTGTAATGCCGTCCGTCGACCTGTACTTCAACGTCATCCGTGCTAAATTCGTCGTCGTCTGTAGCCTTATAGAGCTGGATAACAAGGTTTCCGCCTCCGCGGTTGATTATATCCTCCATCTTGTTCCAATGGAAGTGGAAAGGCGTGACCTGATTTTCATACACGCGCATGATTTTCTCGGCATAGGGCTTTTGATAGTTCGGATTATTCATGTTGCCGTTACGCAATGTGAAAAGCGTAAGCCCGACCTTCATGAAATCTCCGGACCCAAAATCGGTTAAATCCCAGCCGAGTGCATTGTCGCGGATCTCGTCATACTCGTGGTTTTTAGTTTTCCACTCTTCCGGCGTAAAGAAAGCGAAAGGCGGCAATTTAAAACAAAATTTATCGCAAAGCTCGATAAATTTTTGTATTTCCGCATTTATGAACGATCGCTTCATTTTTCCAACTCCAGTCCATGGTTATATTAACGGCTACATTATACAACATTTTTATGAGCATGTAAACAATTTTATAATAAAATAAAAAAACGGCGCGGGCAAATACCCGCGCACGGGAAATCGCAGTCAAGCAAGCGCGCTGCTTTAGTCACGGTTCAAGCGCGCCACGCAGTGAAGCGAGTTACTTTTTACGTTTTTTGGATTCAGTTGTTGCAGCAGGTGCAGAATATAATCACAAGCACCAGGATGAGTATCCAGATGTTGCAATCGTCGAACAGGTTGCAAAGGCAGTTCATTAACATCCTCCTCTCAAAGTAAGCGCGCTTTCGCCGCTCTGATAACATTCTATGCGAGTGGATGCCATGAGTGACTGTGTTACGTAAAATTGGACTTTGCCCTGTTCGACCGGCCTGTATAGCCCTTATCGCGGCTTTGGCATGCTGTTTCTGTATGCGTCGATGGCATACTTTAGTACAATCCGCTCTGCCTGCTGCGGATTTTGAGCGCTTATCTCGCCGCCGGCCGCTCTCGAGTGGCCTCCTCCGCCGAAAAGCGCGCATATCTTATCGACGTCTACAAACCGTCCGCTGCGCATGGAGATTTTATACCTGTCGGGCGAGTTTGAAAGCTGGCGAATTGTAACCGCAAGCTCGACGCCCTCGATTTCGCGAGGTATGGAGCTGATTTCGCCCACGTCGTCATCGGTTATATTATAGCGTTTTTTAATTTCGTTTGTCATATTGACGACCGCAACGCCGCCGTTTTCAAAATAACGTATGTTTGCATACACCGCAGAGAGAGCGCGCACCTCGGCTTGTGTGCGGCTTTCGAAAAGCATGTGGCTGCACTCTGCCATATCGGCGCCGGCCTCACACAGATCAGCCGCAATGCGCAGCGTTTCAGCCGTAGTGTTGCTGTATCTGAACCCGCCAGTATCCGAGCTTATCGCCGAATAAATTGCGTTTGCGGCATCGGGCGTAATTGTTGCCCCGCAAATTTTGAGAATTTTATACACTATCTCGCCCGTCGCGGCGGCGGTCGGATCTGTGTAGTTGTATTCGGCGTAATCTTCCGACGTCTCGTGGTGGTCAATTTTTATATCTATAATCTCGTCCCCAAACCGTCCCAGCAGGCCGGGCGATGCGGCATCAACCGCTATGATAAGGTCGGGTTCAAAATCGTCGGGACAGNNCAGGCAGTATACCTCTTTTTCCGGCAGTGCGTATTTGATACCGTATGCGCTGCCGACTGTGTCGCTATCCGGTCGGCGATGCATGAAGATAAGTATCGACCGTGCTTCTTTGAGTTTTTCTGCTATTTCCGGTAGAGTTATATTGTTTTCCATTTCTTATGTCATGCCTTTCGGTTCGGTCGGCAAAATCTATGTGCCACACCGAACTGAAAGGGCTACTTCCTTCTCAATTATTGCTGTCTGGTTCTTCTTTTTCCTCGATTGATTTAAACAAACGGTTGATCTCGTCGCCTCGTTTAAGCGACTCGTCGTATATAAATCTAAGTTCGGGCGTCACACGCAGATTGACCCTTTTTGCAAGTTCGCGGCGAATAAAGCCGGTTGCACTTTTCAGCCCCGCGACGACCTCGTCGGGGTCATGATTGCCGAGCACCGAATAATAAATTTTTGCATATTTAAAATCCGGCGTACATTCCGCACCTGTCACCGATATAAAAACGCTGCTGATACGCGGGTCTTTTATCTCGCGCAAAATTTCCGCCATCTCCTCGGTCAACCTGTCGTTGATTTTATCCTGTCTGTATTGTGCCATTTATTTCACCTTTAAACTTAAAATTGCGACACAGCGCTTTGCCTTTATCCGGCCTTTTCCATCGTGATAAATTCTGTCCAGCCGCCAAGTTTTGAGTACGCTGCGATAACGCCGTCCGACGGCTGGGAGATATAGTCGAACGCAAACGGTATTACAATATTGCCCTCTGTGTCAATCATTCCGCATCTGCCGTTTTTAAACCCTATAACGCCAAGTCCCTGGACAAAAGGTTTGCAAACCGTGTAAATAGGCTGAGCTATCCAGTAACCGCGATGGCTGTAATAACCATAGTAGCCGTCTTTTTCAAGCGTCAACACGCCGTCAGAGTAAGCTATGAGATTATAGTTTTCGGGTATATCAAAGTATACGCCGTTTCTGTCAATAAGATAATCTTTGTCCAGCGCAACACGATGCTTAAAGTAATAGTCTTTTAGCTGACGGCGCACTCGCACAAGGCCATGGTCAAAGTAGTACATGCCCAAATTTTCCGGCAGCCTTGTGTCGGCGGGATAATAGCCGTCGTATGTCCTTCTGTTGTCAAACTCGGCAAGGTAAAGAATGTTCCCATAAGGATTTATCACCGTGCGCCCTGCCGTGTCTATAAATTTAAGCTCGCCGTTATAGCCCACTACCGCAGCCAAACCGTTGTCGGAAAAAGCATAGGCTGCTTTGTATTGTGCGGTTATTGCCACACTTCCGGCTTCATCTTTAAAGCCCCAAAGCTTTTCCCGCCTGTATTCAAATACCGGAGCGTTTGCGCTCACAGGCTTTACGGCAGCCGTTGCTTCAGGCACAATTTCAGCCTCTGTCACAGATGTGGTTTCCGGCTGCTCGACGGGCTTTCCGGTAAGCGGGTCGATTTGCGGGGCTGGCGGCTGGGTTTCAGGAGGCGGCGCCGTTTCTGCCGATTTTGCCATTGCCTCTTTTGCCGCCTGTTCTTCCTCAAATTCTTCAACCGAAAGATTAGCCAGCACGGTGATTATTTTGTTTCTGCGCTCGTCGGTTTCGATCATGACGTGCACGACGCGCTCCTGCGAGTACGGGTACAATTTTACGCTTGATTTCGCATAGTAAACGGGCGCATCGAAAACCACGCCGGGCAAACTGTCCGGATCAAACTGAGTTTCCTCAAACGTGCCGTCGGAATGAACGGCATAGTATTTCTCTGCGTATCGCACTATGGGGTTACCGCTGCTGTCCCGGGCAAAAACTTCTGAGAACGGGTATGCCCTGCCGGCAATTCTTCTGCCGTACTTGTCATATATACCATAAGTGCCGTCGCCGTTGTCAATCACTCTCAATCCCATATAGAGCTTGAGAGCCGGCCGACTAACCTCTCGGGTTTTAAACCTGGTTTCATAACCGAGCGATGTAGCCACACGCTCTGTGTACTCTTCTGTTTCTTTGCGGTAACTTAGCGTCTTCGGATAATCGAACGGATGCGGCAAAATCGCCAAAACGTGATTAGACGAGTCGAACATCGCACCGGTTTCGGCATAACCCAAAGAAACAAGCGTTTCATAGCTCTTTAAATTTTCAAGAAACGCCCTATACTCGTCTACCCAAGCTGCCGGCTCGTTGGACGTGGTCTCATCCTGACCTGTGGCATTGGTGCTGTCGACAATATTGGCACCGCTATCTATGCGCGATTCGGTAAAAGTCGAAGCGCTCCCCTGACGGGACACGCCGTCCGAGGTTTCTGCCGATTCGGTTTCGCGCGGGATAAAAGAAACATCATATTTTCCGGCTTGATACAGTATAAGCGCTGCCGCAAAGAAACCCAGCACCAGTACCGCAAATAAACGCGACACGACAAGCTTTATGATTTTTCTCATTTATGGTACTTTAACCCTTTTATTATGGTGAATGCGCGATAAATCTGCTCAAGCAGAAAAACTCTTATCATTCCGTGCGGGAAAGTCAGCTTGGAAAACGACAGCCGCAAATCGCATGCCGCTTTCTCTGCTTCCGTAAGCCCGTCCGAACCACCGACCACAAATGCAATCTCCGATATTCCCTGGTTTGCCGTACGATTAATCAAATCGGCGAGGCCCGGAGAGTCAAGCTCGACGCCTTCGACGCAAAGCGCAATTTTATATGCCTTTTGCGGCAGCTTTGGAATCGCGGATTCGCCCTCTTTGATTTGTATAAGATTGAACCGGCAGAAGGCGCCGAGCCGTTTTATATACTCTTCGCAGGCAGCATCCTGCCAACGTTCGGATGTTTTACCCGCGACAATTACCGTCACAGTCAGCACAATACTTTAAATATCCAGTTCTTTAACGTATTTTGCGTTTTCCTCAATAAACTGGCGGCGCGGCTCGACTTTGTCGCCCATCAGCACCGAGAAAATCTCGTCGCAGGCCATCGCATCCTCGACCGTCACGCGGAGCAAATTCCTGCGGGCGGGGTCCATCGTCGTTTCGCTGAGCTGCTTGGGGTTCATTTCACCAAGACCTTTGTAGCGCTTTACGATAACGCTGCTGGGATTGTCGCCGCCAAGCTCTTTTATCAGCCTGTCTCGCTCTTCTTCGTTGAACGCATAGTGAGACTTTTTACCCTTTATTATTTCGTAAAGAGGCGGCTGGGCAAGGTAGACATGACCGTTTTCAATAAGCGGTCTCATGTGCCGGAAGAAGAAAGTGAGCAGCAAAACTCTGATATGCGAGCCGTCAACGTCCGCGTCGGCCATAATGATTATCTTGCCATAGCGGAGTTTTGTAATATCAAAATCTTCGCCTATCCCACACCCGATGGCTTTAATTATCGGTACAAGATGAGAGTTTGTGTATATCTTGTCCAGCCTGCTCTTTTCAACGTTCAGTACCTTACCGCGCAGCGGCAAAATCGCCTGGAACCGGCTGTACCGGCCGTCTTTTGCCGAACCGCCCGCCGAGTTACCCTCAACCAGAAAGAGCTCGGTAAGCTCGGGGCGTTTTTCCTGACAGTCCCACAACCGTCCGGGCAGCGACGCGCCTTCGAGCGGGCCTTTGCGGCTCAGCTCCCGTGCCTTTCTCGCTGCTTCGCGGGCGCGGCAGGCCTGCATGGCCTTTTCAAGAATGGCGCGCGCGACGGAGGGGTTTTCCTCAAAATATTCGGCAAGCTTTTCGGTCACGAGCGAATCCACAAATGTGCGCATTTTGCTGTTTCCCAGTTTGGCTTTTGTCTGGCCTTCAAACTGGGCGTCGCGCAATTTGACGCTAACCACAGCGCAAAGTCCTTCGCGCACATCCTCGCCGGTAAGTTTCTTGTCGTCTTCTTTCAGAATACCGAGTTTGCGCGCATATTCGTTTGCGACTTTGGTAAGTGCCGTTTTAAATCCCGTTTCGTGCGTTCCGCCTTCACGGGTCAAAATATTGTTCGCAAAGGTATAAAGCGTTTCGTTGTAGGTGTCGTTATACTGAAGTGCCACCTCAGCTATATATGAGCCGCGAGTGGCCTTCATATATATCACTTCGGGATGAATTACCTCTGTATGCTTTATAGCGTTGAGGTGTTCAACAAAACTTACGATTCCGCCCTCATAGCAGAGCGTGGTTTCGATTATCCCGTCCTCTGTCTTTACAGTCGTACCGCGGATCTGCTCGACACTTTCGCGATTTTCATCGGTATTTTCGCTCGAGCCGTCTTCATCGTCGCTATCTGCGATTTCTTTTGTTTTGGGTTCCTGCTGTTCGAGCTTACGCTCGTCGCGCAGGACAATTTTCAGACCCGCATTGAGGAACGCCTGCTCGCGCATTCGGTTGAGCAGCGTGGTATAGTCGAAAACAGTGTCTTCAAATATCTCCGGATCGGGTTTAAACCTAACCGTCAACCCGTGCCGTTCAGTCTCGCCTACACAGGTGTACGGCACGACGACCTTCCCACGCTCGAAACGCTGCTTATAGCAATATCCTTCGTAGCAGTCCTCGTACTCGAGCCATTCCGACAAGGCGTTGACGACCGATGCGCCGACGCCGTGCAGTCCTCCCGAGATATTATAACCGCTTCCGCCGAACTTACCGCCGGCGTGCAATACAGTAAACACGACTTCGGGCGTAGGTATGCCCATCTTTTGGTGTATACCTGTGGGAATACCTCGACCGTTGTCCCTCACCGAAACGCTCCCGTCGGCGTGTAGCGTAATATGAATTTCCGTACACGCCCCGGCAAGCGCTTCGTCAATGGAGTTATCGACTATCTCGTATACAAGATGGTGCAAGCCGCTCGTTGACGTCGAGCCCACATACATGCCCGGACGTTTGCGAACAGCTTCCAGTCCCTCAAGTACCTGGATTTGTTCTTCACTATAAATTGTATCGTCGAAATTGTTTTGTACTTCTGCCATAATTATGCAAACGCCTTCCTATTCGTAACTTAGCGGCTACTGCTGCCGATGAGGCTATCCTTCAATTTTGCGGCTTCTGCCGAGCAGTGCCGCAGTTGACAGCTGGGAAAGCCAAACCTCTCCGTTTGCAAGAAGTACAAACGACTTCGGCAGCTCGCCGCTTGCTGAAAACAGTTTGTTTTCCCGTTGTTTTTGTCTTAAAAATTCTTTTGTAATAGGGGAAACAGTCGCTGTATCGGAATCGAAAATCCCGACAACATCGCGCTGTCTCAAATTTTTATTGTTGCCAATATGAAGAAACATAATAAATCCCCGCAGGATATTTCATATCTCACGAATCTCTCCGCCGGAAACGGAGAAGATCTTGGCCTCGTCCGACATTATTTTTTCACAGGAGGTTATAACCACCTGCCTGCCCGAAAGACCACGCGCAAGGTATGCTTTTCTCGAGCTGTCAAGCTCGCTGAAAATGTCGTCGAGCAAAAACACCGGATATTCACCGGTTATTTCTTTTGACAGCATTCCCTCGGCCAATTTCATTGCAAGTGCAATGCTTCGCTGCTGACCTTGTGACGAGAAAGCCCGAGCCTGTCGCCCGTCGAGCAATATTTCAATATCGTCGCGCTGCGCACCATATAAAGTTGTGCCGACGCGTATCTCTCGCTCGACGTTTCCGGTAAGCAGCTCAAGATACTCGCTCTCCGTGCGCACGCGGTCATATCTAAGCGAGGTTTTTTCCCTTCCGCCCGTCATGTCGGAAAGCAGAGCTCTTACTTCTTTGTCAAGACGCTGCACATACTCGCAGCGTTTTTCCGCAACTTTAGCCGAGGTGGCGGCAAGCAGCTCGGACCATATACCCAGCGTGTCCATATTCACTGTGTCGTCTGTTCCCTTCAGCGAAGCCGCACGCAAAAGCGCATTCCGCTGGGCAAGTATATCATTGTGCCGCTGAAGCAGCGAAACATAAGTCGGATAAAGCTGTGAAAGCGCTGCGTCAACAAAATGGCGGCGCATGGCCGGCCCGTCGGAGACAAGCTGCAAATCCTGCGGGCAGAACAGCACCGCACGGAACGTGCCGATAAACTCCGAAAGTTTAGTCACGTCCGCGCCATTTAGTTTGCAAAACCGCTTTTTACGGGCAATGTCAATTATAAACGATGCCTCGTTTGTACGCCTGCTGTCGGAAAATTTCATCGAAAGCAAAGCAGCCGTGCATCCAAAGCGCACAAGCTCCGAATCGCGCCTTGTGCGAAACGATCGGCCCTGGGCAAAATATTGCATGCCCTCCAGCGCCGAGGTTTTTCCGGCACCGTTTTCGCCGATAAATATGTTTGTGCCTTCGGATAAAGTTACGGTCGCGCTCTCTATGTTGCGAAAATTCCTGTACTCGACGGTGTCGATGTGCATTTTATGATTTAAGTCTTGTAGGAAGTATGAGATACAAATACTTTCTGTTTTCTTCGGGCTGCACAGCTCTGACAACCATACTCATGAGCGGCGAGTTGAGCGACAAAAGCAGCTCTCCGGGGTCGCATGCTCGGATTGCCTCTATAAGATAGCGACAGTTGAATCCTATCTCTATATCCTCGCCCTCTTTTTCTATGTCTATTTCGTCATAAAATCTGCCGGTCGACGACGCGGTCGTAATAATGAGCTTGTCATCGGTAAAGTTGCATCTGAGCGGAGATTTTGTCTCGCCTTTTTCAATGTTTTCGGTTATCAGCAGTGCGCGCTCAAGACTTTGAAGCAGTCTCGCGCCGTCAATGCGCAGGTTAATTGCATAGCTTGAGGGAATAAAACGCGAGTATTCGATAAACTCTTTATCGAGAACTCTTGTGAAAAATACAGTGTTGTCACATGTGAAGATTATATGCTTGCGTCCCAGCCTTATCGAAACTATGCTGTCGGAGCTGCCGAGCAGACGGGAAAGCTCCGGCAGCGTCTTGGCGGGTATCGTAAACGAAGTGTTTATTTCTTCCGAACCGTAGTTTTCAAGCTCGCATACACGTTCGACGAGTGCTATTCTGTTGCGGTCGCTTGATACCATTCTGATGCGACTGCCCTCTATCTCAACATGCAAGCCGTTGAGCTCGGCACGCGGATCGTTGTCGGGTACCGCAAAGTCGGACTTTTTTATCATCTGGGTGAACTCGCCACGTTTGATTCCAAATCCCTGTTCGCCGTCAAGCTCGGGGAGATTCGGAAAATCTTCGCCGTCGAGCGCCATGAGCTGGAATTCAGATTTACCACTGTAAATCTTGGTTACATTTCTTGCGCCAACTTCAATAGTAATTTTGCCGTCAGGCATTGTTTTTATTATCTGGCTTAATTTAACGGCGTTGATTATATAGCAGCCCGGGGTTTCGACTTCAGCGTTTAGGGTGACGCGCATGCCTTTTTCCATGTCATATCCTGAAAGCAAACAAATGCCAGTTTCCTCGGCTTTGATTTGTATGCCTTCAATGGCTGCTATAGTGTTGTTTTTCGATGTCACCCCTGTCAGCGGTGTTACAGCCGCTTCAAGGTCATCGCGGTCAAATACAACTTTCATTTTATTTTCACCTGCAACCTTGTATTAGTTGCGGATACCTTTCTTTGTTGATGATTGAAGTATGAGGGTTGTGTTCTGTTAATTTATTCCCTTTATACCTGCCTCTCACCTATTTGGGTTTGCTTATGCGAGGGAGAAGGCCAAAGATAATATAAAATATAAATATAGAGAGAGGGATAGCAGTAGGAGTCGTAGTAGGGGCTGTGGAAAATGTTAATAACGAAAAAAATCGCCTTTCAGCGCATGTTTTTCAGCTATTTATCGAAACGCAAAGATGTTGATATTGCGTGCATGCCATGTGATTTCCGGTGTGTGTTTTCAGCTGTCCTGCCGGATGAAAAAAGTTATGCACATGTTTTCAAATCCACAGCTAACAGGGAAATGTGGAAAACTAAAGCGTCTATTCCTTTATCTCCTTTGCAAGCTCTTCGATTTCAATTTCAAGCAGCGGGTTGCGCTTCATATTTTTCTCAACCGTATCAAGCGACGAAAGAATGGTGGTATGGTCGCGCTTAAAAATTTGGCCGATAGCCGGCAGCGACATGCCGGTGAGATTTCTTATAAGGTAAATTGCTATATGTCTGGTGTTCGCAATGTCGCGGGTGCGTGAGCGACCTTTCAGATCTTCTATTGATATTCCATAGTGCCTGCTGACACATTCGAGGATACGGTCGACGGTTACAGAAACCGGTTCAGAGGCGCTTATCATATCTGAAATGCTTGTAATAGCGAGATCGACTGTGATCTCGCGTCCGGTGAGAAAGCTTTGTGCTATTATGCGCTTTATTGCGCCTTCGAGCTGGCGGATGTTGTTTTTAAGGTTGTCTGCTACATACTGCACAACATCCGGCGGAAGTTCAACGCCAAGACATTCGGCTTTATACTTGAGGATTGCGGCACGCAGCTCTGCGTCCGGCGGCTGAATGTCTGCAATAAGCCCCCATTCAAATCTCGTACGAAGCCGCTCCTCAAGATGCTTTATATCTCTGGGCGGCTTGTCTGATGTTAGCACTATCTGTTTGCGCTCCTCATAAAGCGCGTTGAAAGTGTGGAAGAATTCTTCTTGAGTGGAGGTTTTGCCGCCGATGAACTGAATATCGTCTATCAGCAGCATGTCCACTGTGCGGTAACGATCTCGGAACTTCTGAGTAGTGTCACGTTTAATGGCTTCGATGATTTGGTTTGTAAAGTCTTCACCTCGCACATAAAGCACGTTCATATCGGGGTGCTTTATGCCGGTTTCATAGAGGATGGCCGACAAAAGATGCGTTTTGCCAATACCACTCGGCCCGTATATAAACAGCGGGTTATAGTCGCGCGCAGGGTTGTTTGTAACCGCTATGCAGGCGGCATGAGCAAATTTATTTGAACTTCCGACTATGAAGTTGTCAAACGTGTTGAACTGTTCGCTTTTGATTTGCCGGCTGCGTGCAATGCGGTCAGGAGTCTGCATATAGCCCGGCGAGATGGGGCCAGGCGGGTCGCGGCGGAGCGTCTGTTTCGGCACGGTGAAAGTCGACGCTTTTACCGGCGTGGGAGGCATGTCGAGCATCTCGCCCTGCTGAGTCGGTTTTTCTCGTGACGTCACCGTAACATTAAGGTTTGGGATCCCGGTCAGCTCGCGCAGGATTTGGGTTATCTGCGGCAGATACCGGTCGGTGACGATGCCACGCTTGAACTCGGTTGGCACACTTACGGACGCATCGCAGTCGCCCGTAAGCTCCAGGGACGATTCGCCGAACCATACGTTAAAAACCATGTCAGAAAGCCCGAGCATTTCTTTAAGGCAGCCCTTAGCCGTCTGCCAGATTTTATCGTCGTATTTCATCCGTCCCGGTGTTTCCTTCTTATCATTTATTATAAACATTCAATTGTATTATAACACAACGAGTTTGCCATTTCAAGTAATAAAATGTAATAAACGCGCGGGTCGAGCATGCCCGAGCTTTTTTTGCTTGTCATTTTCCACAAGCTGTGATATAATAATTTGGATACAGATTTATTAAATTGAGGTGAAAAAACGTGGCTGTTTTTCGCCG
>LFRM01240633.1_pt1 | contig 11670 bp, 15 predicted proteins | sample 618341 | NCBI WGS metagenome assembly LFRM01 (sample SAMN03654438, study PRJNA283298) | anaerobic digester metagenome | isolation source: pool of bioreactors CSTR01a, CSTR02a, and CSTR03a thermophilic anaerobic... | place: Denmark: Kgs. Lyngby | collected 2014-05-21
TTTACAAAATTTGCAAATTTAGGCTGATGGGTTAATAAAATGGTAGGTAAATTTCTATCAACTCCCTTTAGCGCAGCTTTTAAATTAGGCTTTTTTTCATGCCCCATTCTAGTTGCCAAAAGATCATAAACGCCCACTAAATTAACTCCGCCTACTTGTAAGTTTTCATTTCCTAATGTTTTGACATTTAATTTACCCAAATGCTCAATAATACCATCAACCCCATGAAAATACTCATGGTTCCCAGGAACAAAATATGTGCCATATTTATTTTCAATATCTTTTAAAGGATCAAGTTCATCTTTGATTTTTTGAGCATCAATGTCTATTAAATCCCCAGTAATTGCCACTATATCCGCTTTTAATTCATTTATAGAATTTACAATTTCTTGCAAAAACTCTTTTGTGATAGTTTTTCCAATGTGCACATCAGATATTTGGACTATATTAAGAGGTTCATTTAGGTTTGAAATTTTTACTATCTCTTTTTTTATTTTTGGCTTTTTTACTCCGTCAACAAAACCTTTAAAAATATATGAAAAAGCTAAGATCACCATGGTTGCATCTAAGAAAATCTTTAGGGCAACTCTTCTTGAGTGATCAAATTTACAAACTAGAAGTTGAGAAAAATCATAGATTAAAGTTATGATAAAAAGCATAAAAGAGACGCCAATAAGAGCTGCTATGAAGTAAAATATCTTAGGGTTTAAACTGTTTGATTTTAAGGCTATAAAAAATACAATTTCTAAAACTGTAATTAAAACTATCGCCCACTTTAACCCTACTTTAAAGTTTATAAAAAATTCAACCTTTTTCAAAAAACGGCTATAAGTATAGTAATTAATAAGAATCATTGTGCTTGTTGCTAAAATTGGAAAAACATATCTTATCATCTATTAAGCGCTCTTTTTGAAAAATCTATCTGTCTCATTTTTAACTATATTTGACAAAATTAAAAGTGCTATCAAGTTAGGAATTGCCATAAGTCCATTCATCATATCCGAAAAATTCCAAACAAAATTTAGTTGCATCATCGCCCCAACCATAACTCCTGCCACAAATAAAACTCTATAAACCTTAACCCATTTAGTTCCTAGTAAAAACTCAAAAGCTTTCTCGCCATAATAGCTCCAACCAAGAATGGTTGAGTAGGCAAAAAGAACTGTAGCAAGGCTAACTATGAGTGTTCCAACTCCACCTAAATGATGTTCAAAACTAAGCAAAGTTAAACTTCCAGCACTTATTCCCTCTTGCCAAAAAGGTGAAATCAAGATAATCAAAGCTGTCATTGTACAAACAATTATTGTATCTATAAAAGTTTGTGTCATGGAGACTAAAGCTTGCCTTACAGGATCTTCAGTCCTAGCAGCAGCAGCTGCAATGGGAGCTGAGCCAAGTCCTGATTCATTTGAAAAAACACCTCTAGCAATACCAAATCTAATGGCAGCTGCTATTGTAGCACCTACAAATCCTCCACCAGCAGCTATTGGGTTAAATGCGTGATAAAAGATTAATCCAAAAGCAGGAACTATTTTATCTATATTTAAAAAGAGTACCGCTAGGGCGGCAAAAACATAAAAAACTATCATAAATGGAACTAAAAATGAGGTAAATTTTCCAATTGATTTAATGCCCCCTAAAATAACTAATGAAGTTAAAGTAAGAAGAGCTAGTCCGCTAACCCATGTAGGAATATTTAACTGAGTTAAAAGAACTTCCGCTACTGCGTTTGATTGAGTCATATTCCCAATGCCAAATGCGGCGCAAGCTGTAAAAAAGGCAAATAGTGTGCCTAAAATAGGAAGTTTTGCACCGTGAGTTAGGTAATACATTGGGCCACCTCTATACCCAAAATCTCCTTCTTCTCTATACTTAACTGCCAATACTGCTTCAGAGTATTTTGTAGCCATTCCAACTAGCCCAGTTATCCACATCCAAAATACTGCGCCAGGGCCTCCTAAAACGATAGCCGTTGCAACTCCTACAATGTTTCCAATGCCCACAGTAGCAGCTAAAGCCGTCATGAGTGCTGCAAAATGAGAGATTTCTCCTTTTGTACTATCTTCTTTTATGAAAATGAGTTTTAATGCGCTAGGAAGAGCCCAAAACTGCATAAATTTTAATTTTATTGTCAAATACAAACCAGTGCCCACAAGTAAAATTAGCATTGGAGCACCCCAAACAAAATTAGAAATGGTTGATACTAATGAATCTAATGTTTCCATAGTCTCTCCTTTTGAAAAACTATGTTACAAAAAAGAGTCTTAAATCATACTAGCGTGGAATTTTGATTGAGTCTTGGGAGAAAACCATATTAACCCTTTGAGATGGGAAAAATGGGCTTTTTTGGAACTCTTTAAAGGGGACTATTGCTTCTAATATCTTATCGCCAACCATAATTTTAATTGATAATTCATCACTTTTTATTAAGTGTAAAATTTCATTTATCCTTCCTTCTAAAAAGAATAAATTTTCATCTATGGCTTCTTGTAGAGGTTTTAACTCTATTTTTCGTGGATTTATGGCTACACCTCTTTTTTTACCAACCTTCCAAGAAGATGGAAGCTTTAAGGTTTGATCTTTTGAAAAGTTAAACTTTACAAACTCCCCCTCCTCTAGCCAATCTCCAACGATTAAATTGGTAGTTGAAAACTCCATTACCCTACCAAAATGAAGCCCTAAATTTCTAGTAGTTATGAGAGATAGCCAATCCAAATCGTGACTAGCCACTACTATGGTAGTTCCCCAGTTTTGGTTTGCATAAAGCATAGCTTCTGTGAAAACAGGAACACCGCTAATGTCTAAACTATTTGTTGGCTCATCTAAAAGTAGTGTTCTTGGTTTTAATATAAGTCTAGCGGCAAAGGCTACTCTTTGTGTCTCACCACTTGAGAGCTCATGCCAAGGGCGATTTTTAAACTTTTTGGGAATTAACCCAACTAAATTTAATACTTCATCAATCTTTTTCTCAATATCAGTTAAATTTTTTCTAATTTTTAACCCAAATAGTAAATTCTCTTTAACCGTTCTTTTTAAAAGATAGGGCTCTGGAAGCAAGATTGAGATTTCTCGTTTTTTTTCCAATTTAATATCTTTTGAACACTCATTTCTATACTTAATAACCCCGCTAGTTGGCTCTTCTAAAAAGGCCATATGTCTTAAAAGTGTGCTTTTTCCACTTCCATTTGAACCAACTAAACCTACTATTTCACCCTCTTTAATTTTTATATCTTTAACATTTAAAACTGGCTTTTTCCCGTATGTTTTAAATAAATCTTTTATCTCATAAACCATCTTAATACTGCTTTGCTTGAACTCTTAACTTGTGAAGAGATAAGTTTACTATAAAAGCAATTGTCATTAAAACAATACCTAGGGCAATTCCTAAGGCAAACATTCCTTTACTTGTTTCAAGTGAAATGGCAGTAGTGATTGTTCTGGTGTGGTATTTGATATTGCCACCTATCATCATGGCAACTCCAACCTCTGCAATAACCCTTCCATAAGCGGTAACTGCTGCTGCTAAAAGAGCATGTCTTAACTCCCACACAACATTAAATATCATTTGGGGCAGGGTTAAGCCAAAGGAGTTTAGCGTATAGTAAAGTTTTCTATCCATCCCCTCTACTGCTGAAGCACTAAGTGAAACAATGATAGGAAGAGCTAACAAAGTTTGACCAACCACTATGCCTTTTAGGGTAAATAGCATCTCATACTGACCAAGTGGCCCTCTNNNCTTAGAGTTTTTCTACCTCTAAAATTAAAAAAGCCCAAAATGAAGCCCAAAGGAAAACCAATGACTATGCTAAAAAATATCGCGATACTAGTAGTTCTTACTGTAACATCAATAGCAGAAAAGGTTTCATTATCCATTCTAACTAATAGCCAAAAAGCCTCCACAACTCCATCAGCAATAAACTCCATATTTTAGTCAACCTTTGTTTACTTTTTTAAAAAAAATAGCTACAATTTTGATTGTTCTAAATTAGAATAAATATTTATTCTAATTTGACATATCAAAAAAGGAGGATTATCCTATGTTTAAAATAAAGAAAAGCTTAATTGCTTTGTCGGCAGGCTCGCTTATCTTTTTTGCTTCAATGGTAAACGCTGCTGAACTAAAGATGGCAACAACAACAAGTACAGACAATACTGGACTACTAGATGCCTTAGCTCCAATCTTTAAAAAAGATACTGGAATTGAGTTAAAATGGATAGCAGTAGGTACTGGAAATGCGCTAAAACTTGGACAAAATTGTGATGTAGATGTACTTTTAGTTCACGCTCCAGCGGTAGAAAAAAAGTATGTTGCAGACGGTTTTGGAACTGATAGAACACCTGTAATGTACAACGATTTTGTGATCATTGGAGATCCATCACACAAGGCTAAATTTGAGGGTAAAACTATCCAAGAAGCTTTTAAAGTGATTGAGGAAGAGAAGATAAAATTTGTCAGTCGTGCAGATGAGTCTGGCACTCATGTGAAAGAGAAAAATGTTTGGAAAGCAGCTTTGGGTGCAGTACCAGAAAAAGAGAGTTGGTATATTCAAGCAGGGCAAGGGATGATAGCTACGATAAACATTGCAACTGAGCAAAAAGGCCTTACTTTTACTGATAGAGGAACTTTTATTAAATATGAAGATAATCATAAAGGAAATCCACCTTTAGTCATAGTTTATGAGGGCGATAAAAATCTATTTAACTACTACGCAACAATGGCTGTAAGTACAAAAAACTGCCCAAATGCTGATTATAAAGGCGCTATGGCTTTCATTAAATGGATCTCTTCAGACAATATCCAAAAAGAGATTGCAAACTTTAAATTACTTGGTAAACAACTATTTACTCCTGATGCAAAAACAAGAGTAGAATAATATTTTTTAGTGCGTCTTTGGCGCACTAAAATTTTTAAGTGTGGTAGTAACTAAATTGATCATCTTGTTCACCTAACCTATACCTTTTTTCTAAAGAGTTTTTAAACTGATACCCTAAATCTTTACAAGATAGAGCTTTTAGAGTCAACTCTTCATCTATTAAAGGATTTAAGATAATTTTATTTAACTTTTCAATGGTTAAATTTGGATTTTCTCTATTTTCCAAAAAGACTTCATCATTTTGTTGAATATCTCCCTCTTTTAAAACTTTCGCATAAAAACCAGTTAATCCATTCTCAAAAATAAACTTTGTCATACTTTCTATGTCTGTACTCGCACTTAATTTCCAACAAGGTTGCCTTGGTTGGGTAATTTGTATTTGTGCTTTTCCAATATTTAAAATATCACCTATACAAATTGAGCTCTCATCTACACAATCTAAAATTAAATTTTCTCCAAAAAAAGCTGGATCATCAATTTTAAAAATATTTCCAAAATTAGCGTTTATCTTTTCAAATGTTTTCATGGGCAAGATAAAAACTGCCTTATTGACGCCCCCATGATGAACCTTATCTGCTACACTATCCCCTTTGAAGCCACTTTTTAATAAATAAGCTTTTCTAACTATCTCTTTTTTTATGGCTGAGACTAACTCTTCTCTTTTGCCATTTTTTAATTTTTTATTTTTTACTATGCCTATTTTTATATATAAAATTTTTGATATTTTTTTACCCATTTTATTCCATTTTTAAAATTTGGTACATTTTAATAAAATATTTTAAAATTACAATAATTTATCTATTAAATAAACTTGTAAAGAAGCATATCAAGCGCAAAGCGCTTGATATGTAAATTTATGAAAGATTTTTAAGAAACTCTTTTACTTCATCCATCTTTGAACATGGTAAGTAAAAAGTTGCAAAACACTCATTTTCCTCTTTTTCTTTTAAAGATTCATAAAGTTTTTGATACTTTTTCTTATCTTCAATGCTCATTGGGTATCGCATAGATTTATATTCAACCACCTTGCCATCTTTTTCCACTCCAGAAACCTCTGCCCACACCCAGTAATATCCGCCATCGCTTCGTCTGTTTTTAACAGCGCCTTCCCATTTTTTTCCACTTTGGATTGTTTCCCAAAGAGTTTTAAAGACTGATTTTGGCATATCTTTATGTCTTACTATATTGTGAGGTTTTCCAATAAGCTCATCAATAGTGTAACCACTAATTTGCGCAAAAGTCTCATTAGCATAGGTAATAAAGCCTTTTAAATCTGTTCTAGAGATAATTAGCTCAGCCTCTGGTACTTCTGTTTCATAAAATGCGTCAAACCCTACTTGCATCCTTCCCTCCTAAATATCTTTTTTCTTAATATCCCCATAATAAGTAATTTTTTCAGCCCTAAGATCATCATCTAAAAGCATTTGTGGAACTGGATCTTTATTTTCTAGATGAGCTCTTTCTTTATCTAGCTCATCTTCGCTATATGACATCATCATGTCTGCACTTATGACACGAGGGGTAGTTTGTATTTTCTTAAGATGTCTAATCTCATCACTAACACTCTCACCCTCAACTGTAACTATAATCTTTCCAATTTTTTTATCATGAAAATGATAATCACAAAAATCACATTTTTTAAATAATTCCACTAATTCTTCTACATGCTCACTTGAAGCTTGTACTACAATACTAGAAATATTCACGGCATCCTCCAATATAATATATACCTATCATCACTTCCACTAAAAAGCTCATTCTCATTTACAAAGACTATTGAGTTTAGTGTGGTTTTTTGTCCTTTTAAGACATATAATTCTCGTCCACTATTTAAATCATAAATGCCTATATCATTCTCTTCATTTATGGCAATTGCCCCGTATCTTTGACTTGGGCTCATCGCACAGGCATAGATTAGGAAGTTTGTATTGTACCTATCAAAACTCCCAGTATTAACATTGTAAACAATGCTTCTTCTATCTTGTCCAGCAGTAATAACTCTATCTTTATGGAAATCAATATTATATATATTATCTACATTTCCACCCTCTAAAGTTTTCAATCTTTCTCCAGTTTTTGGGTCTAAAATATAGACTCTTCCAGACTCATCAGCTGTTGCTAAAAGAGACTTGTCATCACTAAAAGATAGATCAGAAAAGTGCGATTCAGTTAATTGATGTCTATAAATCTCTTTTTTAGTAGCAATTTCATAAAGAATTATCTCATTACTTAAAAGCGCAATTAATATATGATCTTCATCATAAAACTTTGCCTTTTGTATCATTAATTGATCATCCTCGCTAATTAGCAACTTTTGCTCATCACCTTCAACAATCGCAATGCGCCTGTAGCTTGTAGGGCTTTGCATCATCGCTAGGTAAATCTCTTTTGATTTGATTTTATCGACTGAAAAAACTTTTGGCGGAATGGTTTCCCCCATAAAATCTTCAATGGTTTTAAACTCTACTTTTTTAATAAGCTCTAAAGTTTTATCATCATAAACCTCTAAAGTCCCAGCAGCCGTTCCAGCTATGAGTAAACCTTCTTGGTTCACTAAATCAATAACATTCCCACTTGCCTCAATTTCAGCAACAGGAGAAAGCACCTTTCCCCAGATAGAAACCGCAAAAAAAAGCAGCACAAATAACTTCTTCATCTCTCTTCCCCTTCCATCTTTATGGCATTTGTTGGACATAGATTTACACACATTCCACATCCAGAACAATTTTGATTTACAGTAGGACGATACAGCCCAAAAAAGTCTATAGCTTCTGGTTCGCACACATCCTTACATGCAAAACACATTGTACCCTTCCACCCTATGCATAGAGCTGTTTGGATTATAGCAAAAGCATTGATTTTAAACGGTAGATCTGTATCAAATATTTCATTAGGACAAGCCAGTGCGCACTCTTTACAAAAAGTACAGCCAGAGGATTCAAAATCCAAAAACGGAAGTCCATTTTCATCAAATTTGATAATCTCTTCCTCACAAACCTTGCCACAACTCTTCTCTTCACACTCTGGGCAAAATTTATCAAAAAGCGAAAAATCCTTATAAAAAGGAACTCTAATTGGAATCTTCTTTTTTCTAAAAAGGGGGGAGAGAGCCCCCCTTCTTTTCAAATCAACCACTCTTAGATTCCGTCATTTAAAACGTCTAAAAAGTTTGATTTTGCAATGCCATCTTTATCTCTAAACTCAGGAGAGAAAACATTCTCAACTAATTGAGCATTGCTTGATTGAGGCGCATGGCAAGAAGAGCATACATATCTCTCACCACTTAACTCATCCATTTTATGAACAACAGTGATTACATCAGCTGTGTTATCAACTGCTTTTCCATCATAAATGATGTTACTATCAGAGCTTCCAACTTTTGGTCTAAAAGTTGCAAAGTGAGACTCTGGAACTGGAAGAGTATTTAACGCTTCAGCAAGTCCTGGCATGTGACAGTCTAAACATGCATTATAATCTCTTGTAATTGGCAGCATTCCCTCAACATCGTGAGATATCATTGGAGGTGCATTTTCAAAAGATCTTGCAATTGGTGTTGACTCCCCAGCAGCTGGAGCAACAAATTTTCCTAAATCTGCAACAGTTTTTTCTTCTTCATATAGAGATGTTTTCCTAAGCCCTATCTCATCCTCACTGTATGATTGGGCTACAGCACATCCTGTAGATACAAGCACAGCAATCGCCGCACCTATTAAAACAAGATTTCGCTTTATCATAATCAGACTCCTATCCATGTTGATTAATGTAACTGCGCACTCCAAATGAGAGTGCATTATCTTCGCAAACTTCGATGCATCGTCCGCAGTTTATACATTCACCCATAATTATATCGCCACTGCGCTTGCCAATTATCTCAAGCACATGCTTTTCTGGGCAAATATCTTTACAACGCATACACAAAGTGCAACTTGGCTGATCGTGATGAACACGGATTAAACTCCACTTACTAATAGTAGAGTAAAATCCACCCAATGGGCAGACATGTCCACACCATCCATTTTTAACCGCAAATAGGTCAAACAGAAAGATAGCTAAAACCGCAGCTCCACCCATTCCCATTCCAAAAACGATTCCTCGTTGTAAAATTCCAATTGGGCTTACCACTTCAAATGCCGCTATGCCAGCAATCGCACTAACTACAAGAGTTAATCCCATTACCCAAAAGCGAACATTTCTGCTTAGCCAAACTTTTCTCTCAGTTTTATCAAGAGCTAGTTTTCGTCTAAGCCAATTAGCTAAATCTGTTACAATATTGATAGGACACACCCAAGAACAAAAAGCTCTACCTACTAAACCACCGTAAAATAGTGCAATTAAAACTGCGCCTATAATTACATCTATAGAAACTATTGCACCTGTTGCAAGTATTTGCAGCAAGGCAAATGGATCTGATAGAGGGATAGTACTTAAAAATAGCGAGCTACTTAAGTTCCCTTCTAAAATCTTAATTCCATATGCATTCGCAGCTATGTAGAGTGCAAGAATAAGTACTTGCGATACTCTCCTAGCTATTAGGAATCTATATTTATCATATATTTTACTCATCATACAATCCTCCCTCATTGAGGTAGTCTTGTGGATTTAGTTCACTTCGTTTTGTTACTGTAGTCTCAAGTGGCTTATCTACATCAACTCTACCCTCATCATCGATATCCCAGCCTTTAATGTAGTGGCTACCTATATCACCTTGTGCTATTTCATGCGGTCTTACAAAAATAGCAGGTTTTTCGGTAATACAAGCTCTCTCGCAAAGTCCACAGCCTGTGCAAGTTGAGCTATCTACTACTGGAATTAGGTAGGCGTGCTTACCAGTTCTTTCGTTTCTTCTATACTCAAGCACGATTGCGCTATCTAGTATAGGACATGCTCTATAGCATGCGTCACACTGGATTCCCCAATAAGCTACACAAGCCTCCATATCAACTACAGCTAACCCCATCCTAGCTTTTTCGATTTCAAGTACTTGTTTTCCATCTTTTTCAATAGAAACAAGCTTTTCATCTAATGCGCCAGTTGGGCAAACAGGAACACAAGGGATATCAACGCACATATAGCACGGTATATCTCTTGGAATAAAATATGGTGTTCCTATTGGATTATTATCTCCTGGTTTTGCTAGCATTAGCGTATCGTACGGACAAGCGATAACGCACTGTCCACATCTAATACACATGCTAACAAACTCTTTTTCTGGTCTCGCTCCAGGGGGGCGAAGTATCAGCGGTGCTGCCTTGGCCTCCTCAATATAACCAGTCCACACCATCCCCCCCAAAGCAGACAACCCAACACTTTGAGCCATAAGGCCCATGAATTTTCTTCGTGATGAAATTGGTTGCTTTGTTTTTTTCACGACTTATCCTTATGCTTTATAGACTTTTACAGCGCATTTTTTAAAGTCAGTTTGGCCAGAAAGTGGGCAAGTTGCATCGAGGCAAACTTTATTGATGAAAACTTTTTCATCAAACCAAGGAACATAGATTAATCCTTTTGAAGGTCTATTTCTTCCTCTAGTTTCAACTCTAGCTTTTACTTTACCTCTTCTACTCTCAACCCAAGCCAAATCCCCTTGTTTTAAGCCATACTTAGCCGCATCTTCTTTGTGCATGTAGCAAAGTGCTTCTGGTACCGCACGATAAAGCTCTGGAACTCTCATAGTCATAGTTCCACTATGCCAGTGCTCTAGAATTCTACCTGTACACATCCATAATGGATAAGCGTTATCAGGCATTTCTGGTGGATCCATATATGGTCTAGCAAAAATCTTCGCTTTATTTGCTAAAGATTTTGGTTCTTTATTTGTAATCTCTTTTAAGTTACCAAAAGGCAATGCTTTTGCTAATTTTCCATAGAATGCAAAATCACCAAAATTCTCTTTTCTAGCATATGGGTCATATTTTGAGTTGAATCTCCACTGAGTCTCTTTACCATCAACTACAGGCCATTTAAGTCCTCTAACTCTATGGTAAGTATCAAAGTCAGCTAAGTCATGTCCATGACCTCTACCAAATGTTGCATACTCTTCAAATAGGTATTTGTGAACTAAGAAACCATAACCTTTCCATGGTTTTCCATCACTACCCATAACATTTCTGCTATCCCCTCTTGATTCGGTATCATCATAGCCTTTTCCTACTGGATCATTAACTGAGAACTTTTGAGCTCTTTCATTTCCAAATAGAATTTCAAACATGGTAGTGTCTTCGTTATAGCCCATAGCTTTTGCTTTGTCTATAACATTATCAAGTTTTGTTCCGCCTCTTAGCGTGTACTCGCCCCAAAGATCTTTAACTGTAAATCTCTTTGAAAGCTCAATCCACTGCCAAGTATCACTCATCGCTTGTCCAACAGGTAAAACTTGTTGTTTCCAAAGTTGAGTTCTTCTCTCAGCATTTCCATATCCACCCCATTTTTCGTAAATCATAGCAACAGGGAGAATTAAGTCAGCTACTTTTGCTGAGATACCTGGGTAAGCTTCTGAACATACGATGAAGTTATCCATCTCTCTTGCAGCTTTAAGCCAGTGGTTTGCGTTAGCAGAGTTTTGCCATGGATTGTTAACATTAACCCATGCAAATTTCATGAATCCATCTTCTAAATCTCTCATGATTTTCATAAAGTGTTGATTTCCTACTGGGTTTAGAGTACCTGCTGGGATTCTCCAACCTTTTTCAGTAATTTCTCTATGTTTTGGATTTTCAGTTAACATATCTGCTGGTAATCTATGAGTAAATGTACCAACTTCTCTAGCTGTACCACAAGCACTTGGTTGTCCAGTTAG
>LFRM01206558.1_pt1 | contig 11666 bp, 9 predicted proteins | sample 618341 | NCBI WGS metagenome assembly LFRM01 (sample SAMN03654438, study PRJNA283298) | anaerobic digester metagenome | isolation source: pool of bioreactors CSTR01a, CSTR02a, and CSTR03a thermophilic anaerobic... | place: Denmark: Kgs. Lyngby | collected 2014-05-21
CCAGAGGGGTTTTACTCTCTCTGGTAACAAATTGTGCAAGGTTTATCACCCGATGAGGGAGGGTCTCAGGAAGAGCTGTATAGTATTTTTGAATGTGTATCAGTTTTTCATGGTTAATACCTTCCTCCTGCCAGGTTTCAGGGATGGGTTGACGCCAATCGATAAACGGAACATACTCATTTACATAATTGTGGAACATAGGATCTGCTGTGTTCGGGATTCTGATATGCAGCAGATAACTTTCCGATGCAGTTATGTCCCGGGAGGTAAAGGTTTCGCCCGTGCCGTTAAAATGTGGTACAAAACCACCCCATTTTTGAACATCAACATCCTCCAATCGCTGGGCATTGAAGATAACGGATGTTTCGATTCCGGTATGGGTTACCGAGGCTTTTACCGTATTAAAAAAGCGTTGTCCCAGTTCAGGTTCTAAATCCTTCCATACCGGCTCATCCCAGTCGAATGCCTGTGCTTTGGCTTCTTTCCAGTGTGAGCTTTTCAGCTTGTAACGGTGGTCATCTATCGTATCAGTCCAGCTGTTGCCCGTATATTCATTCAGCAGTGAGCCTCTGAGGTATAAACGAGTTGTGGATGTTATCGTTAAAACGACATCATCGCTGAGTTTTATAGGTCCTCCCAGCTCAGTTGAAGAGGAGGGGAAACCTGTATATGAAAGGCGGAAAGTTTTACGGGGTCCTGAAAATACCGTCCAGTCCGTCCATCGGTCAGTTATGTCCCGAACCTTGCGTTCCAGGAATTCCAATTTAAAATCTTGTGTATTATCCGGAAGAATTATATATGAGGTGAATACTATCGTAACTGCCAGAGGAAGAATGGAAACCTGCCAGATTCCATAATCAGGCATACTGTGAATACGGGAAAGTCTTTTATAGTATTTGGAGGACAGGAGTAAGATCCATGCCAGTGCAAAAGGCCACAGATAGGGAAGTATATATTTATGTCCGAGTGCCCAAAGAGTTCCTGTAACCCCCAGACTTAAGATCAGGGGTACGATATACCATTCCGCCTTTATCATGAAAACATAGATAACCAGGGAAAGGGCGGACACAATTAACCATGCGCTGGGAATGGAATACTGAGGTTGGATAAAGGTTGATCCAAGGGTATAATCCAGCAGCCATTCGAGCCATTTTAATACATCTGTCCACCACCCTTCCGACGCAAAATAATATGCATATATGCCCAGGCTTACAACGGTTAAGGCGGACAACGCCACTGCAGTATAACGGTTGTATAAATAAAAAGACAGGATAATGTAGACTGCTGCGGTCATTCCAAGGACGGAAACGAAGGAAACGGGCAGGTAAAGGGAGACAATAATTGATTTGGCCAGGCTGCCTGCCAGCAGTAAAAATATAATTCCTTTCATTATATAGTTAAAAGCCGGATTGGAAGTTGTTGCGTGCTTCATAGCGTTCTCTCCAATATATGATCTAACCGTTCGTTGACGGGCACCACTATACAGGGGATATCTCTTTTATTAAGTTCGTCGATCATACGCTGATGTTTGTTGTCTACCTGCCTGGATGGATGTATAAACAGAATAAACGGATGTATGTCTGATTGTTTGAACTGGCACAGATAATTGAAAAGCCGGTAGTTCAGATTATGTATAACCAGTATTATACTCTGGCCTTTGGAGAAACCCGAGGATTCAATCAGCAGGATCTCATCAATTGAGAAAGGGCTGTTAAACGGTAACGCTGCAAGATATTCATAAAACCTGTGGAAATCTTCAGGGCTTCTCCCGCTTATCTGCTGGCGTTGTCTGTGATATATAATAAGCTGTGCTGAAAGGCTTTTGGCAAGGATATAGTGGATTATGGATACCGTACATTCTACAGCCTGATCTTCTATCTGGTATCTTAACAAACCGTCTGAAGGGAATGGAAAAGTCTCCATAAATACAAGGATCTGGGACTGGGCATTGGTCTCATAATTTTTTACGTAAATCTCCTGCAGTTTGGCAGAGATATTCCAGTGGATTTTCTTTAGCGGGTCACCGTAGCGGTATTGTCTGATATCAGCCAGGGAAGCCGGCTCTTCGGTGGCAAAAAATTCGTGCTTGGTACTGCCTTCATTCTGCACCTGAGGAAAAGGCAGGGATGAAATATTAAGAATTCTTGGTTTTACTTCCAGGTTTAAAGGTTTATAGTATGGGCGATCAACGAGGCTGGTTGAGAATGCAAACAAACCAAACGGATCCCTTACCTCGATGTGGGTGATGCCCAGCGCATATTCACCTCTTAAGCTGCATATAAAATTTTCCCTTATCTCACCGTACTGAAAGGGAAGAACCGACAGCACTTTTTCCTTGAAATTGTTGCTGAGTACCGACTCCGGTACTTTATAGAATACTTTTATATACGGATAAATAAAAGGTTTATCGTTGTGGATCTGAATTGTAAGTGTAACAGGGTCTCCTTTGCTGACTTCCTGGGGCGTTATATTGTGCAGATACCGGAAATCCAGCATTACCCATACATTGGTGATCAGTGCATAGAATATAAGAGATATGATGACCGACAGGCCCATAAAATATATCTTATCCCCAGTATAAAGCCCCAAAAACAGAAAGATAACTCCAAAACTTATAATCAGAATACGCAGGTATCTCATGTTCGAATCACAGGCACGTAAACTGTGTTAAGAATTGATTTCAGAATTCTTTCTACCGTCATTTCCTTAAGCCGTGCCTCAGGCTTAAGAATCAAACGATGGGCTAATACCGGGGTAACCATCTTTTGAACATCGTCGGGTATTACATAGTCCCTTCCTTCAAGCAGTGCAAAGGCCTGGCAAGCCCGCATGAGAGCCAATGCACCCCGGGGACTGGCACCCAGTGTCAGATCGTTGTGTTCTCTCGTTAAAGCAACAATTTCAGCTATGTATTCCTTGATGGCTTCGGCTACTTTTATGTACTTTACTGCCTCCTGGATTTCAAGAACCTGCTGTGCATTAGCCACCGGCTGCAAATCCTTTATTGGATTCTGGGTTTGGAAACGGGAGAGAATAAACATCTCGTCCCGTTTAGCTGGATATCCAATGGAGATTTTTATAAAAAACCGGTCAAGCTGAGCTTCGGGCAGGGGAAAGGTTCCGATATACTCAATGGGATTTTGGGTAGCTAATACAATAAACGGTTCGGGTACGGGATAGGTTTTTCCGTCAACGGTTACCTGATGTTCTTCCATAACTTCCAGCAGGCTGGACTGGGTTTTGGGTGATGTCCGGTTTATTTCGTCTGCCAATATCACCTGGCTCATTATCATTCCGGGGTGAAATTCCATTTCACCGGTTTTAAAGTTGTACATGGAAAAGCCTGTTATATCCGATGGCAGTATATCCGGGGTAAATTGAATCCTCTTGAAGGAAAGATTGAGAGATTTTGCCAGACAGGATACCAGAGTCGTCTTGCCTACTCCGGGAACGTCCTCTATAAGTACGTGCCCACCTGACATAAGAGCTATAAGTATCAGGTGAATGACATGGCTTTTGCCAACTATAACCTTTTCTATATTCTCCTGAATATCCTGAACAAGTTTTTTTGGATTAAACACTTGCATACCTGCTTTCTTTTTTATTTGTTTAGGGTTAAGATAAAGTCTTATAAATTGCGCCCAATTGTGGTCCCGTAAAAATGATACAGGCAAATTTTGATTAAAAACTAAGATCGGAAAGAAAGTGGTGTGTTGTATGCTACATACATGTGTATTGGTAAATGCAAGGTTAAATCTACTAATATTATTGTATCATATACCCGGGTTTAATGTAAAAAACTAATGCCTTTTGTTGACTAAATTTGTGCCACCGGTTTATATTAAAGTTAAATACATACTTTTGTGATATAATGATCGATATAACTGATTTCCTAAACTCTATATAAACTCATCATACAGGTATAAAACGAAACTTTTATCAATGCAAATATTTCTGTGAGAGGAAGTAGATCTGATGCGGGATGCTGTTTTAACTATTCTATTGGATAACATGGGCCGTTATATTTCCGGTCAGGACATAAGCAGAACTCTTGGTATTACCCGGGCTGCCGTTTGGAAATATATAAAGCTTTTTGAAAGCGAAGGCTACCAGATTGAGTCCTCTACCAAAAAAGGCTACAGGCTGACATATGTTCCGGATGTTCTGGAACCGGCTGTACTTACCAGCGGGCTTGACACCTCCATTATAGGTAAGAATATGGAATGTCATAAAACCCTGGCATCCACCAATATCAGGGCAAAGGAACTGGCTCTGGCCGGTGCACCCGAAGGAACGGTGGTTGCAGCAGAGGAACAGATACAGGGGAGGGGCAGACTGGGACGCTCCTGGATATCCCCATCAGGGAAGGGGATATGGATGTCGGTTATCTTAAGACCTCAGTTGTCTCCTGAAAAAGCTCCAAGGGTAACCGTTATGACGGCAGTTGCCCTGGTCAGAGCTTTGAAGCGTGCCGCTAAGCTGGAGGCAGGTATTAAGTGCTCCAACGATATTGTGTGCAGCGGGAAGAAGTTGTGCGGTATTCTGACGGAAATACATGCCGAGCCGGATGTTATCAGCTATGTAGTAGTTGGTATCGGAATCAACGTAAACCTTTCAGCCGAAGATTTTCCTGAGGACGTAAGGAACACCGCCACATCGGTAAAAATGGAAAAGGGCAGAGAATTGAACCGCCGGGATATAATCCAGGCCGTTTTAGAGGAGATGGAGAATATATATTTGAATAGTTTCAGCGATGATAATTTTGAACAGCTCCTGGAAGAATACAGGAATTACTCGGTGATTCTGGGGAGGACAATATCCGTGGTTGGGGCAGCAGGTGAGTTTACCGGCAAAGCGCTTGATTTTAGTAAAGATGGTTCATTGCTTGTTCAGAGGGATGACGGGCGGATTGAGAATGCATGGGCAGGAGATGTATCGATAAGGGGTGAAACCGGTTATGTATGAGGGATATATCACAGATGTACCGGGGATAGAAGTTGGTCATGCACAGGACGTAAAAGGAGGAACCGGCTGTACGGTGGTTATTTGCAGGGAGGGAGCCGTAGGCGGCGTGGATGTCAGAGGGTCAGCACCCGGAACCAGGGAGACTGATCTTTTACGGCCTACCAATCTGGTACAAAAGATACATGCCGTTGCGCTGTGCGGGGGCAGTGCGTTTGGGCTGGCAGCGGCCAACGGGGTCATGAAGTATCTTGAGGAGCAGGGTGTAGGTTTTGATGCAGGTGTCGCTAAAGTACCAATTGTAGCAGGCGCTGTAATTTTCGATCTGGCATATGGGGACAGCCAGGCCCGGCCTGATGAAAACATGGGTTACCAGGCATGCAAAAACGCAAGCGATGGAGTTGTGGCTCAGGGAAGTGTGGGCGCCGGAACCGGAGCTACGGTTGGGAAGATCCTTGGTATGAAAAATTCGATGAAAGGCGGCATTGGCACCGCTTCAATCCGGCTTCCGGGAGGAGTTGTGGTAGGCGCCATAGTGGTGGTCAACGCACTGGGTGATGTGGTGGAAGCGGATACGGGAAGGATACTGGCAGGGGCAAGGGATCCTGATACCCTGAAATTTATTGATAGCAGGAGGTTTTTACTGGAGAATGGTGCTCCTGGGGACGCTGTCGCTGGCAATACCACCATCGGTGTGATAGCTACAAATGCCCGGTTAAATAAGGAGCAGGCCAATAAAATTGCCTCTATGGCCCATGATGGTCTGGCTCTTGCCATAAGACCGGTTCATACCATGCTGGATGGAGATACACTTTTCACCCTTGCAACCGGGGATATAGAAGCTGATGTCAATGTTATTGGCACAGCTGCTGTTGAAGCTGTAGCCAGGGCGGTTGTAAATGGCGTAATGAACGTCTGACATATGGTTTTATTATCGAGGAAACGGAAGCAAACAATTTAATCAGTTAGGAAGATCATAAAGTTCGGCTTATTTCAAGCTATAGGATATTAAATGAAGGATTACCCCTGTTTTCCTTCATTGACCATTGGTAAAAACTCAATTAATATATTATAATCTGTTTAAATTTGTTTAGAAGTTCCGGTTATTAAATATGCATAGACAGTCTTACAAGTGCATTATACATAAACAATAGGAGCGGGGGTATTTTTTTGGATATTTTAAAAAGAATTATGGGTTACGTTGCACGCTATAAGTGGAAGGCCATTACGGCCATATCTTTTTTAGTTTTGCTTATCAGCCTGAACTTAGTAACTCCATATCTGACAAAGATACTGGTGGACGATGTTATCCGCGGCGGCAAACGCAATCTGCTTGTCCCGATTTTAATTGCCGTTTTTGGGTGCGCGGCATGCAGGGGACTGCTTTCATATTTCCGTTCGTACCTTTTTGAGGGTGTGTCCCAGAAATGTCTGTATGATCTGCGCAATGATATGTATACTCATCTTCAGGGCCTGTCATTTTCCTTTTACGACGATAATCGTGTAGGTGAGCTCATGTCGAGAATGACAGGAGATCTGGAAGGTATACGTATGTTTATTGTCGGAGGCCTGTCAGTATTGTTGGAGAATGCCATTTATTTTATCGGTACAACTATTATGCTGCTGTATTTAAATGTGGAGCTGGCTCTGGTTACTCTGGCAATACTGCCTTTTATAGCATGGGTGGCAATTAAATTTAATAAGACCATCCGGCCTGCCCATAGTGAAATTCGTGAACAGCAGGCAAATCTGAATACTACGGCTCAGGAGAATATTGCTGGCGTAAGGGTCGTCAGGGCCTTCGCAAGAGAGGACTATGAAATTGAGAAGTTCGAAAAGGAAAACCGGCTGAATCAGGAGAAAAACGTCAATGCCAGCTTTATATGGGCTAAGTACTTCCCTCTGATCGAGTTTTTAAGCGGATTCTGCGCGGTAGCCCTGATCGGTTACGGAGGATGGATGGTAGCTATTGGCAGGATTACTCTGGGAACCGTAGTTGCCTTTAACGGCTATCTGTGGATGTTGATCATGCCGGTGAGAATGCTGGGCTGGATTGTAAATATTATCAGTCATGCCATTACATCGGGGAAAAGGGTTTTTGATATTTTGGATACGGGTTCATCCATAAAGGAGAAGAGCAATCCCTATTCCAGTGACGAGTTTCGCGGTGACGTGGTGTTTGAAAATGTATCGTTTCGTTATAAAGAAAACCCAATACTTTTTAACATAAATATTAACGCACCTGCCGGAAAGACTATTGGAATCATGGGTGCTACCGGTTCGGGTAAAACATCGATAATTAACCTGATCGGAAGGCTGTATGATGTAACGTGCGGCAGAGTACTGGTGGACGGAGTCGATGTCCGTGACTGGAAGCTAAGTGCCCTGAGAAGCCAGATAGGAATCGTGATGCAGGATACGTTTCTGTTTTCGGATACCATTGAAGGAAATATACTGTACGGTAATCCGGATGCGTCCAGAGAGGATGTTATACGCGCAGCAAAGATTGCAGAAGCCCATGATTTTATAATGGAAATGCCTCAGGGGTACGATACCATTGTGGGTGAACGGGGTGTTGGACTGTCCGGCGGTCAAAAGCAGCGTATTGCAATTGCCAGGGCCATTGTTAAAAACCCGAAGATCCTTATTATGGATGACTGTACTTCTGCGGTAGACATGGAAACCGAATATGAGATACAAAAGGCGCTTAAGAAGATCATGAAGGGCCGGACAACCTTCATAATTGCCCATCGTGTTTCTTCGGTGAAGGATGCTGACGAAATAATTTTCCTGGACAACGGACGGATTGTTGAAAGAGGAAAACATGAAGAGCTGCTTGCTTTAAGAGGACGGTACTACGAACTGTATATGCAGCAATACAAGGATCTGGATGAATTCCAGTCTGACAGGCAGGTGATGTAGAAATGTTAAGACAGCGAATAACTGATGATGAGGCATTGGAAAAACCGTTTAACAAGGAGCAGTTTAAGCGGCTTTTGAGTTATATGAAGCCATACAAAAAACAGCTTGCCATTACATTGGTACTTATGGTCATAGCTGCCGTGTGCGGCCTGCTTGGACCGCTTATTCTGCAGATAGCTATTGATAAGTATATGGTCAGGGAGAAACTGCTCGGCTTAATGCTTATAACGCTGACCTTTTTGGGAATTAATCTGCTTAGTATGGTGTGTGTGCGTTCCCGTGTCAGGATCATGGTTGTAGTCGGACAGGAGGTACTATTCAGACTTCGTCAGGACCTGTTTAACCATATACAAAAGTTGTCCTTTACCTTCTATGACAGCAGACCTGCAGGGAAAATACTGGTGCGCATTATTAACGATGTAAATTCCCTCAGTGATTTGCTGACAAACGGTATTATAAATGTGGTAACCGATGTTTTTACACTGATTGTGGCTTTGATTTTTATGTTCTCCATACACTTTAAACTGGCTTTAATCACCCTTACAACGGTACCATTAATGTTGCTGGTAATTTTTCTGCTGAAAAGGACCATCAGGGTCCGCTGGCAGAATGTCCGTAAAAAGGTATCCAATATGAATGCCTATCTTCACGAAAGTCTTGCAGGTATGAGGGTAACCCAGGTGTTTGTCCGTGAGCCCGAGACCCGGGATCTATACCGTCAGCTCAGTGGAGATATATATTCTACCTGGATGAGTGCAATAAAGATAAACAACCTGTTCTGGCCCAGCGTTGAACTGATAGCTGCTGTAGGAACGGTTCTGATCTACTGGTATGGCATTAGATTTTTGGACCAGGGTACGGTAACGGTAGGTGTTCTGGTTGCCTTTACAGGCTATGTATGGCGATTCTGGCATCCTTTAAACAACCTGGCGAATTTTTATAATTCACTGCTTGTAGCCATGGCTTCTACCGAACGAATATTTGAACTGCTTGACGAAAAGCCTGATATTACCGATGCGGAAGATGCCGTCGAAATGCCTCCTATAAAAGGTGAGGTCACTTTCGATAATGTTACATTTTACTATGAGCCTGAAAAGCCGGTGCTTGAAAATATCAACTTCACTGTAAAACCGGGAGAAACCATTGCTCTGGTTGGGCCTACCGGTGCCGGTAAGACCACTATTGTCAATCTTATAAGCCGGTTTTATGATACCGTGGAAGGAAGAGTTTTAATTGACGGAGTGGACATTCGGGGAGTAGTTTTACATTCTCTTCGAAAACAAATGGGTGTAATGCTTCAGGATCCGTTCATATTCTCGGGCACCATCATGGATAATATCCGCTATGGACGGCTGGATGCTACCGATGAGGAAGTAATTGAAGCAGCAAAGGTAGTGCACGCCCATGAGTTTATTAAGGATATGGAGGACGGGTACTATACTCAGGTACAGGAACGGGGATCCCGGCTGTCACAGGGGCAGAAACAGCTTATTTCATTCGCTCGTGCCCTGCTGGCGGATCCTAAGATTCTCATTCTGGATGAAGCCACATCCAGCATAGACACCCGTACAGAAATATTGATTCAGGAAGGTTTAAAGGAACTGCTTAAAGGCAGAACATCCTTTGTCATAGCCCATAGACTGTCTACTATTAGAAATGCCGATCGTATTATGGTGATTGACCATAATAAGATAGTGGAGTGCGGCAGCCATGACGAGCTGATTGAAAAGAAAGGCATGTATTATAACCTGTACAAAGCTCAGTATAAGTACTTAAAGGCTATTTAACCAATCGTCTGACATATGATATGAACTCAAGGATATAAGGGCTGGATCATTATGTTCCAGCCCTTTTTTTGTTTGGATATTGATGTTTGACAGATACTGCATTGAACCGGTTTTGTGAAGGATACAGGAACGGCTGTAATACCGTAGGAATATATTGATAATAATCGGTTATTTGAGCACTTGAGTTTGCAATTGCATAAAATGTTATTCATGATTTTTGAAATATATTGATAGCTTCTCTGAACCAATGATTATTATGGAGGGAATCATGTGATGTACAACCACAGCTATGGATTGATTGCATTCCGTTCAAGGCAGCATGCCATTCATTTTAGCGAGATTTTGAAAGCGGCAGGATATCCGGTTCATATTGTCCCTTCTCCTAAAGGGATATCTCTGGGATGCGGCCTGTCATTGAAATTTTCACTACACTTGACTGCCGGGATTATGGAAATGTACAACAGGTACCGGTATCCGATCAGCGGATTTTATCAGGTGGATCACAAGGGAGATCAGACTATAATCAAAAGAATACCGTATCCAGTATAATAATGATATTATTTAAGCAGTTAGCTAAATCATGTTTGTTTAAATTAAGAACAACGGGGGTATAGTATAGTTACAAAAAATATGTGTTGCATAATACAATTGATACTGCTAAAATAGTATTCATTAAAGCCGGTATCCTCAGTGAGCCGGACTAAAATTAATCCTATGTGATGAGGTACCGTCAGGTATCCATTCCTGGAACTTGAACGGAGGTGTAAAACATGAAGCTTACTACACGAAAATTAGCGGTTACAGGTATGCTGGCTGCAATTTCAATCATTCTGGGGCTTACTCCCATTGGTCTGATCCCATTACCCTTCAGTCCTACCAAGGCTACCATAATGCATATCCCGGTTATCATTGGTACTATAGTTGAGGGTCCTGTAGTCGGGCTTATTATAGGTTTGATATTTGGCGTGTTTAGCATGTACCAGGCGGCTACCATGCCTACCAACCCTGCCCAGTTTGTGTTCCTGGACCCATTGGTTGCGGTTTTACCCCGTCTGCTTATCGCTATAACTTCATATTTAGTCTATAGAGAAGTAAAGCAGATTTTTAAAAAGGATACCCGGGGAGTGGCATCCGGTATTGCTGCGGCTGCAGTGGGCACACTAACCAATACGGTAGGGGTTCTGCTGACAATCTATTTGCGCTATGGGGCTGAGTATGCCGAGAAATTGGGTATACCTCCTGAGACGGTAGGAGGGTTTATATTGGGTATTGGTGTATCTCACGGGATCCCTGAAGTGATTGTGGCTATAATCATTGTGACTGCTGTACTGCAAGGGTTGCAGAGAATTTACCGAAAGGTGTTTTGACGGTTCATAGGCAGGGGGTTCCCTGCCTATATATTTTTATAGGAGTGGTGGAAATATGTTGCTGGTAATGGATGTTGGGAATACCAATACAGTTGTTGGTGTTTATGATGGGAATACACTTATTAATAGCTGGCGTCTGGTTTCGGATCGGGAAAGATCGGCCGATGAATTTGCCATAGTTATACTGGGCTTATTCAGACATCATGGGCTCTCTCATAACAGTATCGATGCCATTGCTGTTTCATCGGTTGTGCCTCCTATGATGGGTGCCATTGAACAGATGTGCCGGAAGTATTTTGGCATAGAACCGCTGGTAATAGGGCCGGGAGTTAAAACCGGTATAAACATTCTTTATGAAAATCCCAAAGAAGTGGGGGCAGACAGGATAGTAAATGCAGTGGCCGCTTATGAAATGTACGGTGGTCCCATTATTGTTGTGGATTTTGGGACAGCCACTACCTTCTGTGCTATTTCCGAGAAAGGCGAATACCTGGGCGGATGTGTTGCTCCGGGTATTACCATATCAACCGAGGCTTTATATCAGAGAGCAGCCAAGCTGCCCAAAGTAGAACTTGTAAGGCCGCCCCGGGTTATCTGTAAAAATACGGTGAACAGTATGCAGGCGGGG
>LFRM01123371.1_pt1 | contig 11664 bp, 10 predicted proteins | sample 618341 | NCBI WGS metagenome assembly LFRM01 (sample SAMN03654438, study PRJNA283298) | anaerobic digester metagenome | isolation source: pool of bioreactors CSTR01a, CSTR02a, and CSTR03a thermophilic anaerobic... | place: Denmark: Kgs. Lyngby | collected 2014-05-21
AATGACGATCAAAGGCAAAACCTCTTTTATGTTTCTCTTCTTCATCACTGCAAAGCTTACTGCATCAGTGTAGCTGAATTCATGGTCGCTGTACTTGGCCAAAATCCTTTCAGCATCCTTCTCCACTGTTCTATCGGCCCGCACCACTACTATCCTGGGGCTTGCGTGGATGAAGCGCAGAAAGGCCAGAGCTTGCTCCGCTCCAATAGCCTTTCGCAAGCTGGTATATACCTCTGCTAATATAAAATTTGTTGTAACGAGGGTAGAAGACTCGAGCAGATCAAAATAGACACTGCGTGCCGGTTTGTGATAGTGAGCTTTTTCAAGCGATACCGCAATCCAGGCGCTAGTATCCACAAAAACCTCTCTCACTCTCCTTACCTCCTGCTTTTGCTTTTAATATGCTCAATAATGTAGTCATCGTGCCTGACGGAAAAATCATCAGCTTTGCCACTGCCGAGGGCAACAATCTTTGCAGCCGGATCTTCATGAGCAGGAGCAGTTAATAAATACTGAGCCACTGCCTCATAAAAAAGCCCAAGGCTAATAAATCCCACCTTAGGCTTTAAATTATAAAATGAAAAAGGAGCCGCCAAAACTGAACAGCTCCTCTGTATTTTATTTGTCTTGATTATCCTGCTTTGCCGGCAGGAGAAGACCGTACTCCAAGCTGTCAACCAAGGCCCGCCAGGAAGCTTCGATGATGTTTGTAGAAACTCCAACAGTGCCCCAGGTGCGTTTTCCGTCTTTGGTCTGAATGAGCACTCGCACCTTGGCAGCAGTGCCGCTTTTCTCATCGATGACGCGGACTTTGTAGTCTGAAAGCTTGATTTCCTTAAGCTGCGGATAGAAAGACTCCAGCGCCTTGCGGAGAGCTTTATCCATTGCATTGACAGGCCCGTCGCCTTCAGCTGCTGTATGAACTTGCTGATCTCCCACACGGAGTTTGATTGTCGCCTCGGAAATCGGTTCACCATTGTCCTCTCTTTTTTCTGTGATCAGGCGAAAGCCTTCCAGCACAAACAAAGGAGAGATCTGCTTCAGAGCCTTGCGCAGAAGCAGTTCAAAGCTGCCGTCTGCACCTTCAAACTGATAGCCCTTATGCTCGAGCTCCTTAATCTGCGAAACGATCTCTTTTGTAATCGGACTTGTGCGATCCAGCTCGAGGTTAAATTCCCGGGCTTTGTAAATGATATTGCTGATCCCGGCAAGCTCCGACACCAAGACCCGCCTTCTGTTGCCCACCTGTTCAGGCTGGACGTGTTCATAGGTCTGCGGATGTTTGAGAATAGCGCTGACGTGGATCCCGCCTTTGTGGGCAAAAGCGCTGGCACCCACATAAGGCTGTCTGGGATCAGGGCTTTGGTTGGCCAGCTCCTGCACGTAGCGGGAAGCTTGGGTTAAGGTGGAGAGCTGTTCCTCGGAAATAACCTTATAGCCCATCTTCAGCATCAAATTAGGAATGATCACGCACAGATCTGCATTGCCAGTGCGCTCTCCGTAACCGTTAATGGTACCCTGCACCTGGACAGCACCAGCCCGGACTGCAGCCAGGCTATTGGCCACAGCAAGGCCGCTGTCATTGTGGGCGTGAATGGCCAAGGGCACAGCAAGCTCTTCTTTGAGCTTCAGCACAAGCTCCTCCACTTCCCACGGCATGGTCCCGCCGCAAGTATCGCACAGGGAGATGAAGTCTGCGCCGGCTTTGGCAGCCTCCCGCACTGTTTCCAGGGCAAATTCAGGATTGGCCTTGTAGCCGTCGAAAAAGTGCTCTGCATCGTAAATGACTTCCAGGCCGTGGCTTTTCAGATAGCGGATGCTGTCTGCGATCATGCGCAGGTTTTCTTCCAAAGTGGTCCTAAGGGCCTCTTTGACGTGCAGATCCCAGGTCTTGCCGAAGATGGCTGCTGCTTTCACGCCGCTGTCCAGGATGGCTTTCAGGTTCNNAAAAAATTCGATATCTTTAGGATTTGAACCAGGCCAGCCACCTTCTGCATAATGAATGCCCAGTTTATCCAGCCTTTTGAGCACCCTTAGTTTGTCTTCCACTGATAAAGATACTCCCTCTCCCTGGGTGCCGTCTCTGAGGGTCGTATCATACAGAAGGAGATCAGCCATACAAATCCTCCTTTATAAAGCTTCTAAAACCAGGTCACCCATTTTGCTGGTGCCCACAACCTGACAGTTCTCTCCGTAAAGATCAGCTGTCCGGTATCCAGCTGCCAATACCTTCTCCACTGCCTCCTCCACAGCTTTAGCCTCTTCCTCCAAATTAAAGGAAAGCCTCAGCATCATGGCAATAGAGAGGATGGTAGCCAAAGGATTTGCCTTATCCTGGCCTGCTATATCTGGTGCAGAACCGTGGATAGGCTCATACATGGCAGCACTGCCTGCACCGAGGCTCGCTGAAGGCAGCATGCCGATGGAACCTGTGAGCATGGCAGCTTCATCGCTTAAAATGTCGCCAAAGAGGTTCTCTGTGACGATCACATCAAACTGCGTAGGCCTGCGCACAAGCTGCATTGCACAGTTGTCAACCAGCATATGCTCGAACTCCACATCCGGGAACTCAGCAGCAACTTTTTCCACTACATCCCGCCACAGCTGGCTTGTGGCAAGGACATTTGCTTTATCCACAGAAGTTACTTTCTTTCTCCGCCGTCTGGCCAGCTCAAAGCCGCGCCGCACCAGCCGCTCGATCTCCTCTGATGAATAGTAGAGGGTATCGATGGCTTCCTCGCCAGTCTCTGTTTCCCGCCGGATCCGCGGCTCGCCAAAATAGAGGCCTCCTGTCAGCTCCCGGACGATCATAATATCTACCCCTTCGATCACATCGGGCTTCAAAGTGGAAGCCGGAGCAAGGGGCGGGAAAAGCTTTACAGGTCTGAGATTGGCATACAAACCCAACCCTTTCCGCAGGGCAAAGAGGGCCTTTTCAGGCCGGATGCTGGGATCTATCCGGTCCCACTTCGGCCCGCCTACAGATCCTAAAAGCACTGCATCTGCTGCCTTGCAGTCTTCCAAAGTTTCCTCTTCGATGGGCTTGCCAAGCTCATCGATGGCAGCTCCCCCTACAAGATGGGTGCTGAAATTGAAGGTGTGTCCCCACCTTTGACCAACTGCCAGCAAAACACGCCTGGCCTGCTCTACGATCTCAGGGCCGATACCATCGCCAGGCAAAAACGCAATCTTAAACTCAGCCACGGTTTGCCACTTCCTTCACGTAATTGATCAAGCCTCCGCTGGCGATAAGCTTTTGCATGAAAGGTGGAAAGGCAGCAGAGCGGTACTCTTTGTTTTGAGTTTTATTGCGGATTATGCCGGATGCCAAGTCCACTTCCAACTCATCGCCGGTTTCAATCTCTTCTGCGTTGGGACATTCTAAAATAGGCAAGCCAATATTGATGGCGTTGCGGTAGAAGATCCTGGCAAAGGAAGTTGCGATCACGCAAGAGACTCCAGCAGCCTTAATGGCTATAGGCGCGTGCTCCCGGGAACTGCCGCAGCCGAAATTTTTCCCTGCTACGATCATATCGCCCTTCTGCACTACCTTCACAAAATTGGGATCCGCATCCTCCATGCAGTGAGCTGCCAGTTCCGCTGGATCCGAAGTGTTGAGATAGCGGGCGGGTATGATCTCGTCAGTATTTACATCATGGCCGAATTTCCATGCTTTTCCTGCTAACACGACTCAAATGCCCCCTTTATAGTTCCTCTGGCCCTGCAATGCGGCCGGCAACAGCTGAAGCAGCAGCTACTGCAGGGTTTGCAAGGTAGACTTCACTCTGCGGATGTCCCATCCTGCCCACGAAGTTGCGGTTAGTTGTGGCTACAGCACGCTCGCCGGCTGCGAGAATCCCCATGTGTCCGCCCAAGCAAGGCCCGCAGGTGGGTGTGCTTACAGCAACGCCTGCTTCCACAAATGTCTGTACCAAGCCTTCCTTTATTGCATCCAGGTATATTTGCTGAGTGCCTGGGAAGACAATTGCCCGCACTTTAGGATGAACCTTCCTGCCTTCGAAAACCTTAGCTGCAAGCCGCAGATCCTCGATTCTGCCGTTTGTGCAGGAGCCGATCACTACCTGGTGGATGGGCACATCTCCAACCTGGCTGATAGGCCGGGTGTTCTCAGGAAGATGCGGGAAAGCAACCTGAGGCTCCAGCTTGCTCACATCGAACTCATAGACCTTCTCGTATTGTGCATCCGGGTCACTGGTGTAGAAGCGAGGAGGACGCTTGCTCCTGCCTTCGAGATAGGCCCGGGTGATCTCATCCGGCGGCACTATCCCTGCTTTGCCGCCAGCTTCAATGGCCATGTTGCTCATGGTGAAGCGGCCGTCCATGGAAAGGTTCTCAATAGCCTCGCCTGTGAACTCCATAACCTTATAGAGGGCACCGTCTACGCCAATTTGACCGATGGTGTACAGAATCAGGTCTTTGCCTCCCACCCAGGGCGGCAGCTGTCCCCGATAGACGAACTTAATGGTGGGGGGCACTTTAAACCAAGCCTCACCTGTTGCCCAAGCTGCGGCGAGGTCTGTGCTGCCCATACCTGTTGCAAAGGCGCCCAAAGCGCCGTAGGTGCAGGTGTGGGAGTCTGCACCAATTACAAGATCGCCGCTTGTGACAATCCCCTGTTCAGGCAAGAGGCAGTGCTCAATGCCCATTCTCCCTACTTCAAAGTAATTGGTGATCTCGTGCCGGAAGGCGAACTCCCGCACGATTTTGGCTAGTTCTGCGCTTTTCAGGTCTTTGTTGGGGGTGAAGTGATCCGGCACCAGCACCACCCGATCTTTGTCAAAGACCTTATCTGCACCGATCTTTTCAAATTCACGGATAGCCACAGGTGCTGTGACATCGTTGGCCAGGGCAATATCAACCTTTGCGTTTATGAGCTGCCCGGGCTCTACAGCATCCAAACCTGCGTGTGCCGCTAGAATTTTCTCTGCAATGGTCATACCCATAGTTTTCAACTCCTAACTACCTGCTACCAGTTTGTTTATTGCCTGCAAATATGCTCTTGCGCTGGCTTCGATAATATCTGTGCTGGTACCCCGGCCAATGTAAGACTTGATGTTGCCCCGTACCTTCAGCGTCACCTCACCCAGGGCATCTTGGCCGCCTGTAACAGCTTTGATATTATACTCCTCCAGCTTCAAGTGGAGCCCCACTACCCTTTCTATGGCCCTGAACACTGCCTCTATGGGACCGGCGCTGGCGCAGGCAGCTTCCTCCAGCACCTGATCGTTGTGGGAGATCCGCACTGTGGCAGTTGGGATGGTCTTATCTCCTGTGATCACGTGGAGATATTCGAGCTTGTAGGTTTCCGGAATCTCAGCGAGGCCCTCTTCAACCAGGGCTTCCAGATCCCGCACTGAAACCTCTTTTTTCCGATCTGCCATGGCGATGAAGCGCTGGTAGGTTTTGTCGATCTCTTCCTCTGAGAGGCGGTAGCCCAGCTCTTCCAGTTTTGCCTTGATGGCATGCCTGCCTGAGTGCTTGCCTAAAACCAGTTTGCTTCTGGTCAGGCCGATGGATTCCGGCCTGATGATCTCGTAGGTAGAGGCTTCTTTCAGCACACCGTCCTGGTGAATCCCTGATTCGTGGGCAAATGCATTGTCTCCTACAATTGCCTTGTTAGGCTGGATCACAACGCCGGTGAGGGTGCTCACAAGGCGGCTGGTGCGGTAAATGTGCTCTGTCTGGATGTCGCACTGGACGCCGAACAAATCACCTCTGGTAACCAGAGCCATCACTATCTCTTCGATGGCAGCGTTGCCTGCGCGCTCGCCCAAGCCGTTGATGGCGCCTTCCACCTGTGTTGCCCCGGCCCGCACTGCAGCAAGAGAGTTGGCTACTGCCATGCCCAAGTCGTTGTGGCAGTGCACGCTGAGCTCTACCTTGTCAATACCGGGCACGTGTTCCCTGAGATAAGTGATGAGCTTGCTGTATTCCTCAGGAAAGGTATAGCCTACAGTATCAGGAATGTTCACCACATCTGCCCCGGCTTCGATCACAGCGTGGAGCACTTCAGCGAGAAAAGACCATTCGCTTCTGGTGGCATCCTCAGCTGAAAACTCCACCTCAGGACAGAGGCTTTTTGCAAACTGGACTGCCTCTACCGCCATCTTTAGGATTTGGTCAGGAGATTTTCGGATCTTGTATTTCATGTGGATAGGTGAGGTGGCTATGAACGTATGAATGCGAACATTCTTGCCCCCTCGTAAAGCTTCGGCAGCCCTTTGAATGTCCTGCGGCAAAGCCCGCGCCAAGCCTGCGATAGTGGGTCCTTCTACTTCCTGCGCAATTGCGTGCACAGATTCAAAGTCCCCTGGAGAGGCAATGGGAAACCCTGCCTCGATCACATCTATACCCATAATAGCCAATTGTCGCGCAATCTGCAACTTTTCGGCAAGATCGAGATTCACACCAGGTGTTTGTTCGCCATCGCGCAGAGTTGTATCGAAAATCTTTATTCGCCTCATAGCGTCGCCACCTCCAATATTCTAGATATTCACTGTCCGGACGCTTTTAATATCTTTAATTCGGCCTATTTCGGCCAGAATATCCTCTGTCAGAACGCTGTCTATGGAAAGGATCATCACAGCATCGCCGCCAAGCTCCTCGCGGCCCACCTGCATAGTGGCGATATTGATCCCCCGCTGGCCCAGAAGGGTCCCCACCTCGCCGATGACACCAGGCCGGTCGTGGTGGTTTATCACCAGAAAATGTCCCTGGGGAATTACGTCCACGTGATATCCTTCAACCTGGACGATTCTAACCTCTCGAGGTGCAAACAGAGAACCTGCCAGCTGGTGGCTGCCTTTTGCAGAGTGGGTGGTAACAGAGATAAGGTTTGTGTAGTCTTCCGGCGATTCTGCCCTACTCTCCTTCACCTTGATGCCGCGTTTTTTGGCCAGGTAACCAGCATTGACCATGTTCACTTCCTCTCCGTAGGGCAGGCTCAGGATACCCTGAAGCAGCGCTGTGGTAAGAGGAGCGATTTCCAGCTCTGCCAGTTCCCCGCTGTAGGTTACCTCCACCGAGGCAATGCCGCCACGAGACAGCTGCGCTGCCATGGAACCCAGCTTTTTGCTGAGGTCCAAATAAGGCTCCAGCTGCGAGAGGAGCTCTTCGCGAAGTGGAGTCATATTCACAGCATTCTTGAAGGTTTTGCCTTCCAAAGCCCGCACAAGTTCCCTTGCCACATCAATGGCCACATTGATTTGGGCCTCTTCAGTGGAAGCGCCAAGGTGAGGAGTTAAAATCACCTGGGGCAGGCCCCGCAGCGGAAGATCCCCGGGGGGCTCCTGTTCGTAGACGTCAATGGCGGCACCAGCAACTTTGCCCTCTTTTACCGCCTGGGCTAGTGCTTCGTAATCGATAATGCCGCCTCTTGCGCAGTTGACGATCCGCACCTGGTCTTTCATCCTGGCAAACTCAGCTTTGCCGATGAGATTGCGGGTCTTCGGGGTTAGCGGAGTGTGCACTGTGATAAAATCTGAAGTCTCTAGAATCTCATCAATATTCGCCAGGCGAATGCCCAGTTCCTCAGCCCGCTCTTCGGCTAGGTAGGGATCGTAGGCCAGGATTTTCATGCCGAAAGCATGAGCCCGGACTGCAACTTCAGAGCCAACACGGCCCAGGCCGATAATGCCCAAGACCTTGTTGTTCAGCTCCACCCCTGTATACTTTTTCCTCTCCCAGCGCCCCTCCTGCATGGAAAGGTGGGCCTGTGGAATGTTCCGGGCCAAAGCCAGGAGCATTGCCATGGTGTGTTCGGCAGTGGAGATGGTGTTGCCGCTGGGAGCGTTGAGCACCACGATCCCGTGTTCAGTTGCAGCTTCCAGATCTACATTATCCACGCCCACGCCAGCTCTGCCAATTACCTTCAGTTTCTTGGCAGCTGCAATCACCCGGGCAGTCACCTGGGTTTGACTGCGGATTACAAGTCCCTCGTACTCGCCAATAATAGCAGCCAGCTCATCTTCGCACAAACCTGTCTTTACATCTACATCCAAACCGGCTTGCTCGAGCACTTCGATCCCCTGCTGGCTCAATGGATCGCTCACCAAAACCCGCTTAGCCACGCAGCAGCACCTCCTCTGCTGCTGCCACGGCTGCCCCTTTCTCCACTTGCCAGCCTAATTCTGCCAAAGCCAGCTCTAAAGAGGCGAGAACCTCGAGGAAATCTATTGGCTCAGCATAGCCCATGTGCCCGATGCGGAAGATCTTGCCCTTCAGATCTCCCTGGCCTCCTGCCAGCACTACATTGTATTTTTGATTCAAGAGCTTCCGCAGCGCCTCTACATCCAACCCCTCAGGGCCCAGGATGGAGGTCACAGTTGGAGAGGCGTGTTCGTCAGCCACAAACAAGGGCAGGTTCAGAGCTCTAATCCCTGCGCGGACCATGTCCCGAAGGAGCAGATGGCGCTTGTAAATGTTTTCCAGTCCCTCCTCCAGCATCATGTCCAGAGCTTCCTCCAGCTGGTAGAAAAGGGAAACAGCTGGCGTATAGGGAGTCTGGCCTTTGGGGAGAGATTTCCTGTATGCCAAAAGATCAAAGTAAAAACAGGGGCTGGTATTGGCCTCGATGCTCTCCCAGGATCTGGGGCTGACTGTGATAAAAGCGAGTCCTGGCGGCAGCATAAATGCTTTCTGGGAGCCTGAGGCTGCAATATCTATCCCCCAGTTGTCTGTTTGGAAGTCTGCCCCGCCCATAGAGCTTACAGTGTCCACCACCAAAAGGGGATTGCCCGGGGCGCTGTGGACAGCTTCGCTGATCTTCTGCAAGTCATTGAGTACACCTGTGGAGGTTTCGCAATGGGTTGCGAAAACAACTTTGATTTGAGGGTTTGCCTTCAAGAAGCTCCTTACTTCTTCAGGATCAATTGCCTGCCCGTATTGGCAGCGGATTGTCTCCACCTCGGCGCCGTATTTGGCGGCGATTTTTCCAAATCGTTCTCCAAATACACCGCTTACAAGCACTAAAACCTGGTCGCCTGGGGATACTGTGTTGGCTACTGCTGCCTCTAGGGCACCTGTTCCTGAACTTGTGAGAATGAAAACGTCTTCTTCTGTCTGGAATACGGTTTTGAGTTTTGCTGCGACTCGTTTGCAGAGCTCCATAAAGTCACCACTGCGGTGTCCCATCATTGGCTTGGCTCCAGCGCGGGCAATTTGCGGCGGAACCGGTGTGGGACCTGGAATTCTCAGTTGGCGCTTTTCAGCAAACATGAAAATACCTCCTATTTTTTATTTATCCATGGCATCATTGCCCGCAGCTTCCTGCCGACTTTCTCGATGAGGTGCTCGGCCTGCTGATTCCGCAGGGCGTTGAAAACAGGACGGTTCACCTGGTTTTCCAGCAGCCACTTGCGGGCGAATTCGCCAGACTGGATCTCGCAGAGAAGCTCTTTCATCGCCTTTCTTGAGGCTTCATTGATCACTCTGGGGCCTGAGACAAGATCTCCGTATTCAGCAGTATCGCTGATGGAATAGCGCATCTGGCTGATGCCGCCTTCGTAGATGAGGTCTACAATCAGCTTCATCTCGTGGAGACATTCGAAATATGCAACCTCCGGCTGATAGCCAGCTTCAACCAGGGTTTCAAAACCGGCACGGATGAGTTCAGATAAGCCGCCGCAGAGCACAGCCTGCTCGCCGAAAAGGTCTGTTTCTGTTTCCTCTTTGAATGTGGTTTCGATGACGCCGGCTCTTGTGCCGCCAATGCCCTTGGCATAGGCCAAAGCCAGATCCCGTGCTCGGCCAGTTGCATCCTGGTGGACGGCGATCAGGCAGGGCACCCCTACACCTTCCTCGTATGTTCTCCGCACCAGATGCCCCGGTCCTTTGGGAGCAACCATGAAGACATCTACATCACTAGGAGGTTTGATCTGACCGAAATGGATGTTGAAGCCGTGGGAGAAAACCAGAGCTTTGCCTGCAGAAAGATGGGGTGCGATCTCGTTTTTGTACAGCTGGGCCTGCACTTCATCTGGCACCAGGATCTGGATCACATCTGCTTTTGCTGCAGCCTCGCCTGCAGAAACAGGCTCAAAGCCCAACTCTTTAGCCAGCTCGTAGTTGGCAGAACCAGGCCTCTGCCCCACAACAACGTTAATACCGCTGTCGCGAAGGTTCTGTGCCTGGGCATGCCCCTGGCTGCCAAAGCCGATGACTGCAACAGTTTTACCGCTAAGTAAGTCCAAATTTGCATCCTGATCATAATACATTTTGCTCATCTTCCACACTCCTTAATCTCTATCTGATTGTCCCGGCTCCGGGACAGAGTCGGCTAGTTGCCTGTACGGACCATGGCTATCTTGCCTGTGCGCACCAGCTCTTTAATGCCGTAAGGCCGGAGAAGCTCGATTAAAGCGCTAATCTTGGACTCATCGCCTGTAGCCTCGATAATGGCTGCCTTCTCGCTGACGTCCACGATTTTCGCCCTGAAGATGCTGATGATCTGCAGGATCTCAGACCGATTGCTGCTGTCTGCAGCGACCTTGATCAGGGCCAGCTCCCGCTCCACTGTGGCATCATCTGTCACATCGCTGACCTTTACCGTATCCACCAGCTTGTTCAGTTGTTTGATTAACTGTTCGCCTGTGGCCTTATCTGCTTCTAAGACGATGGTCATGCGGGAGACAAGGGGCTCTTCAGTTCTGCCCACGGCAATGCTGTCGATGTTGTAACCGCGGCGGCTGAAGAGGCCTGCTACTCTCGCCAGCACCCCAGGATGGTTGGTCACCAGAATGGAGATCGTGCGCTTGGCCGTCATTTGTCTCCCTCCTTGCCAAAGATCATCTGGCTCAGTTCGCCGCCAGGGGGAACCATGGGCAAGACGTTCTCTCCTCGATCTATCACCACATCCAGCATAGCAGGACCTGGGTGATTTAGGACCTCAGCTAAAACATCTTTCAGCTGTGCAGGGTCTGAAACTCTGCGGCCCAGCCAGCCGTAGGCTTCAGCAAGCTTCACGAAATCAGGGGTGCCTCCTTCCAAGTTCACACAGGAGTAGCGGCAGTCGAAGAAGAATTCCTGCCACTGCCTGACCATTCCCAGATAGCTGTTGTTCAGGATCACGACTTTCACGGGAATGTTTTCGCACTTGGCTGTAGCCATCTCCTGGCTGTTCATGAGGATGCTTCCGTCGCCTGCAATATCAACAACGATTTTATCGGGTCTTCCCACCTGGGCGCCGATTGCAGCGGGCAGCCCAAAGCCCATGGTGCCGAGGCCGCCAGAGGAGATTAGGGTCCTGGGCTCTTCGAAAGGATAGTATTGGGCTGTCCACATCTGGTTTTGGCCTACTTCCGTGGCGATTACGGCTTTGTCCCCAACAAGCTCGCTGATCAGCTGGATAACCTGCTGCGGCTTGATTTGCTCACCAAGCTGGTAGGTCATGGGATACTCCTCTTGCCACTTTTTGACCTGCTCCACCCAACTCTGCCGCCTGCCCGCCAATTTCTCAACTTTCGCCTTGTTCACTTCAAGGCCTGCCAGCACTTCAGTCAAGACAAGCTTTACATCTCCAACCACAGGAATATGGCTGGTCAGGTTCTTGCCGATTTCAGCCGGGTCTATGTCGATGTGAATGATTTTGGCATTGGGAGCAAAAGTAGAGATTTTGCCTGTGACCCGGTCGTCGAAGCGGGCACC
>LFRM01388996.1_pt2 | contig 11664 bp, 9 predicted proteins | sample 618341 | NCBI WGS metagenome assembly LFRM01 (sample SAMN03654438, study PRJNA283298) | anaerobic digester metagenome | isolation source: pool of bioreactors CSTR01a, CSTR02a, and CSTR03a thermophilic anaerobic... | place: Denmark: Kgs. Lyngby | collected 2014-05-21
CACTGCTTCTATAACCTGTCCGCCGAAGCTCCTATCAATCAGGGCTTTGCCTTCTTTAAAGCCCTCGTCATCGGCCCATGTAACCGTAGCGGTATCCAGAGCCCTGCTGACAAGGTCGGCTACCCAGCCGCGGCTGGCAGCTAAACCGGTGTCAAAACCGGCATCCAGCAGACCGATGCGGTCGGCCTGGGTTACATAATTGTAGGGCCAGTTGCCGGGCAGGTGGTCTTCCTTGTAGCCCAGGAGACGCAGGACAATTGTCAGGGCTTCAGCCTGGGTAATGTTGGAGTTGGGCTTGAAGGTGCCGTCGGGATAACCTTTCAGGATGCCCTGGTTGGCGGCAACATTGACATACTTGTTGTACCAGTCGCCGACTTTGACATCCTTGAAGTTGGAAGGCACGTTCTCCAACAGGTCGGCTGATTTTTCCAGGCCCAGGACAATAACGGCGATCTTGGCAAATTCGCCGCGGGTAATGTTGTTGTCGGGCCTGAAGGTGCCGTCCGGATAACCCGCGATAATGCCAAGGCCGGCCAGGCGGGTTGCCGCGGAATCCAGGCTTTCCGGAATATCAGGGAAAACCTGTGCGCTGGCAAAAGATACCATGGAAAGAACCATGACTAAAGCAAGAATGGTTGCTAGTGACTTTCTAATCTTAGTCTTCAAGGTAATATCTCCCTCCTTAAATTATTTCTTCCTTCCCAATACTTGACGGCAAATAATTTCCTTCCCTGTCTCTCTGCTCCCTCCTTTGCCTGTTGGTAGTCAGTCAAAAATTTATCTTCCCGGGAAACGGGGAAACGCATGCCGGCCGTTTTTTATGGCCGCTCATGCAACAGGCGCTTTGGTGCGAAGTAACTACTTCGGCATCTTGTTGTAAATTCCTGCTTTTGCATGGCAGGTATGCTAAATTTGTGAGCTTTTGGCTGCGAAAGAAAGTTCAGGAAAGCTAATCTATGTCTATGCAGTGTTTTCATAAGGATGAAAATTTTTTAGCTTGCCCAAAAACCTCTTCCTCTAACCATTATTTTCGTGAAAAGACTTTTGATTTTGGGGGTAGGAGGGGAAAAAGAGGGAAAAAGATTTTCTTGCATTAAGGAATCTTAATAATTAAAGGGAAAAGCGCTTTCGTTCGCGAAAAAGTATAATCATTTTTTGACTTTCATTTTTTCAAAAGGAGCGGGTCATGAAGCGTCTATATGCTTTGTTTTTAATCCCCGTCATTCTATTTGCCCTTGTTTCCACGGTTCTTGCGGCGCCTCTGAACCAGATTTACGGCATTATTGAAGCCTTTTCCGTCAATCCGGTTAGTTCGGCGGTGCTGCGAAATACTAAACTTGAAGATATTGCTTCCTTAATTAATGACCCTTATTTCAAATACTTTCCTCCCCCCGAATTCCGGCATTACCTGGAAAACCACCAGGGAGAGTTCGGCGGCATCGGGGTAACGGTCCAGCAGCTGGAAGGAAGGATCATTGTTGTTTCGGTACAGCCCGGCTCGCCGGCCGACAGGGCGGGGATCAAAATAGGAGATGAGATTACCGCCGTTGACGGCATAAATGTAAAAGGCATGTCCATTGTGGAACTGTCCCAGCTTTTGCGGGGAGCACCCGGAAGCACCGTTGCCGTCGGCTACCTGCAGGAGGGCAGGCCGCATACGGCGGTGATGATCAGGGAGATTATCGAGATATTAACGGTCAGGGGATTTATGAAAGACAGGGTGGCCGTAATTGAGATTATCGGCTTTACGGAGAAAACGCCCGAAGAATTCCGAAGGGTTCTGAAAATTCTGCGGCTGCAGCTGCCGGACGGATTGATTGTGGACTTGCGGGGCAACCCGGGCGGNNTCGCTTTTTGCCGCGCTGGAAGTTGCCGAGGAACTGGTGCCGCCCGGTCCGCTGGTCCGGCTGAGGGAACGGCAGGGCAGGGAAACGGTGCTTGTTTCCGTGAATGAACCGGCCCCATTTCCGTACCTGGCCGTACTGGTGGATGAAAACAGCGCCAGCGCTGCGGAAATACTGGCCGGAGCCGTACAGGACAGCGGCGCCGGGACAATTGTCGGCAGCAGAAGCTATGGCAAGGGCACCGTGCAGGGCATTTTCAAATTGGATGACGGCGGGGGCCTGCGGCTGACCATCAGTCATTTTCTCACTCCGGGCGGCAGGCCCATAGACGGGGCAGGAATAATTCCGGATATTGAAATTACAAGCCCCTATGTGCAGCTGCCCTTTGCCGTAAGCCTGGTCAAGGCCAATGCCGCGCAGCAAATGACATTTACCATCGGCGAACTTGCCGTCCGGACGCCAAACGGTATCAGGACGGCGGAATATGCCCCGTTTATTGTCAACAACAGAAGCTACATCCCCCTGCGGCTATTGGCGGAGTGCCTCGGGTACCTGGTGGAATGGGACGACGCCGCTTTTACGGCAACGCTGGACAACGGCTACGAAAAAATAACCATCCCCCTGCGGCGGCATGTCTTGTACCGGCAGGGGAAGGAAATAAAGCTGGAAGAGCCCATTATCATTCGCAACAACCGCTCCTTTTTGCCGGCCAGGGCGGTAGCCGAGGCTTTGGGCTGTTCGGTTTACTGGGATAATAATGCCCGGCAGGTAACCGTCAGGTGGTAGGCATGCCCTGCAAAAACAATTATATCTATTGTTTGGCATTTGTGATTGGGGTATAATGGCTTGTAGGTTTGCAACTTTCAGGCGAAAGCAGTGAGTTGATGGAAAGACACGAGATTTTAGGCACTCCGGTTGACTCCCTGACTTACGAGGATGCGCTGCGGCTGGTTAAGGAAAGCGTGGAGTCAAGAAGGCCGCTATGGATTCTGGCCGTCAATCCGGAGAAAATAATAAAAGCCATAGATGACGAGAAGCTTGGCCGGCTGCTTTCGGGAGCCGACCTGTTTATTCCCGACGGTATCGGCATCCTTTGGGCCGGCAGGATTCTCGGCAAGCGTTTTCTGGAGCGTGTTACCGGTGTTGATTTATTTATAGCTTTAACTGAAGAAGCTGCCCGTCAGAATTGGCGGGTTTACCTTTTAGGGGCCGCTCCGGGCGTGGCGGAAGAAGTGGCCTGCCGGCTGCAGAGCCGCTTCCCCGGCCTGCAGGTTGCCGGCACCCATGACGGCTATTTCAGCCGGGAGGAAGAAAAGGAGCTTGTCGCCCGGATAAAAAAGGAGAAGCCCGATTTGCTTTTTGTGGGCATGGGCAGCCCCAAGCAGGAGGAATTTGTCAGCAGGTACCGGAAGGAGCTGGAAGTGCCTGTCTGCATGGGTGTGGGCGGCAGTTTCGATGTCTTGAGCGGGAAAAAGAAAAGGGCTCCCCGTTTTTTGCAGCAGCTCGGGCTGGAATGGAGCTTTCGCCTGTTCACCGAACCGAGCCGCATCCTGAGGACGAAGGCGCTGCCCCGCTTTATCCTGCTGGTACTGCGGAAAAAGTTTGGCCTGTTAAAACTTGAGGAGGATAAATAATTATGAAAGTTTGTGTCATCGGACTTGGCTATATAGGGCTGCCGACGGCCACCGTTCTGGCCGACAGCGGCCACCTGGTGGTGGGCGTCGATACCAACAAAGAAACGGTGGATACCGTCAACCGGGGCATGATTCATATTGCAGAACCGCACCTGCGGGAAAAGGTGGCCGCAGCCGTCCGGGAAGGCAGGCTGCGCGCCTCCGAGGTGCCGGAGGAGGCCGATGCCTTTATAATTGCGGTGCCCACACCGCTTGCGGCTGACAGGAAGGCGGATTTGTCCTATGTCAAAAGCGCGGCTGCCGAAATTGTGCCCTGCCTGCGGAAGGGGAATCTGGTGATTCTTGAATCCACCGTCCCGCCGCGGACAACGGTGGACGTGCTCTTGCCCATCTTAGGGGAAAGCGGCCTCGTGCCGGGGGAAGATCTTTTAGTGGCCTTCTGCCCGGAAAGGGTCCTGCCGGGAAAAATACTTGAGGAACTGGTCAACAACAACCGGGTAATCGGCGGGATTAACGGCAAATCGGCCATGGCCGCCGCCGCCCTGTATTCTACCTTTGTCAAGGGAGAGCTTTTGCAGACTGATGCCACCACGGCGGAAATGACAAAACTGATGGAGAATACCTACCGGGATGTAAATATCGCCCTGGCCAACGAGTTTGCCATGGTTGCCGAACATGCCGGCGTTAATGTCTGGGAGGCAATCCGCTTTGCCAACCAGCACCCGCGGGTCAATATCCTGCAGCCGGGGCCCGGCGTGGGCGGCCACTGCATTGCCGTGGATCCCTGGTTTATTGTGGAGAAGGCGGCGGGCAAGGCGCGCCTTATCCAGACGGCCCGCAGCGTCAACGGCGGCATGCCGCGCTATGTGGTGGAGAAAATACGGCAGCTTACCGAAGGCATTGCCGCGCCGAAAATTGCCCTTCTGGGGCTGACTTATAAAGCGAATGTGGACGACTGCCGGGAAAGCCCGGCGCTGGTAATTAAAAAAATCCTTGAGGGCCTGGGCCTGCAGGCCGTGGCCCACGATCCGCTGGCCAAAAACGTGAAAACGGTGTCTTTGCGGGAGGCGCTGTCGCAGGCGGATCTGACGGTGCTTCTGGTTAACCATGAGGCCTTCGGCAGTCTTGACCCGGAGGAACTGGCGGGACTTGTGCGCCGCAAGGTGCTTTTGGACACCAGGGGCGTCGTTTGCCGCCGGCTCTGGGAAGCGGCAGGCTTCCGGGTTGAAGTGCTGGGAGAAGGCGCAAGGCCGCTTTTCCCGGACGAAACCGGGGCGGAGAAAAAAATCAGTTAGCATTGAGGTTGGACAATGAAAAAATTGCTCATAATTCTCGTTCTGCTTGCAGTGGCAAGCGGCGGGTTTCTGGTTGCGCGTGCCGACATCCGGGAGGCGCGTCATCAAGAAGTGGATATTGCCGTCGATTATAATGATGTAAGGGCTTTGGCCCGCGAGGCGGCAGTCAGCACGGCGGAAATGCTGGCCCGCCTGCAGGAGCTGGGAGTTACCGCCGTGGGGCTGCCGGAGGCCACTGTCGCCCGCTACCGCGACGAGGGCAGGCTGTCTGTGGCGGAAGGCAGTACGCTGCTGAATGAAGCCAGGGTTGCCGGTACATTGCACCCGCGCCTGGCGGCGCTGCTTGCAGAAGGCAAGGTCCTGCCCGGGACAGTGTACCTGATAACGGATGATTTGGCCTTTGCCCGGGAACTGGCGGAAAAGGCGGAACTGCGCCTGGCACGGCCGGTTGCGCTCTATGACGATGCGGAACCTTTTGTGGTGGCCGTTGCTGCTCCCTTGGAGCAGTTGGAAAAGCTGCCGCTCGGTCCGGACCGGGGGGACGTGGAAGTCCTCCGCTCCCTTGGCCTGCGCATAGTGCCCCGGCTGAACAACTGCTGCCTGCCGGATGCCCGCGCAGTTGAAGCGGCTTTGGATGATTTTTTCACTTTGCCAAAGGATGCCTATTCCGCCGTGCTCTTTGAGGGCGGCGAGGTTACCGGCTTCCCCGGCAATATTGACGTCACGGCCGAATATTTAAGGGAAGTGGGAATACCCTTTGGCATTGTGGAATACAACCCCAGGAATGAAGGCGCTTTTACCCTGGCTTCCCTGACGGACAACAGCATTGTCCTTGCCCACTCCAACTGGGAGCGGGAAAACGTGCAGGCAATAATCAACTCCGCCCGGGAAAGGCGGGTGCGCCTGCTTTATGTCCGCGTGTATCCGGCAGATCCGGATTTCTATAAAAAAGGTACGGAACTGATTGAAGGGGTCGTGGAAAAGATGGCGGCTTTAGGCTACCGGCCCGGCGCCGCCCGCCCCTTTGACACCCCGGAGCAGGAGAAGTTTTTGCTTTTGCTGCTGCTGGCAGGGGTGGCCGCGGCTTTCACCCTGCTCTTCTTTGCGGTAGCAGAGAAGTTTCTTTTGCCGCCGGGAGCCGTCTTTTTGCTTGCGCTGGCGGGGCTTGGCGCAGTCTTTCCCCTTTTCGGCTATAATAATGCTTTGCAGGCTGTCTCAATACTTGCGGCCATGATCTTTCCCCTGCTGGCCGTGATAACGCAGCAGTTCAAGCGCCTGCCCCGGGAAGCAAAAGGCGGCCGGGAAGCGCTGCTTTGGGCCCTTGCGGCCCTGGTCCGCACGTTTCTGGTGACAATCGCAGGCGGACTGGTTGTCCTCGGGCTGACTTCGACTCCCTACTTTATTTCAGGTCTGCCGCTCTTCCGGGGTGTTAAGGTGATGCATACCCTGCCGCTTTTGATTGTGGCGGCATATGCCGTTATCCGGCTTGTTTATGCCCATGTCAAAGTGGGGACGCGCCGGGAGCTTATCGCCTTTGGGCGGCAGGTGCTTTCAAGGCCCGTGCTTTTTGGCCATGTGCTTACCTTTCTCGTTCTTGCAGCAGCGGGTTATATCTACGTGGGGCGGACAGGCCATACGGCCGGGATCCCCGTGTTGGATGTGGAACAGCAGCTGCGCCTGCTTTTGGGAGATGCGCTTGGTGTCCGGCCCCGCTTCAAGGAATTTTTGATCGGCTATCCCCTGGCGCTGCTGGGTCTTTTGCTTTTAGCCAGGGGGTACCGCAATCTAATTGTGGCGGCGCTGCTTACCGCCGGGGCCATTGCCTTTATTTCCGTGGCCAATACTTTTATGCATTTTACCACTCCGAGCTATATTACACTGCTCCGTTCCTTTAACGGTCTGTGGCTGGGAGTGATTTGCGGACTTGTACTTGCGGCGGTTGTTTGCGCGGCGGCCAAACTGGGGAAGAGAGCGTTAAAATAATGAAGAAAGTGGTCATATCCGGCTATTATGGTTTTAATAATGCCGGAGATGAGGCAATACTCTCCGGGCTGCTTTTTGCCCTGCGGGAGGAGGCGGCCAAAAGGGGCAAAAAAATCAGCTTTACGGTCCTTTCCGCCGCTCCTTCTGCTACGGCTGCCAGGTACGGCGTGAAGGCCGTGGGACGCCTTAATTTGTGGCAGATCATAAAGGAAATCGGCTCCTGTGATTTGTTTCTCAGCGGCGGCGGCGGCCTTTTGCAGGACAGCACCGGGCGCAGCCTGTCTGTGGTTTACTACCTGGGGCTTGTCTTTTTCGCCCGCCTGCTGGGCAAAAGGGCTGTTCTGTACGCCCACGGCATCGGCCCCGTTGAAAAGCCTTTCAACCGGCGGCTGATGCGGCTTGCCAACCTGGCCCGGCAGATTTCCGTAAGAGACGAGGCCTCCCTGGAAGAGCTGCGAAGGCTGGGCGTTAACCGCCCGCCTGTGGAGCTTACGGCGGACCCCGTGTTTTTGCTGCAGCCAAGGGAGCCTGCCCGCAGCTTACGGGAAAAAGACCGGCCTCTTTTTGCGCTGGCGGTGCGTCCCGGCAAAGGGGAGGAACATTACTTAAAGGAAATTGCCCTGGCCGCGGACAGGCTGGCAGAAGAATTCGGGGCCTCCCTGGTCTTGATTCCCATGTATCCCGGCATGGATTTGCCGGTGACAAAGAAACTGGCGTCCATGCTGCAGGCGGAAGCGGAAGTTTTGAGGGAAATTTTGGACCCGACGGAACTTTTGGGACTGTTTGCCTGTTTTGACCTTGTTATTTCTGTCCGGCTGCATGCTTTGATTTTTGCCGCGGCGGCCGGCGTCCCCATGGTCGGTATCGGTTATGATCCCAAGGTTGCCGCCTTCCTTGAGCGGCTGGATTTGTCCCCGGCCGGCAGCACGCTTGATCTGAATGCGGAAGTGCTGCTTGCGCAGGCCAGGGAAAGAATGGGCTCCGGACAGGTTATAAAAGAAAAAAGCGAGCAGTTGCGCGCCCAGGCAAAAAAGACTGTGGCCGGGCTTGCAGAGCTGCTGTTTGAAAGTGGTGAAGAGCCATAAGTCTGAAGATGAAACCGGCCAAAGAAAAATTTTTAGGCATTCCTGCGGCGGTGGTGACAAACCGGGAAGCCGCGGAAATTATTCTCGGAATGCTGCAGGAAAACCATACCCACTTTGTCGCCTCCGTGAATCCGGAAATTTGCGTGGCAGCCCAGAGCAATCAGGCTTTGAAGAAAATCCTGCTCTCCGCTGACCTGGGAACACCGGACGGTGTGGGAATTGTGCTTTCCTCCCGCCTGCGCGGGGGAAAGATCCGGGAGCGCGTAACGGGGATAGATTTAATGCTGGATTTAATGCCCATGCTGGTGGCGGGAGGGTATTCTATATATCTTTACGGCGCCGCCGAAGGGGTGGCCGAAGAGGCCGCAGAAAACCTCAGGCAGCGCTTCCCGGGGCTGAAAATCGCCGGGACCCACCACGGCTACGTCAAACCGGAAGAAGAGCGGGAAGTTGCCAGAAAAATTGCCGCCTCCGGAGCGGATCTTTTGTTTGTGGGCACAGGCAGCCCGCGGCAGGAGATGTTTGCCGCAAAGTACGGGGCGGAGACGGGGGCTAAAGTTTTAATGGTGGTGGGCGGTTCCTTTGATGTTATCTCGGGACGGCTGCAGCGGGCGCCCCTGCTTTTCCAGAAGATGGGGCTGGAGTGGCTGTACCGTTTCTGCCAGCAGCCCCGCCGCCTAAAGCGGCTGCTGGTCCTGCCCTATTTTTTGCTTTTATCCCTAAAAGAAGGGAGAATAAAGTAAGCCGGTGACAGGGAATCACGCGGTCGGGGTCGAAAGAATATTATGTTGAAAAATATTGCGCGGCACCTTTCTCTTGGCGCCGGCGGGAGTATAAGCGGATGTCAACAAGCAAAGGGATAGTTAAATGGACAGGCATTGTAACTGTTCTGCTCATAATTTCCAAAATAACGGGCCTCTTGCGGGAAACGGCCATTGCCTACCGGTTCGGGACAACGGTGGCGGCCGACGCTTACCTGATGGCTGCGCTGCTGCCGCAAATACTGTTTCTTGCCTTCAGCGACGCCGTTAAAACGGCTTTTATTCCTATTTACAGCCAGTATCACGAGAAAAAAGACGGCAACGCCTTTGCCTTTACCGCTTATGTGATCAGCGGCGGCATTATTCTGCTTCTAAGCGGGCTTTTGGTCTTTTTTGCTCCCGTTCTGGTACGCCTGGCAGCCCCCGGCTTTACGGGCAGGGCTTACACGCTGACGGTGACCATGTCGCGCATCCTTTTACCCGGGCTCTTTTTCTTCGGGCTGGCCGGGCTGGCCGGCGGAATCCTGCACACAAAGAAGAATTTTATTGTTCCCGCCCTGACCGCTTATCCAAGCAACCTGATCATCATAATTTTTACAGTTTTTTTTGGCGCCGGCTACGGCATAACCGGCGTGGCCTGGGCCACCCTTGCCGGGTTTGCCAGCCAGTTTCTGATTCAGCTTCCCGCCCTGCTCAAGCACGGAATCTTCAGCCAAAGGAAGTTTTTGTGGCGCCATCCCGGAATCCGGAAAATGGCAGTTTTAATACCGCCCGTTATTCTTTCCGGGTCTGCTACGGAATTGAAGAATATTGTTGACCGCATATTTGGTTCTTTGCTGCCCGAGGGCGGCATTGCGGCCCTCAACTATGCCAACCGGGTCTTCCTGCTGCCCAACGGCGTAGTGGTCACCGCCCTGCTGACGGTAATCTTTCCTCTTTTAGTGGAGCTTTTTCTAAAAGAGGAAATGACGGGCTTTAAAAAGCTTTTGCGCCAGGGAATGGCAATGATAATTCTTCTGGTTCTGCCCATGATGACGGGTCTTGTCATCCTGCGCGAACCCATTATCCGCTTGCTTTTTGAGCGGGGCGCCTTCGGCGCGCAGGCGACAAAAATAACGGCGGAAAGCCTGGCTTTCTACAGTCTCGGGCTTTTGTTCATGGGCGGGCAAATGCTTTTGACAAGGGTGTTTTTCGCGCTCCGAGACACCGTTACCCCCATGCTGGTTACCTTTGCCACGGTAGCCGTTAATGCTTTTTTTAACTGGCTTCTTATCAAACCCATGCAGCATTCCGGCATTGCCCTTGGGACATCGCTTGCCCTGGCCTGCAATCTGGCCGCCCTCTGGGTGCTGCTGCGCAAACGAATCGGGCCTCTCGGCGGCCGCAGGCTGCTTGTCACTTTCTGTAAAGCTGCCCTTGCTTCCATGGCAATGGGTATAGTATTATTTTATGGACGGACATTTTTAACGGTCTCCGGTTTGCTTCTGCTCGCCTGCCGGTTCTTGGCCGTTGCTGCGGCGGGCACGGCTGTTTTTCTGCTTGCCGCCCGGCTGCTGCGAATCGAAGAACTGGGGCAAATTCTGTCGCTTGTGCGCAGTAAAGAGAAATTATTCTGACCAATTGCTTAGATTAATCGTTTCATACCCCCAAAATCGGAGCGGAAGTTTACGAACTAAATAGTAAGGGAGGAAAAACCGTGGTCATACGCAGAAGTGGCCAAGGTCTATCTGTCCCGGAAGAACTGTTAGAACAGGCAAAAAACGGCGATAAACAAAGCCGGGAAGCCTTAATCAAGGCTTTTAAGCCATACATAATACGCATTGCCTCTGCCCACTGCGGCCGCTACCTGCACAGCGGCCATGACGAAGAGATTTCCATTGCACTTTTGGCACTCAATGAAGCCATTGACAGTTATGAGCCGGGGCAAGGCAGCAGCTTTTCCGGTTTTGTAAACGTTGTTGTAAAAAGACGGCTCATAGATTATTCCCGCCGCAGCAAGCATAGAAAATATGAAATTCCCTTCTCTGAATTCCATGATGATTCCGAGACTGCCGATGAAACCGCCGCCCTGCAGATGGTGGAGCAAAAGGAAGCGGAAAGGGTTTACAGGCAGCAACAGGAATCAAGGGACCGCAGGGAAGAAATATTATATTATACCAAGTTGCTGGCCGAGTATAATATTACGCTGGCCGAACTGGTGAAGTGTTCTCCCAAACACAAATCGGCTCGCCAGCGCGCAATAGCGGCGGCACAAATGATTGCCGAAAATCCGGAACTGGTTAAGTATTTCCGGCTGTACAAGGAACTGCCGCTCAAGGAAATTGAAAACCGGCTGCCTTTCAGCCGCAAAACTCTGGAAAGGCACAGAAAATACATCGTGGCGCTGCTGCTTGTCCAGATTGAAGACTTTCCGCATCTCCGCGACTACCTGAAAGGGGATAGCGAGGCATGAAAATAAAGGGCCTTGTCCTGGAGGTACAAAAGAATAGCGTGACCGTGCTGACCCCGGACGGAGAATTTCGCCGGCTTCCCAAAAGAGGCGCGGTTAATGTGGGTGATGAATACTCCTACAGTACATTTAACTTCTACCCGCTGACCGGAGTAGCAGCCGCCATTACCGTCTTGCTTGTCTCCGGGCTGATCTTAGCGTCCCTCTCCAACCCGCTGACCGTGGCAGAGCCGCCAAAAGGCGGCGAACCCTCCGGAGACGGGCTGATAGTCGCCCGGGAGGAAGCAAACAGGGAAGAAGAGAACAGCCAAAATGAAGAGAATCAGCTTGGAGAAGCTTTGGAAGAGACGGTAGAACCCGCTCAGGGAGAAGACGCTCTCCTGCCGCCGCAGGAGGAAGAAGTAAATGAACCTCCCGCGCCGCCCGTAGAAAGCGAAGAGCAGGAGTCCGCTCCCGAAGTAGAAGGCAACCAGGAAGAAGCGGCAGCTTCCGAAGAAGAGGAAGAACCGGCGCCCACGGGCGAAGAAGAAGGTGAAGAAATCCCCGAGGAGCCTGTGATCGTACCGGCGGAAGCGGAGGATGACGAGGAAACCGGGCCTTTGTTCAAGGAGGC
>LFRM01346011.1_pt1 | contig 11656 bp, 10 predicted proteins | sample 618341 | NCBI WGS metagenome assembly LFRM01 (sample SAMN03654438, study PRJNA283298) | anaerobic digester metagenome | isolation source: pool of bioreactors CSTR01a, CSTR02a, and CSTR03a thermophilic anaerobic... | place: Denmark: Kgs. Lyngby | collected 2014-05-21
CTAAAAAACTGGTCGGAGAAATCCGCGCCATCAAGGTGGTGGGCTAGCCATGACAGAAAAAGCAAATGTCATCTGTCGCTGTGAAGAGATAGAGATCGAGGTTATCCGTGAGTGGATCGCGCGCGGATATGACACTTTTGACGAACTCAAAAGAGAACTCCGCGTCGGAATGGGCCCATGCCAAGGCAGAGGCTGCCGCGATATAATCCTCCGTGAGCTCTCAAAATCTACAGGTAAACCGATATCAGAAATTGATCCCGGAACCATTAGGCCTCCGGTAAAACCGATAAAGCTCGGCGTACTTGCCGAGGACCAATAGGAGGTGCATATGATGGATTTTCCAAAAACAGCTGATGTGGTAATAATTGGCGGGGGTGTCGTTGGAGTAGCCACTGCCTATTATCTTGCAAAATCAGGGAGAAAAAATGTTGTTTTAGTAGAGAAAAACACCGTATGCTCCGGTTCAACAGGCCGTTGCGGTGCAGGCATAAGAGCACAGTGGGGACTTGAACTCAACTGCCGCATGGCTCTTTCATGCCTCGATACCTTCGAGCAGCTTGACGATGAACTTGGATTTCCCACAGGACTGAATCAGGCCGGCTATCTTCTCGTCGCCTACAAGGATAAAGAGTGGGAACAGTTCAAAAAGAACGTTGAACTTCAGCACAGCCTCGGCATCAATACTGAGATATTCACAGACGTAAAAAGAGCGCAGGAGATATGTCCTGGAGTTGCAGTTGATGATGCTATCGGCTTTACCTTCTACCAGAGGGACGGCCACGCCGACCCCTTCCTTACAACTTTCGCATTCCAGGAAGCGGCCAAACGCCACGGAGCAAAATTCTACAAATTTACAGACGTTACAGGCCTCAAGGTTGAATCAGGAAAAATCAAAGCAGTAGAGACAAACCGCGGCACTATCGAATGCGGACAGGTAATCAACTGCGCCGGTTCATGGGCACAGGATATCGCATTGATGGCAGGAATAAAGCTCCCGAACTGGGCCGAACGTCATGAAATCATCATCACAGAACCGGTAGATCCGGGTGTCTGTCCTCCAATGCTCATGAGCTTCAGCGGGAACTATTATATACAGCAGCGCCCGCACGGATCTATCATTGCAGGCGAGAGCCCTTCAGGCGAGCCTCTCTTAGGATACACTTCCACAGCTCATTCACTAGATAGCATCGCTAAGGTAGTTATGAAGATGCTGCCCAGAGCAAAAAATATACGCGTAGTACGTCAGTGGGCCGGACACTATGACATGACCCCGGACGCAGCACCTATCCTCGGCGAGACAGATGTGAAAGAATTCTGGCATGCCACTGGTTTCTCAGGACACGGATTCATGCTCGGCCCCGTCGCCGGACAGATAATGACGGCTCTCCTCAATGGACAAACTCCTCCCTTCGATCCGACAATCATGGACTACCGTCGCTTCGAACGTGGAGAGCTCATCGTTGAACCAAACGTAGTCTAACCAGAACAAGCTAATTTTTTAAGTTTTAAGGGCGGGTCAATTGACCCGCCCTTTTCATATACCCTTTATAATTACAACCGAGGTGAGCAAAATGGAATTTATCAATGTAAAAGGAAATACATGGGTAGCTTGCGGACCCGTAAATATTGGAGCCTTTGTAAAAAATGGAGAGGCAGTCCTTATCGACAGTGGTAACGATTCCTCTGCAGGTAGGAAGATTCTTCGGCTTGCTGAGAAAAACGAATGGAGTATTAAGCTGATAATAAACACTCATTTTCACGCTGACCACATCGGAGGCAACGCCTTCATACAAAAAAGGACAGACTGCTCCATTGCGGCCTCAGCTAAAGAGGCTCCTTTCATAACTTTCCCCGAAATGGAGCCAGAGGCACTTTGGTCGGGAAAGGCTCCAAAAGCTATAAGTAACAAATTTCTCCAGGCAGAACCTTCAAATGTGACCCTGATACTGGAGCCTGATACAACGATAGAAGAATTCGGTTTAAAAATAGTTTCGCTACCCGGCCATGCCCACGGACAAATCGGCGTAATGACACCAGATGGTGTCTTCTTCACTGCAGACTCTGTAATATCTGAACACATACTTGATAAATATGGCATACCTTTCACTGCTGATTATTGTAGTGCCATGTTGACCTTTGACAAACTTGAGCACTTCGAAGCCGGATATTTCGTCCCCTCCCACGGTGAAATATGTGAAGATATCGCTCCATTAGTTGACGCAAACAGAAGATGCCTCATATCTCTCAAAGATGAAATTCTTGAGATATGCAGAGAGCCTTCGACAAGGGATGAAATAGTGGGGAGACTTGCCACACGGCATGCACTTGAGATGAACCTTTCACAATATGTATTAATATTTAGCACTGTGGCTGCAATACTTTCACCGCTAGTTGATTCAGGAGAGATAATCTGTTCTTTCAGAACAGGAACTATTTTGCTCCAAAAAAAAGAATGAGCTATCTTTAACATTTTTTCTCTCTTCAGTTTTTTTACATAAGGGGTTAGAATGGACGCTGTGCTGATTTATTAGGAGGTTCCACGTGGACAAAAACCGGCTTTATATGCTTCTGGGCGATTTGGGAATACTGGTCGTCGCGATTTTATGGGGAACTACAAACGTTATAATAAGGGACGCTTTAGATGGCATAAGCCCTCTTTGGTTCTGCGGGCTCCGTTTTTCTGTAGCTTGGGTCACAGTCATGATTTTTTTCGGGAGGAAGGCATTTAAGCTACCTCGAAAAACCCAGATTCGGAGCACCTTTATTGGAATGGTCTTTATCTGCGCCTATCTTACAGGCGCTGTAGGTCTCTTATATACTACTGCAGGTAATCAGTCTTTCATAATCTCCATGAGTGTGGTACTTGTTCCGATATCTGTCTGGATAATTTCCAAAAAATTCCCCGGTTGGCATGTAACTGCAGCCGTGATAATGTGCACAGTGGGAATGGCGGGGCTTATGCTGGAAGGGGGACTCACTGTAAATTTGGGCGACCTACTGAGCTTCGCGGCATGCGTTTTTGTTACGATATATATCCTTCTGGTCCAAAAATATGTCCAAGGAACGGATCCCTACGCTCTAGCTTGTTGGCTATCATTCGGAGGGATGTTGCTCGCACTTGCAGTCGCAGCAATATTTGAACCCTTCCCTCAAAGCATTCCGCTTAAAGCATGGCTCGCCATCGCCCACACAGCTACTATGGGCTTCGCTCTTACTCTCGTAATACAGACCGTTGCTCAAAAATACACCAATGCGACCCATGTGGCGATACTGTTATCCACATCAGGTGTTTTTGGCTCCGTTGCAGGAGTGATATTCATAGGCGAACCTATGACTATGAGGATATTCATTGCTTCTGCATTGATACTTGCAGGCGTCATAACTGTTGAAGCCGTCCCCGCTCTTATAAAAAGGCACGGAAATGTGAGAACAAAAGGCGAACAACTTACATAATCGACCCAGACCATGCAGTAAAGAGTGCTCTGACTGCAGGCCTGATTTTTTCAAACTCAATCGCGGAAAAAGATAGATTCGCGGTAAGATTGCCTTCGTCCGAACAAAAAATTTGATCTATAACTATCCCCTCTGACAGCGCAGACTTAACAAGCACATTGGCATCAGCTTCCGATTTAAACGTCATAGCCACTAAGAGTGATGTTTCCAAAAGTTTGTACTGCACCTTATCCTTAAAAACTTCTCCAAGGGCAATCAACATCTCTTTGCTTTTCCCCTGGTATGTCTTTTTGATCCTCCTAATATGGCGTTCCAAATGCCCATCTCTTATATATCCGGCTAGTGCCAGCTGTTCTATTTTGCTGGACGTCTGATCATAAAGAGAGCTTTTGATCTTTGCCGTCTCCGCAAGAACCTCAGGTACAACCATGTAGGCTATTCGAACGGAAGGAAGGAGCAATCTTGAGAAACTGCCTATATATATAACTCTCTCGGGACACGCCCCCTGCAAAGAAGGAACCGGGCGTGAAAAATAACGAAGTTCCCCATTGTAATCATCCTCCAGTATGTATGAATTATTTTCTGAAGCCCAATCAAGGAGCTCTTTTCGTCTTCTCGATATGTTTGAGAGGGACATATGAGGCCTGTTCGATGTAATATCGGCAAAGAGGTCATACTTCCGGCCTTTAAGCCTTCCGCCGAGCAATTCACCTGCATTGCCGATGTACTCTACTTCCCAACCAAAATCACGAAATATACGTTCTGCTTGAACATAACCAGGGCGTTCTATTGCAACAGTTCCTATCCTGCCCATCATCCTGCACAGTTCTGTCAGAAGGTGCTGCGTTCCTGACGCTATAACGATACGGTCGGCTGATGTCTTCACTTTACGAGCTTCAAAACAATATTTCATCAGCTCGTTACGCAGCTCCCTCTCCCCCTGAGGATCTCCCTCGGAGGATATTTTATCCTGCATGTTCAGTACTGCTCGGAGGTGCTTCCTCCATACGGAAATATCGGCAGTTTTTGAATCAATCCCCATGCTGCTTAGGTCATAGATCACGGGGTGCTTTGAATCGCTGCAGCACAGACCCGCCGTTGGCTTGATCTCCTTCACCCTCTTAAGCGCAAAATAGCCGCTTTTAGGCCTGCTCTCAATAAAACCATCCAGCTGAAGGTGTACATATGCGTTTTCAACTGGAGAACGACTTGTCCCCAGCGCCTCCGACAATACGCGAATAGAGGGCAGCCTTTCCGAAGGTTCAATCATCAGTCTTTCAAGAGCCTCGGCCATCCCACAATAGATCTGCTTCCACAGCGGTATTTCCGAATTAGTATTAATAATTATGAAATCACAAATCATTGGTAGCCACTCCTATCTGTCATATCTGAATTAACGATAACTGTCCATTGTTGAAATGACAATTTACATCTATAAATATAATACGCTATCTAAAAAACCACAAGGAGGAATGGCATATGATAATTAGTGAGCAGGTGAAACTTAATATAGACCTCACAAAGATGTTGAGAGGCGGCGTAATAATGGACGTCACGACGCCTGAACAGGCTCGTATAGCCGAAGAAGCAGGAGCATGCGCTGTGATGGCTCTTGAGAGAATTCCGGCAGACATCAGGCAATCAGGAGGGATATCCAGAATGAGCGACCCAAAAATGATAAAGAATATTCAGGCCGTCGTATCTATTCCTGTGATGGCGAAATGCAGAATTGGCCATTTTGTCGAGGCGCAAATTCTTGAAGCCGTCGGAATAGATTACATCGACGAAAGCGAGGTCCTCAGCCCTGCGGATGATGTCTACCACATCGACAAAACGATGTTCAAAGCTCCCTTCGTTTGCGGTGCCAGGAATCTTGGAGAGGCTCTTCGCCGCATAGCAGAGGGCGCTACTATGATAAGGACTAAAGGTGAACCCGGAACAGGGGATGTGATCCAGGCTGTCCGCCACCTCAGGGCTATGAACGCTGAAATCTCCAGAGTAGTATCAATGCGTAAAGATGAAATATTTGAGGCCGCTAAAGAGCTACAGGTAGACTACGAACTTCTGTTATCTATCCACGAAGAGGGAAGGCTGCCTGTCGTGAACTTCGCCGCCGGAGGAGTAGCTACCCCAGCTGACGCCTCGCTTATGATGCAACTCGGGGCAGAGGGCGTCTTCGTCGGTAGCGGAATATTTAAATCCGGTGACCCTAAAAGACGGGCAACGGCAATAGTCAAAGCCGTAAAAAACTATATGGATCCTAAGATCCTTGCAGAAGTATCCGAAGATCTTGGCGAAGCTATGGTCGGCATCAACGAAAAAGAGATTACCTTGCTAATGGCTGAACGCGGAAAATAAAACGAGGAAGCTGTGGGTTGGAATGCAACAACCTAGCCCACAGTTTCCTTCTTAACGTCATATCTATAAATCAGGCAAGCAGTTTTCTTACGCTTTCAAGAGAAGGGGCCCTCGCATAGAGCGGGGTATCGTCATTCGTTTCATATGGAGCCTGGTTTTCTTCAAAGGTTCTTCCTGGCTCGGTCCTGTATATTATCCCTAGTGGATAGGGGGATGATTCCATCGATAGCCTCATAGCCTCAAACTTATCTGACGCGTCCCTTTCTTCATCGAGCCATTTCGTACTTTTCATAAGCCACTGCCAGGTGTTGATTTTATTGAACGTAACACAGGGCTGGAATATGTCTATCAGTGCATAGCCTTTATGTTTTATCGCTTTTACTATGATATTTTTTGTCCTCTCTGTATCTGCTGCGGAAGCCCGGGCAACAAAAGTCGCACCAGATGAAAGAGCTAGCAACAGTGGGTTTAGAGGTTTGCTCGTTACTCCAAAAGGCTGTGTTGGAGTTTTCATGCCTATCTCAGTGGTAGGCGATCCCTGTCCCTTTGTAAGTCCATATACCATGTTGTTGCACACGATATTTGTTATGTCGGGATTTCTTCTGATTGCATGTATGAAATGGTTGCCGCCCTCTCCATACATATCTCCGTCGCCGCCAACTGCTATAACAGTAAGACTTCTGTTAGAGGCTTTTATTCCTGTAGCCAACGGAAGGGCTCTGCCATGAAGACCGTTGACGCAGTTACATTTGAGGTAATGGGGCATTTTCGCAGCCTGCCCAATCCCGGAAGCAACTACCACCTCTTTGGGATCGAGTCCCAATTCACTAAGAGCCATCTTGAGGGATTCAAGTATTTTATAATCTCCACATCCGGGGCACCATGATATCTCTTCTGTGTAATCGAATTCTGTCTTGATCATTGTCAGCAATCTCCTTCCGTCACGATTTTTTTTCTAGGAGCTTGTCAAGTTCTCTGACCAGTTCCTCAACTGTGAACTGGAAACCATTGTACTTTAGTACCAGCTCATCAGCTTTTTCTCCTGTGAGAGAGCGAACAATCCTGGCAAACTGTCCCGTTGCATTTCCTTCAACAAATATTTTTTTACACGGCGAAGAGATAATTTTGCAGAATTCGTCTGATAGTGGGTAAACCTGCTCGCATGCAACAAGAGCAGCTTTCTTCCATCCGATTATCTCCATTGCTTCTTTTAGTGGCTCAAAAACTGACCCCCAGCATATTACTGCGGTGTCGTACTTTTTCGGGCCCAAAACTATCGGCGGTAAGGCTTCTTCAGCCATAGCTTCGAGCTTCTTGAGTCTTTTTTCTACCATGCCCTTACGGAGCGATCTATCTTCCGTGATGTGCGCGTCTTCGGTGTGTTCGTGGCTGTCAAAAGAGACGAACCCTTTTCCAAACCCCGGAACTCCGAAAGGAGAGACGTATTTTCCTTTAGCGGGAAAAGCATATCTTTCGTATCCGCTTTCTGTTTTTATTGGACTTATCGGAGCAGGTATCGCTGAAGGATCGGGCTTTTTAATATCATATCCGCTGTCCAGAAGATACTGATCCGTCAATATTATCGACTGAACCTGGTATTTATGTGCAGTATAAAATGCCTGGCCCGCCATTTTAAAAGCGCTCTCAACGTTCACGGGCGCGTAAAGTGCTTTTGGAAACTCACCATGTCCGGCATAAAGGGCTAGTTCAAGATCTGCCTGTTCGGTTCTGGTAGCAAGCCCGGTTGCAGGACCCGGTCTTTGCGCAAGATGTACTACCACAGGTGTCTCAGTAATGCCGGCAAGGCTTAAGCCCTCGCACATAAGGACAAATCCACCGCCTGAAGTCGTGGTCATAGCTCTGGCTCCGGCGTATGCAGCTCCTACCACCATATTTATCGCAGAAATCTCATCCTCAACCTGCTCAACTACACTAGAGAACAATTTGGCATTTCTCGCAAAATATGAGAAGACACCTGTTCCCGGAGACATCGGATAGGCCGTTATATAGTTACACCCGGCAGAAGCCGACCCGAGCGCCACGGCACTGTTTCCATCCAGAAAAATTTCATCATCGCCCGGTTTGTCGGGAATTTTTAGGACCGGTTTACCCTCAACATATTCCTCGCCAAGCTTGAGTCCAACCCTGAAAGCCTTTTTGTTCTTTTCTGAAAGGTCCGAATCACTGAAACGTTTTTCTATCAAATCATCTGCAGAATCTTCTTTCAGCATGAAGATTCCGGCTATAAAACCGGCAATTATCATCGACGAAAATTTTGGACTGCCCAGATCTGCAGCTCTTTTCGCAAGATCCAAGTCTATCATTTTTCTTCCAAGGGAAGAAATTTCTTTCTCCATAACTGACGCGTCAGCTAATATTTTCGTTTCTTCAGTTATATTTTCGGTTATATTCGAATGAAGCTCAGGAGAGAGCGCGAAAAGCCAGTCTATGCGCTCCACGTAAGCTCTTACAGGTTGCGTAGAAACCCTTATCTGAGTAGAGTTGTTGCCTCCTCTTACTCTTGACATGTATTCCCTGGTAGAAAATACATAATAGCCAGCTTTTGACAGCATTTGTCTGGTCAAGTCTTCGGCTGTCTGAAGGCCCAGTCCTGCCGCGGCACAAAAAGAAATCGCCACATCAGAGCCAGGCGCGCGGGTCATATCCATATTATTACCTCCTTGTCATGTTCTAAAATAAGATTATAAACAGTTCTTCAAGAATGGATTTCATTAAGACATTTAAATTAGATAATTTCTTAAAAGGTTTTAAGAGTATACATTGATAAGATTTTACCTTCAAGTGGCAGCGCCTTAAAGCAACTTTCATGTTTTGACATTAACTCTATTGGCTATAAAATATAGACTGTGGTAAATTTTATTAAAGATATGGGGGTATCACAGATGGAACTTAAAGGAAGCAAGACTGAAAAAAACCTGTGGGAAGCTTTTGCAGGTGAATCGATGGCACGCAGTAAATACACCTATTTCGCATCTGTCGCAAAAAAAGAAGGATATGAGCAGATTGCCGGGATTTTCCTTGAAACTGCAGACAACGAAAAAGAACATGCCAAGCTCCATTTCAAGGCTCTTTCGGGAATAGGTACCACTGCAGAAAATCTTAAAGCCGCAGCTGAAGGTGAAAGCTACGAATGGAACTATATGTATCCAAGAATGGCGAAGGAAGCAGCAGAAGAGGGCTTTACAGAACTTGCTGAAATGTTCAGTAACATAGCCGAAGTAGAAGCTGTACATGAAAAACGTTACAGAGATTTTGCGAAAAACCTTGAAGAGGGACACGTCTTCCTCAAAGATGGAAAGGTCTTCTGGAAGTGCCGCAATTGCGGGGCAATATACGAATGCGTAGAAGCTCCGGAAATATGCCCCGTCTGCAAGCATAAACAAGCACATTTTGAGATCCAAGCTAAAAACTGGTAAACTTTTTATAAATAAAAAAATCTTCCCATAATATACAAAGAGAGGTCCAAAAGTTCCACAGAACTGACGGACTTCCATATGTGCTATGTAATCTACAACACAGTGAATTTTTCTGACCAGCTGTGACGAAAAGAAAGAAAAGGAGTGGCTAAGAGTGAAAATGACAGGGGCTCAGATAGTTCTCCACATGCTTAAACTTCATGAAATTAAGCATGTATTTGGCCTTCCTGGGGAAACAACCCTGGGATTGTATAAAGAATGGTTGAAATTTCCCGATATCACCCACATTTTAACTCATGATGAAAGAGCTGCTGCCTTTATGGCGGAGGCTTACGCCAAGGTTACCGGAAAAGTCGGCGTAAGCGAAGCCCCAAGTCCGGGCGCAGGACACCCTGTACCGGGTGTAATCGAGTCTTTCACCGGGTCAGTTCCAACTTTATGCCTTACTTCCGATGTCCCTTATAACAGCGACAAAAGAAACACTCTCTCAGGCTTCGATCAGAACAGGCTTTACAGCGCCATCACAAAGGAAAGTATTCTGGTGACAAAGGCGAAAGACCTGCCTTTCCTGATAAGGAGGGCTTTTAGGGTAGCTGTAAGCGGACGACCCGGAGCTGTCCATATGAGGATACCGATGGACATATACGAGGAAGAGGCTGAAGTGAATGACCTCTACGCAGATCCATGTATGGCTAGGTGGCCTTACCAGCGTCCTGTTGCAGACCTGAGAGAGATCGACAGAGCCATAAAGCTCCTTGCCGAAGCCAAACGCCCCGTTATAGTATGTGGGCAAGGCGCTCTTGTCTCTGACGCAGGAGATGAAGTTATTACTCTGGCAGAAGCTTTAAATATACCGGTCGGATGTACCATGACGGGGAAAGGGACCGTCTCAGAGATTCATCCTCTCTCTATCCGTCTTGTAGGGGCAAGAGGAGGAACAAGCTACTCAAATAAATTTCTCCAGTCAGCCGATCTCGTCTTCTTTATCGGATCCAATACCGATTCAGCCGGAACCGACGGGTGGAAGATGCCCTCTAACGTTGGGGGACCTAAGATAATAAGCCTAAATATAGACGGGATAGACGCGGCAAACAATTATCCTACAGACGCGGTCCTTGTCGGCGACGCAAAGGCTACACTTGCATACATGTTCGAAAAAATAAAGATGTCGGGTATTAAAGGCAGCTCAGAGAATGCGTCTGAGATTCTCTCAGCTATGAATGAACTCGATAGAGCCACCGCTGAGAGCTCTTCATGCTGCTCCCTTCCCATACATCCGATACGTTTCGTAAAAGAGCTTGAAGAATTGATGCCTGAAAAAAGTTTTGTTGTGGTGGAACCCTCTATGGCAAGCATATTCTCTGCGGCTTACCTTGTCCAAAAAAGAGCGGGGAGAATGTTCGTTTCAAACTATACCAACGGTGCGCTCGGATATTCACTCCCGGCTGCAGTCGGCGTGGCGACAGCACATCCTGGCAGCACGGTATTTGCCATGGGAGGAGACGGAAGTTTTCATTTCAACTGTGGAGAACTGGAGACTTACTCAAGATTGAACCTTAACATAAAGATGATAGTTTTCTGCAACAACGTTTTCGGTTGGATAAAAGGAGAGACAAAGCATGTATATCACTCCGATTTCTTCGCAACAAACTTCGGACATGTAGATTACGCAGGGGTGGCAAGGGCTTTCGGAGTAAGGGCATACAGAATTGATGATCCTTGTAAAATAACGCAAGTATTAAATGAGGCCATAAACCATAAAGGACCAGTCCTTATAGAGGTCTCCGTTCCTGATGAGACAGAACTCGTACCTCCTGTCCCCAGGTGGATAGAAAGTGCAAAGAAAAACGGGACCCCCTGTTGCTATTGATGTGATCTGAGATCTGATAATTTGATTCATTCCGGTCACGCCAATCTCCTTCAAAAGACCGATGCAACGCAGACATTAACCGATTATCATGAGCTTACCTTGAAAGGAAGGTGCTTTTTATGAAGATTAAAAAGACTGTTGCACTGCTGCTTATCATAGCTTCTATGGTTTTTGCCGCCCCCCTGGCCTATGCAGGGATTGGAGATATCCTTAAGGATGGTGTTCTGATTTTTGGCGGCGGGGCTCTGGTAAAAGCTATAGGGCCACAGCTGAACGACTTTGTCAATACACTTACCTTCAACAAAGGGGTAAAGTTTGACGGGTACACCAAGGTCGTCCCGATCGTTTCGATCGGTACCGGTACTAGGATCGGAGCAGCCCAGGTAGGCGGGGTTAACAAAGCTGCCGTTGACAAGGTAAAGGCGGTTGGACAGTTGGAAGGTGAATTCAGCAGTATAAGAGCGAAGATCATGATACCAATAGACTCTGAAAATCCTCTCAAGCAGTTCAAACGTGTTCAGGGAGTAGGAGTCACTGC
>LFRM01074220.1_pt1 | contig 11654 bp, 12 predicted proteins | sample 618341 | NCBI WGS metagenome assembly LFRM01 (sample SAMN03654438, study PRJNA283298) | anaerobic digester metagenome | isolation source: pool of bioreactors CSTR01a, CSTR02a, and CSTR03a thermophilic anaerobic... | place: Denmark: Kgs. Lyngby | collected 2014-05-21
AGAATAGGTCCGAGGATGAAGCAGGATGGCTCCTGGGGAATAGGGAATGACTTCAAACATATTAATGTAAGATGTATCTGGGACCATATATCCATAGAAATAATGATGGCTCTGCTCGCATGCATAGAGTGTCACCTTTTCATTTCGTTTGTATCTAAGAAGCTCCGTTTTAAAATGCAGCCCTTCCTTATTATAAATTTCCCGAGCTTCTTTTGGATTTATTTCGTTTTTTATAAAGGGGTGAGCTTCACTTACAAGCTCATGCATCTTATTTTCGATAAGCTTATAATCATCATGGTCAAGTTCTGTGCTAAATTCTACATAGAGCCCGCGGCTCAATGAATAAAGTACATGGAGTTCAATATCAGCAAAACATTCCTTTAGAGCAATGTAAAAAAGATAGACCAGACTACGCTGATAAATTCGCACACCATCGGCTTGGCTAAGATCAATCCAACGGATCTCATCTCCTGACTTGAGTACATAACTGAGTTCACGGATTTCCCCATTAACGTAGGCAGCCAGAATGGTACGGGGAGATTGGCTTTCCCGGGCCAGGTCCAAAAGGCTTCTGCCTATATCCTTACTTTTGTTTCCAATTAACATAGTCTAACTCCTTTATTAAAAATGCGTTAATCTTACTGTATTTTTTTCGATCAATTTCAAGACCACCTCTTTGCATTATGGCTTCTAGGTCCCTTAGCAAATTTATCGGTTCTCCGTAGGCAGTAAGAACATCGCTATAACTCACGGCTTCAAAGCCATGACCAACTATGGAAGCATTTCTCAAATCTGCCAAGGCCTTCATCTTTGGATCAGTAATAAAATCCGCACAGCTTTTAAGAGCCGGATTGTCAGAATGTTTATGAATGTATTCGACAACGGCAAAAATAATGTTTCTATTGTAGATGCGGTAGCGTTTTTTCAAAATACGGAGGGCTCTTCCCTCTTCAAAGGCACTGTCGTAAACACTTAACACCTTTTGGTGCTCTTTGATAAAAACGTATTTTAGAAAAGCTTCGCTAAAACGGTAGAGTCTTCCTAAAAGATCTATATATTCTTCCCTCTCCATCTGAAAGTACATATTGGCAAGATGTTCAGAAAAAATGGCATTGGGTTCACCATATATTAAATCCAAAAGGTTTTGTTCCAAATATGCAGCAAAGGAAAGCGGAAAAAAATCTCCCTTTACAGTGAGAATGCTTTGGGCCGTAACAAAATCAAAGTTGACCATACTTCGGGCTATATCAAGAAGATGAAGCAGTGCACTATCCTCTGCTTTATCACAGCATAGGCAATAGGCCCCGCTATAGTCAAAACGATCAATTAGAGTTGCTATCGTAGCTTGATTCATCTATGCCCACCTTTCTTAGTTCTTTTAAGAAACTCTCCGGCAAATATTCGGCCCTTTTTCCTGCCCACTCCAGTTTATAGCAAAGAAGCCGTTGTCCACCCCCACCCCTTCCATAAAGCTTATCGCCTACTATCTCACTGCCCATGGAGGCGAGACTAATACGAATCTGATGGGTCTTGCCTGTCAAAAGCTCAGCTTCCACAAGACTATAGGGAGGTTTTTTAACCAGAGTTTTAAAAATAGTCTTTGCAACTTTTCCTCCGTCCTCCACTTTCATTCCCGGGCTGGTCAGGTTCTTTTTTATAGTAATTTCACAAAGTCCTTCTTTTATTGTACCAAAAACTAAAGCCAAATAGGACTTTTTTACCTGGCTTTTTCTCTGTAACTCCTCTAAAAGCTTTGTTCTTTGATAGTTTTTTGCAAAAAGGACCAAACCTTCCGTATCTTTATCAAGACGTCCCAGGGGAGAAGGTTTAAAAGTAGGTGTTAGCCTATCGCTAAGATAGGCTTGCACCCGGGAAGTAAGGCAATCTTCCCCCGCTCTGTCGGGGGTTGTCTTTAGGCCTCGTGCTTTATAGACTACAAGATCATCCTCATCTTGGTAAACAATCTCTAGTTCTCCAGCAACAAGCACAAGCTCCTGAGCCATCCAAGCTTTTTGCCTTTCTTCGCTGAGATAAACAAAGATTTCATCGCCTAAAACAACACGACAATCTACCGATGCTCTCTTGCCATTGAGCTTGACATCCTTCTTTCTAAAGAGCCGAAAAACCTCACCCCTAGGGGCCCGTGGAAATAGTTTAATTAAAAATCGATCCAGGCGCTGGTCCGCCGAGCTTTCATCTATAATAATAGTCACATAATCTCCTTGTATATTGCAATATTTTCGTACCTATGATAAATTAAAACGAGAGGTGATGATATGTTTGAAAAAATAAAAGATTTAATCTATGACATCAGTGATTATCTGGTTACTATTATTATAGTCTTTTTCATTGTAATTTCCATTGCTTTTGTTATGACCAAATCCTATGGACTCGACTTTTCTAAAAATGACCTGCTTTCTCTCTTTCAAAAGGAAGCCAATATTACAAAAGAAGAGATTAAACCCCCAGTAACTCCCCCGGCAGTAGTTAAGCCTGAAACCCCTACACCAACACCAACACCAACACCGGCACCTGCTCCTACTCAAGAAGAAAAGGATAAGGCAGAAGAAGAGAAGACGGAAATCTTAATTGAGGTTTATCCCGGTGATGGATCCTATGACGTTGGCGAACGACTGGTGGATGCAGGGGTTATTAAAGACAGCGATGAATTCGCGATTACTTTGGTTGAGCGAAATTTGGACACTGATCTACAGGTTGGAGAGTATACATTTAAAAAAGATATGACTATAGATCAAGTCATCGAAGTTTTCTTCCCCTAAGGAGGTAGTGAATGCCACTAGTATCAACAAAAGAAATGTTTAAAAAGGCCTATGAAGGTAAGTACGCCATAGGAGCTTTTAATGTAAACAACATGGAAATCATACAAGGAATTGTCGAAGCAGCCAAAGAAGCAAAGGCACCCCTTATTCTTCAAGTTTCCTCGGGAGCGAGAAGTTATGCCAGTTCTGTCTACCTTACTAAATTGGTCGAAGCCGCTCTTCTTGATGCACCGGAGCTTGATATAGCTCTTCATCTTGATCACGGCGATAGCTTCGAGCTCTGCAAGCAGTGCATTGACGATGGTTTTACATCGGTAATGATTGACGGCAGCCATCTACCCTTTGAAGACAATATTGCTCTGACAAAACAAGTCGTAGAATATGCCCACTCCAAGGGCGTTACCGTTGAGGCAGAGTTAGGACGCCTAGCCGGTGTGGAGGATGACATTAACGTCTCTGCTGAAGATGCTACTTATACCGATCCTGAACAAGCATTGGAATTTGTAAACCGCACGGGATGTGATTCTCTGGCCATTGCCATCGGAACTTCCCATGGTGCCTATAAGTTTAAGGGAGAACCAAAACTCGATATCCCAAGACTACAGCGCATACAAAAACTTCTTCCAGGCTTTCCTATTGTTCTTCATGGAGCCAGCTCTGTTATCCCTGAATATGTTGATATGAATAATGAATATGGCGGAGATATTCCCGGAGCCCGTGGGGTTACCGAAGAACTTATTCGCGAAGCTAGCCAGTACGGCGTCTGTAAAGTAAATATAGATTCCGATCTGCGTTTAGCTATGACCGGCGTAATTCGCAGAGAACTAAGTAATAATCCTGGTAATTTCGACCCTCGTAAATACCTAGGAGCAGCACGCAGTGCCATTAAAGAACTTGTAACCCACAAGATTTACCACGTTCTTGGAAATAATGATAAACTTTAAAAAGCCTTAGGGCTTTTTTTTTATTTATAATAGTAAAGAAAACTCAAAATCATAAAGGGAGCCAAAGGAAAACTAACATCCTTATCCCTTCCTAATAAAAGAAGAAAAAGGCTAAAAACTCCTGCACTTAAAAAGCTAAGGAAAACAAATTCCAAATGGTAATCCCTAAGACCCACAAAGAGTACGGAAAAAAACTTAACATCTCCATAGCCAAAGGCCTCCTTGGAATAAAGATAAAAACTCAAATAGTATAAAGCGCTGAAAAACAGAAATGCCGCCATAGCCCTAGGGAGCCCCCAGGGATCCTTAAAAAGAAAAATCAAGATCAAAAGTCCATTCAATTCATCGGGAATGCGCATCCAAAGCATATCTGCCAGTCCGATAAGTAATAAAATGAAATGCATTTTCCCTCCTCAAAACAAAGATAGCAAATCTAGCTCTTTAGGCAGTATTTTTATTTAAAAAAGTACTCTTTGGAATTTGACCCCTTTACTTAAGCACTGTACAATAAACAAGGAGGTGTCTATGAAACGAAATGATGTGCCCATAGAGTTAACATGGAATTTGAAAGATCTCTACGAGACCGAGACTCTTTTCGAAGAAGATTTAGCCCTACTTTTAAAGGAAGCTAAGAACCTGGAGGGGCTCGAACTCCTCTTAATGTCAACAGAGGAATTAGAAGATTTCCTTCAGCGCTACGAAAATTATTTTGTTCGTCTTTATAAACTAAGCAGCTTTGCCTCTTTGGATCTAAGTGTAGATAGAATAAATAGCGCTCTACAGCAAAGAGAAGCTCGTATAGCCGATCTTTCTTCGGAACTCTCAGCAAGACTGAGTTATATCCTTTCCGATTTGCACAAGATTCCCGAAGAAAAACTTCTGGAACTGGCGAATTTCTCGCCTCGTTACCAGGTTTTTATTCATGATCTTATCCGGCAGCGCCCCCATCGCCTTGGAGATGAAACAGAGAAAACCTTAAATGCCCTAGGAGGAACTTTTGAGCTTCCCTACCTTACCTACGAAATGATAAAACTTGCCGATATGCACTTTGGAGATTTTGAAGTGGACGGCAAAATATATCCGATGAATTACATTCTCTACGAAAACGACTATTGTCAGAGCCCCAACAGGAATCTTCGCCGTGGAGCCTATGAACACTTTTACAAGACCATTGGAACTTATAGTTACGGTATGGGCAGTGGCTATCTTAGCCATGTAAAAACTGAAAAGATTCTCAGTAAACTCCGAGGTTTTGAAAGCGTCACTGATTACCTTCTTTTTGAACAGGAAGTTTCTCGAGATATCTATGAAACCCATCTTCAAAGGATGATGGAAAAACTCTCGCCGGTAATGCAAAAATATGCTGGTTTCATAAAAAAATACTATGGTCTTGATGAACTCTATTATAGTGATCTAAAAGCCCTTATAGACGCCGATTTCAGTCCGGAAATTTCTTTAGAAGAGGCAAAGACAGATGTTGAAAAGGCCCTTTCTCCTCTAGGAGAAGAATATTCAGAAATTGTCAGAGGAGCACTTAATAACCGCTGGATTGACTTTGCCCAAAATAAAGGGAAATCTACGGGAGGTTTTTGTGCCAGCCCCTACGGTTGCCATAGTTTTATCCTAATGAGTTGGACGGGATACCTCTCTGACGCCTTCACTATGGCCCATGAGATTGGCCATGCCGGTCATTTTCAACTAGCAGGCCAGAATCAGAACTTTTTTAGCGTAAACCCTTCTACGTATTTTGTTGAGGCACCCTCGACCTGCAATGAGCTTTTTCTTACCGATTACCTTTTTGAAAAAGAAAGCAGTCTTCGAAATAAGCGCTATGTTATTGCCTCACTTCTTGGCAATACCTATTACCACAATTTTGTGACACATTTTCTAGAAGCTTGTTTCCAAAAACAAGTCTATGACAGCCTAGATGCCCAGAAGGGCCTGACTACCGATAGCCTTCACGAAATCAAAAGGAGTGTCCTTAAAGAGTTTTGGAAGGACAGCGTCATCATTGACGACAAGGCGGGATATACTTGGATGCGTCAGCCCCACTACTATATGGGGCTATATCCCTACACCTATTCTGCAGGACTGAGCCTTGCCACCAATGCCTATTTGGCATTAAAAAAAGGGGAGATCACCACAGAAGACTGGCTTAAAACCCTAAGGGCCGGCGGAAGCAAAAACCCCGGGGAGCTAGCTCAAATTGTAGGCATTAATCTACTTGAACCCGTCAGTTTAGATAGAAGTATTGACTATGTCGATCGTCTGGTAGATGAACTAATTTCGCTAAGCGAACGAATCGAAGAATAATCAATCAAAAAAAGCCATCCCTTATAAGGGGTGGCTATTTTTATTCTCACTTATTTTGTACCAATTACCACATTGTAAAGTCTCTAGATTGGGGATTCAGTGCCTTTATAAGTCGTTTTAGCGGAATAAAATTCATAACAAGGGCCGCAATCAATAGATCTGTCAAAAGAAAAGATCCATTATAGAGTAGAGAATAAATAAAGGGATGGGTTCCTTCGGGAGCATAGGCGGCAAAGAATATATAGCCACTTAATACATGACAACTTAGTCGAAGGATCGTAGCCAAAAACATTCCCAGATTCACATGGCGGGGAAAGAACCCTGCGATGCCGATAAACATAAAGGCTAAGGGATAGTCAAGGAGCACTTGAAGAGGATGAAAAATACTTGCCCCTAGATNNATACTTGCCCCTAGAAATAGGTCAACCATACCAAAAAGAAGACCTGCCAGCATTCCAATTTCAGGTCCATGAGCTAACGCAAGAAGATAAATCGGCACCATAGATGCTAAGGTAACGCTTCCTCCCTGGGGCATACGAAAAATAACAAGCATATTAAGAACCGCAGCCACTGCAATACTTACGGCAATTTGAGTCATAAGAGCTGTCGTCAGTTTAATTTTCTTCATAGATATCAGGGCAAAGACCCCGATAAGAAGTAAAAAAACAAAAACAAGAGTAACGGGATTTTCGCCTAAGCCCACCAAGGCCTGGGTTATTTTATCCGGTTTTTTGGCTAAACTGTTTAAAAAGTTTGAAAACATGATTTCCTCCATAAAAAAAAGCCCCTCTAGGGCCTCGCTTTCCTACGCTGGTTTCACCAGATCAGGTTCAAAGAGTTTTTCTCAGCCATTATTGGCACCCCTAGCAAGCTAAATATAACATAAAACCACCCCTAAATCAAAACATATAAAAATGTTTTAAATCCAATTATTGTCTAAGCCCAAAGCTCTAGTCACCTAGCTTCTTTCTTATACCCTTCATATTTATAGGATTTACTGCTACAATAGAGGTAAATTAAGGAGGTAAACTATGAAATTAAATCTTATTGGGGCTATAGAAAGCTTAGAAGCCATAAAGCAAAATCTCGAAGAACTTCCTGCTTTGGATTTGGCTAATTTCGAAAAAAATAGCACCGTCCTTATCCATGTAGATATTGTGGAAGGTTTTTTAAACTTTGGGGCTCTTCACTCCAAGGATGTAGCGGGCATCTTGCCCTTTGTCGCGGAGCTTAATCAGCGCATGGAGGGTTATACAAAAATCTTTGTAATCGATCGTCACAATGAAGAGGCCGTAGAATTCAATGCCTATCCTGCCCACTGCGTAGTAGGTAGCGGTGAAGATCAACTGGTTAAAGAACTACTTCCCTTTTGTGAAGGTGAGCTGATGATTGAAAAAAACAGCACCAATCTCTTCCATGCGCCGGGCTTTCAAAAATACCTTGAAGAAAATCCTCAAATAAATGACTTTGTATTTGTAGGTGATGTAACAGATATCTGCGTTCTTCAGGCCACCCTAAGCCTACGAAGTTACTTTAATGAGCACAATATAAACAAAAATCTCCACGTTCTCCTTCCAGGGGTTGATACCTTTGATTTAGATGCCACCCACCACCACAGAGGACTTATGAACCTTTTTAGCCTCTACAACATGCAAATGAACGGCATACATCTCTACGGAGACATCAAGTAATAAGTAAAAAAGCCTTTAAAATTTCCTGTATTAGATAACTCCAAAAATTTTCTGGTAAATAAATAATAATAACTTATAAGTTATCCTGTGGATCTATAGGTTTTTATGTCGATGTTCAAGCAATTGTTGATAAAACAAGAGAATTTAATGAATATCGACAAAAAATAACACGATTAGCCTTGATTTATACAAGAACTTAAGGGATAATGGTGGGTATTATTAAAGGAGGTTATCATGCAAAGAGAACGCTTTTCATCACGACTCGGCTTTATTCTAATATGTGCTGCCTGCGCAATAGGTTTAGGAAATGTTTGGCGCTTTCCCTACATCACCGGACTCTACGGTGGCGGAGCCTTTGTTCTTATTTATCTTGTCTTTCTCGTCCTACTGGGCCTACCAATTATGACAATGGAACTGGCAGTGGGCCGAGGATCACAAAAAAGTGCAGCCTCATCCTTCGACACTCTAGAACCACCAGGCACCAAATGGCATAATTTTCGCTATTTGGCCATTGGCGGCAATTACCTACTAATGATGTTCTACACTACCATCAGCGGTTGGATGTTTGCATACTTTTACAAAATGATAACCTGGCAATTCAAAGGCCTGGACCCCGACGGGGTTGCCGGAGTTTTCGGTGAGATGGTCTCTAATCCAAGCTATATGACCTTTTGGTTGGTTATTACTATTGTTTTAGGACTATTTATTGTTTCCCTGGGCCTAAATAAAGGCGTTGAACGTACAACTAAATATATGATGATGGCACTTTTAGTCATTATGATTGGTCTTGTAATTCGTGCAGTGACCCTTCCTGGTGCTAAGGAGGGGCTACTCTTCTATCTTAAGCCCGATATATCCAAAATCAAGGAAGCCGGTATATGGGAAGTTGTTTATGCAGCCATGGGCCAAGCCTTCTTCACACTAAGTATTGGTATGGGAAGTATCGCCATATTTGGCAGCTATATTGGTAAAGATCGTAGACTTACCGGCGAGGCGATTTCAATAATCACTCTAGACACCTTTGTTGCCCTTATGGCAGGGCTTATTATATTTCCCGCCACATCGGCCTTTGGTGTACCTGTGGGACAAGGGCCGGGACTTATTTTCGTAACCCTCCCCAATGTTTTTATCAATATGAGTGGCGGACGAATTTTCGGAAGTCTCTTCTTCCTATTTATGAGTTTCGCCGCCTTTAGTACGGTGCTGGCTGTACTGGAAAATATCGTGGCCTTTGCCATGGACCTTTGGAACTGGAGCAGGAAAAAAGCTTTTCTTGTCAATGCACCCCTGCTGATTCTTTTATCCCTACCTACAGTGCTGGGCTTTAACCTCTGGGAAAGCTTTGCCCCTCTAGGACCGGGTACCATCGTCTTGGATCTTGAAGATTTTATTGTAAGCAATAATATTTTGCCCATCGGCGGACTTATCTATGTGCTCTTTTGCACAAGAAGCAGCGGATGGGGCTGGGAGAATTTTCTCAATGAAGCCAATACAGGAAACGGTATTAAGTTTCCTAGAGCAACCTACTTCTATGTGAAATGGGTTCTTCCTCTGATTATCCTTGTGGTCTTTATTGCAGGCTATCTGGAAAAATTCTTTTTATAGAACGGAGCATTATCAATGATTTATCTGCTGATCATACTGGTTAAAACCTTTGAAGTTTCGCTGTCCACTCTGCGTATCAAGCTCGTCACAAAGGGCCAACGGGTCTATGGAGCACTAGTGGGCTTTTTCGAGATTATCATCTGGGTTCTGGTTATATCCACGGTATTAACGGATATCCAAAGTGACCCTTGGAAAATCCTAGCCTACGCCATCGGTTATTCCCTAGGTAATTTTATGGGTGTTACCGTTGAAGAATGGATTGGTCTTGGAAGCACAAAGATTGAGGTGATACTTCCCCAGAATCAGACCGAAAAAATAGTGAAAGAAATACGAAGTATGGGCTTTGGCGTTACCGTGGTCGAAGGTGAAGGAAAAGATGAAAAGCGAAATATACTTCTTGTCATTCTTCCTCGAAAGTCAGTTGATAAAGTCAGAAGGATTCTTGAAAATACCCAGGCCTTTGTTACCATTACAGACATTAAGCCCGTCTACGGCGGCTATGGTGCGATAAAAAAATAAAGGGGAAGGCTAAGCCTTTCCTTTTTTAAACTGTGAAAGGAGAGAAAATGAAATTCACTCTAGCTATCCTTCAGATTGACACCCAAGACAATAAACAGGATAACCTAAAAAAAATCGAAAGCTTAATAGACGAGGCAGCAGAAAAAGGAGCCCAGGTCATCTCTATGGCTGAAATGGTTTCCTACCTGGGCAAAGATCCTCGATCCAATATAGAAAAGATCCCCGGGGGAGATAGCTTTGAACTTCTCAGTAAAAAGGCCAGGGATCATGCTTTGTGGATTCACGGAGGCAGCATTTATGAAGAAAATCCCCAAGATCCCAAAAAGCCTTTCAATACTACCATGGTCATAAATCCCCAAGGAGAACTTGTCAGTATCTATAGAAAACTTCACTTATTTGATGTGCATATAGAAAGGGGGCCTTCTGTAAAAGAATCCGACAATATAAGTGCCGGAGATGAAATTGTTACTATTTCTACAGATTATGGCAAATGGGGTCTTTGCATATGCTACGACATGCGTTTTGGAGAGATGTTTCGACTCATGGCCCTGGATGGGGCCGAAATCTTCTTTGTTCCCGCCAATTTTACCTTGAACACTGGAAAAGATCACTGGGAAAGCCTATTGCGCACCAGGGCTATTGAAAATAGCTGCTATGTAGTGGCAGCGGCCCAAATAGGAAAAAAACCTAAATTTACAGCCTATGGCCGGAGTTTGGTGGTGGATCCCTGGGGCAACATTATCGCCCAGGCTTCTGATACCGAAGGAATACTTCTTTGCGAGATTGATTTAGATCTTCCTCAAAAAGTATCCAACCAACTCTATACTCTGCCCAATAGACGTAGTGATGTCTATACCCTCAAAAAAAGCGGCTCCTAGGCCGCTTTTGCATTTTTCTTTTTAAAGATTTTCATAGGGGATGCTAAAGGTATCCCCACTTTTTAAGTCCCCACTTTCATAGCCCTTCATAAACCACCGCATTCTTTGTTCGCTGGTACCGTGGGTAAACAGGTCCGGCTCTACTTCACCGCGTACAAGTTCTTGAAGGCGATCGTCGCCAATTTGGCTAGCCGCTTTCATAGCTTCTTCTATATCCCCCACCTCTAGAATTCCCTTTTTCTGAATAAAGGAGGCGAATACTCCGGCTAAATAATCAGCCTGAAGTTCAACACGGACACTAAAACGATTGTATTCTGTTTCAGAATGGGTCCTTCGATACTGATCCATTTGATCCATAATGCCCGTGAGGTTTTGTACATGATGTCCCACTTCATGGGCGATTACATAGGCCATGGCGAAATCTCCGGGAGCTTGAAACTTCACTCTCAGTTCTTCAAAAAAGCTGAGATCAAGATATACTTTTTGATCGGCTGGACAGTAAAAGGGACCCGTACCCGAAGAAGCAACCCCACATCCCGATGTTGTTGTTCCAGAATAAAGGACAAGCCCGGGTTCGCGATAGGTTCCACCCTCTTTTCGAAAAACTTCATTCCAAACGTCTTCGGTCTCAGCCAATACAACCGATACAAATTCCTTTAATTCTTCTTCCTGCGCAGAACTTTGTACAGGTGAGTCGGTTCCTAAAACTTCTCCTATTCCCCCGAATCCTTTGAAGAGAAGAAGAGCAAGAACAATAAGAATGAGCCACTTGCCTTTAAAACCACCCAACAGAAGAGGTATTCCTATCCCACCGGAAGAACTGGATCTTCCCCTGCGATCTTCTACATTAGAAGATTGCCTTCTTCCTTTATAACGCATGCTTTCCTCCTAATCTAATAGTGTTGAGAGTTTTTGGAATAGTTC
>LFRM01238229.1_pt1 | contig 11651 bp, 11 predicted proteins | sample 618341 | NCBI WGS metagenome assembly LFRM01 (sample SAMN03654438, study PRJNA283298) | anaerobic digester metagenome | isolation source: pool of bioreactors CSTR01a, CSTR02a, and CSTR03a thermophilic anaerobic... | place: Denmark: Kgs. Lyngby | collected 2014-05-21
TCTCCCGTTAAGTCGGGGAAAGGAGTGGAAAATATGATGAACATGAGTCATTGCCGCTTTCAGAACACAGAATGCGAGCCAGCACCCCAACCCCAGCCTACAGTAAAATCTTATACTTGGGTGCAGACAAGGTTAGTACGGGAGGCAGGCCCCTTTTATCGGACGGCAATAAAGTCTCCCAAAGATGTAGTTGAGTTACTAAACGACCGGTTTGATCTGGAGAATTGCGATACTGAAAAATTCGTCGCAATTTATTTAAATCAAAAGGGCTACGTTAATTCGATTAGCGTAATCAGTATGGGGGGTACTCACTGCGCCATAGTGCATCCCCGGGAAGTATTTAAGGCCGCGATACTCTCTAGTTCAGAGAGCGTAATATTGGCCCATAATCACCCTTCTGGAGACCCTAACCCATCTCAAGAAGACATCGCTATTACCCGACGTCTGATTGAAGCGGGGAATATTGTGGGAATTGAGGTTTTAGACCATGTTGTTGTTGGTTACAACCAGCATAGGTCCCTCAAAGCAATGGGTTTAATGTATTGAAACCGGATGTCGCTGAATTTACTTGCAACTGGCATGTATTTGTTTGGAAAAACATTGAATGGTACGAGGATGTTCCGCAAATACGGGCAGTAGAAAGAAAGATTCATTCACTACCTGCCGAATCCTTTTATTTTGTCAGAATAGGAGAGGAAATCGGCGACATTGAGCAATGGGGCGGGGGCAATGCTCCTATTGATGTAGAAACAAAAATCTTTATCAATAAAGACGAATAAATCAATACTTAAAACCAGCATATTATCGCTCAAAACCGAAAGAAACATAAAAAGTATTCTAAATAACCCTTCTTTACCGGCTAGGCCGGGCAAAAAATCTGCCCGGTTTATCCGGGCAAGGAGGCGATATTCATGGAAATCCGGGTTGCTGAAATTATTCCTGAGAAGGACATTCTGGTGAAAGATGTGTTCTCACGCCAGGGAATCTTATTGTTGAGGGCTGGCACAAAGCTGACTCGGAAATATAAAGAACTGCTGCATAAGCAAAATGTAAAAACGGTTTATGTAGTATAGAAAATAAAGCCCCAATTTGGGGCTTTTTTATTTTAAAAAGAAGAATTGGGAGAGTGTGGAATGAGTCACGAAGTAATTAGATGGCAATGTGAGAAGTGTATGCAGATATGGCCAAACCAGGAGCAGGCAGATAAATGCTGTGCAAATAATGAGTGTAGTATCTGCGTTTATAAACGTATCATGCCAGGAGTTAATTGTGACAATTGCCCGGACAAAAACTATTTCAAATATGTTGAGAAAATTGTTCCCTATAGCGAATACGAAGGAGAACTTTACGATGAGTGGCATGGAAAATTCCCGAATAAAGAGGCGCTGTTAACGTACTATGCCAAACAGTGTCCCCAAAAAACTCCTCCAAAATGGTGTTTTGGCTCAATGAAGGCTTTATTCAGAATTAATATTGAAGATGCCATAGAACGAGCCATAGCTCTCATGAATGATGATTTTAAGAAAAGTGATATAGTCGATTTAAGAGAACTTATATGTTTTGTGAAAAGATGGAATAAAAAACAAAAAGCAACTACAACCGTGATAGATCCGACGGTAGTAGTATTGCTGAACGAATAGCTTATAACCCCCTGTATTGGGGGTTTTTTATGTTCAAAAATTTAAAAAATCCTGCTTAGTCAGGGAAGGAGGTTTGAAATGAAAATTCAAATTGAGCAAAAAGATTTGGCAAATCTTGTCTCAAAGGTGGGAAGAGCAGCAGCCACCTCAAACACTATTCCTGTTTTACAGGGGATGTACTTGAAGGCAGCCAACGGCAAACTGACAGCTCAGGCTACCGATTTGGAAATTGGGGTAAAATTAGACGCTTCCGAAGTACAGGTTCACGAAGAAGGGGAAGTTCTTGTTCACTCAAGGAACTTCGAGGTCTTTGTAAAGAATCTTCCTTCGGAAGTGATTACTTTGGTAACATCGGATAATAAGCTACAGGTTAAGTATGGCCGCTCCCAAGCTCAGCTTAACCTTATGACTGATGCCGAATACCCCAATTTACCAGTATGTGAAGAAGAAATCCTGACAATAAAAGGGAATGCTCTGCGGAAAGCACTTATAAAAGTCCTTCCAGCAGTAGCTAAAACCCATTTTCGTCAGGTGTTTACCGGCGTCCTTATAGACATTCAGAAAGACAAAACAGTTTTTGTGGGTTCAGATACCCATAGATTGAATGTCTGTGAGGTTGCCGCCCAGGGCATATCCCAAAAGATCATTGTTCCCGCCAAAACACTAGATGAAGTATTGCGGTTGGTCGATGATGAAGAAACCGTTGTTATATTGACCAATGGCAATAATCTCTTGTTTAAGGCCGGGAACATAGAAATTACATCCAGAATTATAGATGGAGCATACCCGGACTACCGGCAGGTAATACCTACTACCTTTGTATCAGAGCTAAATGTGAAAACCACGGTTCTGAAACAATCTCTGCAAAGGCTTCTTACTTTGCCTAAAACCGGAGCAATCCATACAACAAAGATCTCCCTCAGCGAGACAGCGGAGTTGTCTACAATTTCTGATGAGGGGGAAATCAAGGAAGTTCTGGATGAAATCAAAAAGACTGGGGATGATCTGGTAATAAGTTTTAACAGCAACTATCTCATGGATGCTGTAAAACTGATGCCGGAAGAAACCCAAATAAGATTTGCTGGAAAGGCAGCTCCCGCTCTTATGCGGGGTGAAGACGGATTTTTGTCCGTAATAGTACCTTTGCGGGAAACAGCTTAAAGGGGCATAATTGCCCCTTTTTGTAATGGAGGTGGCTTTATGAAAGTCCAAAAAAGAAACCAAGTAATTGTTGACTACGATCCAAGTAAAATCACCGCAGCCATATTCGCTGCAGCAAGAGCTGTGGGCGGAAATGATTATCGACTCGCCATGCAGTTGACCGACGAAGTAGACCGACGGATAAAGTCTTTACAGCGAGACTGCATAGCGGTCGAAGAAATCCAGGATATTGTAGAGGAAACCCTGGTTGATGGCGGTCACTACCGGACAGCCAAGGCATATATTCTCTACCGGCACAAGCGTAGTGAGGTACGGGATTATAAGAATTTAGAAACATCTTCGAGCATCCTGGCCTATTTAGGCAAGGACGACATGACCACCAAAGAAAACGCTAATATGGGGTTTTCTTTACAAGGCTTAAATGTGTCAATTGCCGAAGAAGCCTCTAAAAGATTCTGGCTGGAATTATATCCCGAGCCGATTAAAAACGCCTATGAAAGCGGCGATTTCCATATCCACGACCTGGGTGCCCTAGCCCCTTATTGTGTGGGTTGGGACCTAAAAGAATTGCTGACTGTAGGATTCAGGGGAGTAACCGGCAAGATTGCATCGAAACCACCAAAGCACTTCCGTACAGCCCTCGGGCAGATAGTTAATTTCTTTTATACCCTGCAGGGAGAAGCCGCAGGAGCGCAGGCATTTTCAAACTTTGATACTCTGTTGGCTCCGTTTATTCGCTACGATAACCTTGACTACAAACAGGTTAAGCAAGCCCTGCAGGAGTTCGTATTTAACATTAATGTCCCCACCCGGGTAGGGTTCCAAACTCCTTTTACTAACGTTACTTTGGACCTGAAAGTACCAGAGTATATGAAAGATGAAGGAGTGATCATAGGCGGCCAGTTGATAGATGCCGCTTATGGAGAGTTCCAGGACGAAATGGATATGTTTAACCGGGCATTTGCCGAGGTAATGCTGGAAGGAGATGCCGAAGAAAGGGTATTTACCTTTCCGATTCCCACATATAACATCACCAAAGACTTTGATTGGGATAATCCCAATTATGATGGCATATGGGAAATGACTGCAAAGTATGGTATACCGTACTTTGCCAACTATGTAAACTCCGATATGAATCCCGAGGATGCCAGAAGTATGTGTTGCCGGCTCCGTATAGACAACACAGAAATCCGCAAGCGAATGGGCGGATTATTTGCTGCCAGTCCTTTAACGGGATCTATTGGAGTGGTAACTATTAATATGTCTCGCATTGGTTATTTATCCAAGGACGAAGACGAATACTTTACACGCTTGGGCATGTTAATGGATTTAGCCCGGGACAGTCTGGAGATTAAACGTAAAACCGTTGAAAACTGGACCGAAGAAGGGCTTTATCCATATACACGTTTTTATCTCCGTGGCGTAAAGGCTCAAATGGGCAGTTACTGGGCGAACCACTTTTCCACCATAGGAATAGTGGGTATGCACGAATCCTGCCTAAACTTCTTGGGTAAAGGCATCTATACAGAAGAAGGCCGGGCCTTTGCAGAAAAAGTTATGGACTTTATGCTGACCAGATGTGCCTGTTACCAAGACAAAACAGGCAATCTCTATAATTTAGAGGCAACTCCGGCAGAAGGAGCTGCAACAAAACTGGCTATAAAAGACCTAAAGAAATATCCAGGAATAATAACAAGTGGGACACTGGATGCGCCGTACTATACAAATAGTACCCAATTGCCGGTAGGATATACGGATGATCTGTTTGAGGCATTGGTACATCAAGAGCCTTTGCAAACTCGTTATACCGGCGGAACAGTATTTCACATATTCCTGGGCGAAAAAGCACCCAGCATAGAGGCCACCAAAAAATTAATAAGAAAAATATGCGACCAGTTTACACTGCCTTATTTCACTCTTACTCCTACTTTTTCAATATGCCCAAGTCACGGGTATCTTAATGGGGAAAAATACAACTGCCCCTCTTGTGGTAATGAAACAGAAGTGTTTTCCCGGATTGTTGGTTATATCAGACCGGTCCAACAATGGAACCGAGGCCAGCGTTCTCAGTATCAAGCCAGAGCCACTTTTGATTCTGCTCTGGGCCGGGAACGAGTATTGGAGTTGGTTTAAGATGTATAGCACCAAGAAAAAAATTATACCGGCCCCAGGTAAAACATCTGGCATATGTACAAAAGAGTGCGGGCATATTCCTTGCCAAAGGTTAAGAGCAATTGCCCAAGCAAAATGTCCGATTTGCCATAAACCAATAGGTTACAACACCCCCTACGTTTCTTATGAAGAACGATATTTTCACAAAAAATGTTTGGTTTAGCCTTGAGCCTCACCTTTATTGGTGGGGCTTTTTATATGCTCAAAAAATCTAAAAATCCCGTTTAATCGGGGAAGGAGGCTGATAATGTGCAGAAAACGAGCAGCGCAAAAGTAATTATTACGAAAGTGTTCCCATTAAAAAATGGGGAAAAAGGTGCGAAAGCGATGATCAAACTGCCAGGCGACCTGGAAGCATTTTTACGGGTTCCTTATGATGGTCAGCTTGCTGAAAAGGTAAAAGAATCCGTAAACAAATGCTTGGCCCTGACGGGAACATTCCGGTTTAAGAAGGGCGTTCCTCTGCCCATTTTTGAAGTGGTCGGAGAACTTGAAAGCCGGTTGGTGATTGTCGGAAGACTGACCCGGGATGCGGAGCTTAGGTATAGCCCGCAGGGTACTGCGTATTCCCTCTTTACCTTGGCAGTCAATTATGGTTGGGGAGATACAAAGGAAACCGACTTTATTAACTGTGTCATTTTTGGCGACGACAGGGAAAAGAACCTAGCCGTAGCCATAGCAGAACACGGCCAGAAAGGACGCCGGATGTTTGTAACCGGCAGATTAAACCAGAACAAAAAAGACGACAAGGTTTATACCAGTCTTGTTGTGGAAGGCTTTGAATTCCTGGACCCTCCAAAGAAACAGGATCAGGAAAAGTCACAGACTCAGGATGATAACCCGTATGATGACTGGAGTGACCTGGGCACAGAAATCGATTTTGACGATGTAGTTCCTTTTTAGGAGGTATTTATGGCTACTGTTACACAAGTTATAGACATTCTCGCAGTAGCCCAGGCAGCGGGATTGCCGCTCTACCCTATACAGGGAGGGCGGCAATACACTACCCGTTGCTGGATGTGTGACTATTCCCCGCATGGCTCGGACAAACGCCGAAAAGGGCATTTAACCATTCGGCCAGATCTGGGAGTGTTCCGGTGTCCCAGATGCGGTTACAGCGGAAACGCTTGGACAATGGCTAATGATCTCTTTACAAAAGAACAAGCAAGAGAGATTATAAGCCGGGCTGGTGGATATAACGGGCCGACATGGGTAGACAATCCTGTAGCCGATATTGGAACCAGAGATGCAGTGTATCGGGCACTCCTGAAAAAATTGGTGCTATCCCCTAGACATAGGGAAAACCTGCAAACAAGGGGGTTGTCCGATGATATTATAGAAAAGCGCCAGTATAAATCTTTGGTTGCAATGGAATCTACAAGGGGAATATGTCATTTACTCTTAAAAGAGGGGTATCCATTGGAAGGTATTCCAGGTTTTTACCAAGACAGGAACGACCAGTGGGTATTCATGACTTTACCCGGTTTCCTTATTCCCATCGAAGACGAACAAGGAAGAATACAGGGCTTCCAGATACGGGTTGATGATGGGTTTAGAGAATACCTATCGTCCAAAGGCAAAGACGATATTGGTAAGTACATTTATTTTTCATCAACCGGGAAAAAGAACGGGTGTTCATCTGGAGCTTTAATCCATGTAGCGGTACCGGAGAACAAAAACCTAAAGGATTATAGGGTTTGGCTTACAGAAGGACCGCTCAAGGCAGATATAGCAGCCCGTTATACCAATATGCCCTTTTTGGGCGTACCGGGAGTATCTGTATATAGGCAGGCAGCTCAGAAAGCAGAAGAATTGGGTATAAAAAGAACTGCCGTGGCTTATGATATGGATATTAGGGAAAACCCCCACGTACAGAAAGCCGAGATAGAACTCCTAAAGGAGTTGTATCGACGCGGCATTAGTGCGGTACCGGTGAATTGGCACGCAGATTACGGAAAAGGGATTGATGATGCCGCAGTGTGTATTGCAAATCATCAAATACCAATTCCTACTGAAATATTGGAGCGGGTATTTAAGCCCAATCAAAAAGCTGTACTTGAAGTAAGTTATAGGTTAAGACTAGAGTGAAAAAAAGCCTGTGCATTAAATGCACAGGCTTTTTTCTTTTTATGTAATTGTTTAATACCTGTGCCCTATGTCCCTGCTTAATATGCTGATCCTACCATGTATTTCTTCGATTGAGGCATGTTTTTGTACTTTTCAGTAAAAATCGCCACTTCTGTATCTAATATATTTCTAACATCAGTACTGTAGCACTGATAATATCTCACGTGTTGCAATCTAATTCTGGCAATGATCTCAATCAGATCATCTTCATTGTAGGTTGAGGGGAGAAGAACAATGTACTTGTCGTTCTTAAGTACTATGCAATCGGTCCCAATATCCTCAACTTCTATGACAAATGCTAGTTCATTAAGATACTCCATCAAGGATATTTGGCGATCATTCAGGGTATTTTTTAATGATTCCACTATACATTCTATGAGAGCAATCCTTGGTGCTGATGTCTCGATTAACACTGTAGTCCCTCCGTTCTCCAGGCAATTGAACCATCACGCAAATCTATAAACTATGATAACAAATTCCTTAACTAGCGTCCAACAAATTAGGTAAAAATAGGACATGTATCCTAAAACAACGCGTATTTCCTTAATCTTCAAGAACAGCCGAAATTATCTTTAATATTTTTTTCTCTTGCTCCTCGGATACCTGGTGACGAACTAGATAGGCCATAATTTCGTTAAAAGGCTGAACTGGTTTAAGACCCAGAAGTACATCAGTTGATGTGCCAAAAAACTCAGCAATTTTACATAGCTGAACAAGACTAGGTTCTCTCTTCCCAGTTTCCCATGATGAAATAATCTGATAAGGGTACTTCGTAACTCCAACGTATTCAGCAAGCTGAGTGGCAGATACGCCATATCTTTCTCTGAGTGTTCTTAGAGTAGTGCCAAAAGAAGGGTGATAGTCTTTTTTGTGTTTTTCGCTTGCCATTAATACCATCCTTCCAACAAAAGTGTATTTAGATATAATCATTACGTTTATACATTATAACATAACATGAAAAAGGGCATAAAAGTCCTATAAATTAATATCTCCTATTGACAATCTAATCAATATGAATATACTTTGAATCATAAATATAATCAATTTGATTAGATGGATAGGAGGTGTGATTATGCAAATTAATATAATGCAAGTATTATCGCCAATGGAAAGAAAAGTATACATGGCTATTTGTAAAGGCGCCACCTTTAGAGAAGCTGCCGATGAACTGGGAATAAAAAAAGACACGGCAAAAGGTTATTGGAAGCGCATTAAAAGCAAAATACAGAAACTAGAGCAAAGTGACCTTGATTTAATCATGGATATCTTTGAAGAAGAGACGAATCGCTCATTGCCTAAAAATCACACAGTCAAGCAAATGCAGTTTTTAACCCAAACCAATTCGATGCACCTCTCCAGAAAAATATCACCTGCAATGAAATCCTACTACAAAAAGAAGACAGAAGATCTCGTAGTCGTAAGAAGGCAAATGACCGAAGAAGAACGTGAGTTTTATGCTAATCAAAAACATCAACGGGAAGATTTAATACCCAGGGACGTTATAAAACTGGAAAGGCATTATAGATACCTGATAACAGACCCCAATTCATCAGTAGAAGAATTAGCACGCATGGAAGTGATATTAAGGGCCTACGGAGTTATATACTTAACGCCGGCAATTAATAAGTTAAACGCTAAAACCATTAAAGCACTTCGGGCAAAACAGGAGGGATATAATCCAACCGTGGTTAAACCGGGCGAAGGCAATTTACTTCCGCCAGGCTCAAAATTCTTAGAATCGGTTAGAAATGAAGAGGGCAATTCTGAATATTCCGTTTGGTTGGTGCCAAAAGGTTCACATATGCCGGTTAAGCAGGAGAGCTTATGAAAGAAATCTTGAATACTCAAATTAACGAAGCTTTACATAGGGTAGTCAGTGGACTTTCAAATAAACCTGAGATTAGGCCACAGCAGATTCAAATGGCTCAGGTGATACGCCGGTTTTTTGAGTTTTCCCAAGACACGCAAGGAAACCTGCTGCTCATCGAAGCAGGAACCGGTGTGGGTAAAAGCTTTGCCTATCTTACAGCAGTATGCGAATACATCCAAGATAATCCCGGGATAAAAGCCGTAATAGGGACTAACACCATAAGTCTGCAGGAGCAGCTTTATAAAAAAGATATCCCATATGTGCTTAGACATTACCCTGGGTTGATATTTGACAAGGCAAAAGGCCGCAGTAATTATCTGTGTTTACGCAAACTGGATGATTTAGGAATAAACCTTTTTGCAACTGATGATGTTCAAGAATTCAAGAACAGGATATACGAATGGATAGTGAACGACCCTACAAATGATGGAGAAAAAAGCAATATCCCTTTTTGGTACGAGGACAAACTTTGGCATCTGGTTGAATCGGATGGAGCTACCTGCCTGGACAATATATGTCCACATAAAAAGGAGTGCTATTTCCTTAAAGCTCGTGCCAAGTTAAAGGATTCAAATATTATTGTTGCTAATCATGCACTGATTCTTTCGGATTATATGCAACAAGTGTTGCCTGAGTATAGTTTACTGATACTTGACGAAGGCCATAACTTCGAGAACAATGCCTTTTCAGTTTTTACAACAGTAGTCAATAAGTATGAGATCCTTGGCATCGAAGCGGCATTTAACACTAATGTGATTCAGTCAGCTATAAGGTCGGTTCGGTCCTTAAAGAAAATCGAAGGAATTCAAAAAGATCTGCGAACCAACACCCACGATTTTTTTGCTTCTCTTAAGAATGGGAGATATACCGAACCAGAAGCAAATCAATATGCTGAAAGAATCCTGGCAGCCCTTGAACAGTCCATACTTATACTGGAAACGGCTTCCGATAAAACTACCGTTCCTTTTATAAAGGTCGAAACAGGCAAACTAAAGGAACGTATCATTAATCTGTATCAGAACATTTATGACTGGGTTTATCAAACCCAGCATAACTGCGTTTATTGGACAGAAGAGAATAGCATTCATCATTGTCCATTGGATATTGCAGGTAAACTTAAGGAGTTCTGGCAATCCAAAAATACCATTATCACATCCGCTACCTTAACGGTAAATCATTCATTTGAGCCGTTTAAGCGCAGTCTGGGATTAACTCAGAACTGTTACTCATTAAGATTCGGTTCTCCCTTTAATTACAAAGAAAATTCCTTGGTTTATCTGCCTCCCAACGCCCCGACACCCAATTCAGCCAATTATGTTGCATATCTTTGTGAAACTATTGAGAGTGTCTTAAAAAAAATACCTGGGAAAATCTTTGTTTTGTTTACTTCATACAAGATGATGCAGGACGTCTATGATGTGTTGTGCCCCCAATATCCTAATTTTTATTGGTTACTGCAGGGAACAGGTTCTAAAGAAATGCTGCTGCGCCAGTTTCGAGAGAATTCAAATAGCATACTTTTAGGAACTGATACCTTTTGGGAAGGGGTTGATGAAGAGCTAAACTGTGTGATCATTACTAAGCTGCCTTTTGAGGTACCGACGACTCCTATTAAGGAAGCGCAATATGAATTAATAAAATCCCGGGGCGGTAATTCCTTTTTGGAACTGAGTATTCCGCGTTGTGCTATAAAGCTCAAACAAGGTACGGGGCGCTTGATACGCAATGCGTATCAAAAAGGAGTTATAGTTATTTGCGATCCACGGATACAGAAGCCCTGGGGAAAAATTATAAAGAATACATTACCGGAAATGCCCTGGACAGATAATTTGGATCAGATAGACTCCTATTTGTCTGTTGGGTAATCAAGGAGGTTGATAAAATGTCATATCAAAATCTCATTGACAATAAAATTTGCGAAGTCTGCGGCGAATACGCTGAAAAAGGGCATCATCGCCACCATATACGGCATAGAGTTGGCAATCACAAAGAGATCGATCTGGATATTAAAGAAAACCTCATATGTTTATGTTGGGAATGTCATGCCAAAGTTCATAATGGCACCATTAAGCGATGGCAGTTGATTGAGATAGTTGCCCGGCGCGAAGGATTAACTCCGTATCAAGTCTGCGAAATCATCGGCTTACTGATAGAAAAAGTCATGCCTCATGACTATATATTTGAGGATAAAAACAACCCGTTATATGGGCGCAGTCTGGAAGACGTAGCACAAGAATATGCGGCTTATGACGAAGTTGAATCTGCAGCAATTTGGGCAAAGGCCGAACTACTGTACTACATAGTTGAGCACATGAAGCAAAAAGGAGGCAAACTGAAAAACATCTACCGGCAATTGTCTCCTATAGTTGGTTGTGCGCCTGAAACTATAAAGGTGCGAGTAAGAACTTTTAAAGCATTTCCCGATCCGAATATGCGGGCAAAAGACAAGTCTTTTACTCTACACCGTATAGCTGCTGCTACCGAGGAACCTGAAAAGTGGCTTGATATAGCTGTTGCCAATGATTACTCAACCAGACAACTTGCTGAGGCTATAACTGTCGAAAAAGGCGCGAAAAACGGAGTTACTAAGGACGTTAATGAAGCTAAAGCCGCCAGAATAGTGTTGATAGTCAATAGAATTGATCCGCCATATGCAAATAAAATTGACCCACCTGAGAGTA
>LFRM01168917.1_pt2 | contig 11646 bp, 9 predicted proteins | sample 618341 | NCBI WGS metagenome assembly LFRM01 (sample SAMN03654438, study PRJNA283298) | anaerobic digester metagenome | isolation source: pool of bioreactors CSTR01a, CSTR02a, and CSTR03a thermophilic anaerobic... | place: Denmark: Kgs. Lyngby | collected 2014-05-21
TCTTGAGTTTTTGATTTTACTAATTGTGTCGATAAGTTAGCCAAGACCTTTAAGTGAGCATCACCTGATTGCGTTGGTGTAGCTATTAAAAAGAAATAATGAACTAGCTTATTATCCATTGATTCAAAATTTGCTCCTTGACTACTTTTAGCAAATAAAACAACAGTTTCTTTTAAGTCATCTGATTTTGCATGAGGAATCGCAATTCCATCACCAATACCAGTAGTACTTATCGCTTCACGTTCTTTTATCTTTGCTAAAAAATCCATTTGATCACTTATATAGCCTTCTGTAAATAGTTTTTTAGTCATTTCTAATAGTACTGATTCTTTATCAGTAGCCATAATTTCAGCTATAAATAGATCTTTTTTTAATACGTCATTAATTTTCATTTAAAATCTCCTCTATTTCTATTTGTTTTAATACTAAATCTATCATCTTTAAGTCTGCAATTTCTGATGAAAAAGCAGTGGCATTACCACAAGCCTGCGCATTTTTATATGCTTTTAGTGGATTTCTACTATTTGCATATTCAGCAATAAAGCCTGCAATCATTGAGTCCCCAGCCCCAACTGTATTTAAAACTTGTTTTTTCAAATTAGAACTCTCATAAACTTTATCCTCATAAAAAAACAAAGACCCCTTAGAACCCAAAGATATTATTACGTGTTTCGCTCCTTTCTCTACCATAAATTTTCCATATTTAATTAAATCATTTTTGCTTAATTCGCCCTTGTGATTAAAGATATTTTTAATTTCATCTTCATTTGGTTTAATTAGAAGTGGCTTAAATTCTAAAATATCTTTTAAAATAGCATCATTAATATCTAAGACAAACTCTGTATTTTGGCTATGCATCTTTTTAGCCATTTTTAAATACCAATCAAAGCCCATGCCATTTGCAACTCGACCTGTCATTATTAAGATATCTTTTTCATCTAATTTTTCTAAACTTTTTTCTAACTGGTCAATATATTCAAATGGAACTATCTTTCCAACCCCATTGACCTCTGTTTCACCTTCATAATTAAGCTTGACATTAATTCGAGTAAGTTGGCCAGTATCAATCATTTCATTTTGAATATAATTATATTTTTTTATTTCACTAGTGACATATGCCCCAGTAAAACCCCCGATAAATCCATGCATGATTGAATTAACCTTTAAATTATTTAATACAATCCCCACGTTGCTACCCTTGCCACCTACATAAACACTTTCACTTTTGGAATGATTTGTCTTATTCATTTCAAATTCTTCACAAAATAGAAAATAATCGATCGATGGATTTAAATTTAATATATTGATCATAGAACCTCCTTGCATTTATTGTATCATAATTGAAAGCGATTACAAGCATTACTTATCATTTATTAACAAACTTTATCATTTATGCCGAAAAAAAAGGAACCCCCTTCAAGATTCCTAACTTAAATATTTATAATTTTCCATTACTTATTAAAATACCATCGTCAATATTAGCAAATTTTACTCCTGTTTTAATATTAAATTTAGACTTATCGCCTAAAAAATAAACTTCGCGACTCTGCTTGATAATTTTACGCTTAACACTAGCTTCTAGCTCATCAGGAGTTGAATAACCAAATTCATTATCAAGACCATTAAATCCCATAAAGGCTAGATCAAAACTTAAGTTATCTAAAATCTCCAAGCTCATACCCCCAACACTTGCCAAAGTATTAATCTTCAAAAAACCACCAATAACAAATGTTTTTATTTCAAGAGCGCTTAATGCCTCTAAATGATGAATTCCATGGGTATAGACAGTAACATCATAGTCCTTTAGATATGGAATAACACAGTGAACAGTTGTCCCTGCATCTAAATAAACAGTTTTATTTTCCCTAATATACTCAACAGCTTTTTTTGCAATATCTATTTTTTCTTGATGAAATTTTTCTTGTCTAAAACTTAAGGCAATGTCTTGACTCAATGAGTCTGCTTCTAAAGATGAAGCTCCCCCATAAACCTTTTTAATTTTATTTAAAGCATTTAACTCATTGACATCACGTCTAATTGTTATTTCTGATACATCCAAGTTTTTTGACAATTCATCAATTTTCGCAAAGCGAAAAACTTCTAAGTATTCAATTATTTTTTGATGTCTTTGTTTTTTTAGCATATTAAAACTTCCTAACTATAATCAATATTATATCAAATAAGCATTAAATAACTAATACATAACACAAAAGCAATTGTTGATTGTTACGCAAATTTAAATTATATTCACTATATAATTTATCAATTCGATAATTTACAGTGTTACGGTGTATAAATAATTCAGCAGCAACAGCACTTTGGTTGCCTTGGTTTTTCCACAAACTTTTTATTAGGGCAATTAAATCTTCATCATTGGCTAAAACATTTTTAATGTTTTGACTAATTGCACTAACCTCTAAACTTGGTGCAATATAAGCCTTTATAAACAAGTCAGAAAAACTTATAACTCGACTGCTTTGTTTGTATTGATAAAAAAGTTTTTCTTCCTCTTTAAAGATATTTGAAATATTGCTGCTACTAGTTTGTATTCCAACTAAAACACTAGTTAGTGTTGAAAAATCATCATCTAACATGTGTATGTAACCCTCTAACTCTTCAATTGTTTTATTAAAACTTTTAATAATGACAAGACCATAACCATCTTTAGTAAAAAAAGCATCAGTAACATCTTCAAAAAAAGCTTGGAAACTATTAAGCCATTGTTGTTCATTGTTTTCTAAGCCTTTGGCATAAAAATAAATAATTCGAACTTGCTCCATTATTGCGACATTATTTTTTGAGCCATTGACTAAATAATCATGCCAGTCAGATTTAATTATATTTTTACTCATCATTGTATTTAGTAACGACACTTCATTTTCATTAAGAATTTTTTTACTTATTAGCAAGTAGTCACTACCGTCAAAATAATTAAAGATATCCGTATCTAATGATGGAGATTTTGTTAGTGTTGCACTTTGATATATCGCTTTAAGTTTGCTTGCTTTCATACTATCTTGCTCCTTGCACATAATCTTTGGTTACTCTAACTATATCATACAAGTGTCCCATTTATTATAATAAGAGTAGAAATGGAGTTGTGTTTATGGCTTACAAGGTAGAATTAAATAATATATTTAAAAGTTATGATAAAAATAAAAGTTTTGCAGTTAGTGACTTTAATTTAAACATTGAAGACAAAGAATTTATCGTACTGGTAGGACCTTCTGGTTGTGGAAAAAGTACTACACTGAGAATGGTTGCAGGCTTAGAAGATATTTCAGATGGAACAATCTCAATTAATGGAAGAGTTGTTAATGATGTTGCTCCAAAAGATCGTGACATTGCTATGGTATTTCAAAACTATGCTCTTTATCCACACATGACAGTATACGATAATATGGCATTTGGATTAAAAATTAGAAAATTACCAAAGGCAGAAATAGATGAAAAAGTTCAAAATGCTGCAAGTATTTTAGGACTTGATACATACTTAGACCGTAAACCATCGGCTTTATCTGGAGGAGAACGCCAGCGTGTTGCTTTAGGTAGAGCAATTGTTCGTGATGCCGAAGTGTTTTTAATGGATGAGCCATTAAGTAACCTTGATGCAAAATTACGTGTTGCAATGCGTGCTGAAATAACTAAACTTCACCACCGTCTTGAAACAACTACAATCTATGTAACTCATGACCAAACAGAGGCAATGACAATGGCTGACCGTATTGTTATTATGAAAGATGGCTTTGTTCAACAAATTGGATCACCAAAAGAAGTTTATAATAATCCAGTCAATGTTTTTGTAGGAGGCTTTATTGGAGCTCCAGCTATGAACTTCTTTAATGTTAAAATTGAAAATGGCAGAATAATTAGTGAAGATGGATTAAATCTAGCGATTACTGAAGGTAAATACTCAGCCTTGAAAGAACAAGGTTATGAAGGTAAAGAAGTCATTTTTGGCTTAAGACCAGAAGATATTCGTTCAGAAAATCTAATCAAATCATCAATGCCAGATTCAATCGTTACCGCAACTGTTGAAGTTGCTGAACTGTTAGGTGCTGAAACAATGCTATATGCAAAACTTGGATCTAGTGAATTTATCGCTAAAGTTGGAGTTAATACAGCTTACAAACCAGGCCAAGAAGTTGAATTAGCCTTTAACATTAATAAAGCTCACTTCTTTGATAAAGATAGCGAAGAAGTGATCAAGTAATTGAAAATAAATAATAAAAAAAATAAAAACCTAAGTTTGATTTTATTTGATCTCACTTAGGTTTTTTCTTAATCTCGATTTGATTTTTTCACCATTTTTTCAAAGGTTGGCATTTTAGCCGCTAATTCATTAAAATCTTTAAGTTTCCACTCCCAGTTAGGCGAGCCAATTGTACCTGGAGAATTTAATGTCGCACTTTTATCTAGACCAATAATATCTTGGACTGGCAAAAATGCCCAATCTGCATTAAGTGTCAAACTATAATATGAAATCACTTCATATAATCTGTGCGAAAACTTTGGTAATTTAAACATTAACTTGATTTTTTGCCACAGTGACATTTCATCAATTAAAGCTTGAATTGGTGAATTATCATGAGTTCCTGTATAGACAATTAAGTGTTTATCCATATGTTTGTTTTCTTTGATTTCATGATCTTTTAGGGCAAATTGAATAATCTTCATACCCATCAAGTTAAAGTCATCGCGTAATTGTAAAACTTCAGGACGCAAATCTCCTAAATCTTCAGCAACCAAATTTAGATTTGGTATTTTTTCAAACATCTTTTCAAAAAAGGCATGAGCTGGTCCTAATTCCCACTTACCATTTTTGGCAAAAGCAGATGTTGCTGGAATTACCCAATATGTATCAAAGGCTCTAAAGTGATCTAAACGGATCACATCAAACATGCGCTGATTCCAAGATAGACGGTCAACCCATAGCTTGTAGCCATCTTTTTTAAGCGTTTCCCAATCATAAAGTGGATTACCCCATAATTGTCCCAGTTCACTAAAATAGTCTGGTGGTACCCCTGCAACAAGCCGTGGACTACCATCTTTGTTTAAGTGAAACAGCTCTGGTTGAAAATAAACTTCTGCTGAATCATGACCCAAATAAATAGGCAAGTCACCAACAATTAAAATGTTTTTTTCATTAGCGTAATCTTTTAGTTTGTGCCACTGTTTATCAAAGACAAATTGCACAAAACGTTCATAATCCATTGCTTGTTTATCAGCTTTAAAATCAGTCCACTCTAACCATGACTTCATTTTATTTTGTTTTTTCAATGTAATAAATTCAACATATTCATCAAGCCAATAAGCAGATTCTAAAAAACTTAAATACTTATCATTTGGCACAAATTTCTTAAAAGCACTTTTTAATAAGTCTGCTTTTTTAACTTTGACTTTTTCATAGTCAACCTTGTCACTAATTATTGGCTCAATATCAAATTCAATACCCAGATCACGATACAAGTCTTCAATTGAAATGTATATTTCATCACCTGCAAAGGATGAGTAAGTTTGATAAGGTGAATTGCCATAGCCAACTGGATTTAAAGGTAGTATTTGCCACAGCGAAGCATTACTTTTAGCAAGCATGTCAGTCCATTGATAGGCTGACCTTCCTAAATCCCCAATTCCAAAAGTTCCAGGAAGTGAGAAAATAGGGAGTAAAACACCAGCCTTACGCATTAGACTTTCCAAATTTCCTTGTTGTAATCAGCAATAGTTCGATCTGATGAAAAGAAGCCGGCCTTAGATATATTAATAAGCATCATTTTAGCCCAAGCCAAACGATCTTCATAATCGATAAACATTTGATCTTTTACTTTTACATAATCTTCAAAGTCAATTAGTGTCATAAACCAGTCTTTAGAAACTAGTTCATGGTGTAATCTTTCTAGATTAATTTTATCTCCATACTCCAACATTATGTCTGAAGTGATAAAGTCGACCGCTTTTTTAATAATTGGAATTTTGTAATAATCTTTAGCGATGTAAGTTGAATTTTTATAGTGTTCTATAATTGTATCTGAATCTTTTCCAAAAATATAAATATTATCTTCACCAACTAATTGGGCAATTTCAACATTTGCGCCATCCATTGTTCCAAGCGTTAGCGCTCCATTTAACATTAATTTCATATTTCCAGTTCCACTAGCTTCTTTACTTGCTAATGAGATTTGCTCAGAAACATCACATGCTGGAATTAAATATTCAGCCTTTGTTACATTATAGTTTTCCACAAAGACAATTTGTAAATGTTTACTAACCACAGGATCTTTTTCAATAATCTCTTCTAGTGTTAAAAGTGTATGAATAATATCTTTTGCGATTGTATAGGCTGGTGCAGCTTTTGATCCAAAGAAAAATACCAGTGGACGCTTTGGCAAAATACCAGCTTTTATTTGTTGATATTTATAAATGATGTATAAAAGGTTCATTTGTTGACGTTTATACTCGTGCAAACGTTTAATTTGAATGTCATAAATTCCATTTTCTAAAATATCAATATTTTGATGATCTTTAATAAATACATTTAAATCATGTTTTTTATCAGCTTTTATCGCTAATAGTTCTTCAAGTACATCTTCATCATCAATAAAATCCATTAATTTTTCAAGTTGTAATGCATCAGCCTTAAAGCCATCACCAATTAAACTTTCAATATAATTTGATAGTTTACGGTTTGAAAATTGTAACCATCTTCTAAAAGTAATTCCGTTTGTTTTATTATTAAACTTTTCAGGATATAGTTTATAGAAATCATGTAATTCAGATTCAGTTAAAATTTGTGTGTGTAAAGCCGCAACCCCATTTACTGAAAATGAAAAGTGAATCGCTAATGACGCCATATGTACAACATCATCCTTATCAATTAAGGCAACTTTTTCATCTTGAGAGCGACTTTTTACCAGTTTGTCTAATTTAGCTAATATTGGCAATAAATCTTTATCTACTGTTTTGAAGTAACTTAATGGCCATTTTTCTAAAGCCTCAGCCAAAATTGTATGATTAGTATAAGCAAACAAGTTTGAAACTATTTCAACTGCCTCATTAAATTCAATTTCATTGTTTAATAAATGTTTAAACATTAAAAGAATTGCCAATGAAGGATGGGTATCATTAATTTGAATTACAATATGTTTATGTATTTCATTTAAAGGTTTTTTATATTGATCTAAAACATAAGCTAAACTGCTTGCGACCATGAAGTATTGTTGAGCAAATCTAAGTCTTAAACCTTCTTCTGTTGAATCATCTGGATATAAAAACAGCGTTAAGTTTTTATCAATAGCACTTTGGTCAAAAGTAATTGTATCTTCTACTAAACTTTCATCCGTAGATTCTAAATCAAACAAACGTAAACTTGTCTTTTTATCATTGTAGCCAACAATGTCAATTTCATACATACGTGACTTTAAGTTTTGATTTGCAATTTTAACATCAGTGACAAAGTCTGTTTTTCTCATCCAAGATGGCTTGTCCATCCACACATCTTTGGTTTCAAATTGCTTGTTTTTTTCAAACACTTGCTTAAATAGACCATAGTGATAATTCAAACCTAAACCTTCACCATTAATGCCTAATGTTGCAATTGAGTCTAAAAAACATGCAGCTAAGCGTCCAAGTCCACCATTACCTAATGATGGTTCTGCTTCATAGTCTTCTAAATCACTAATTTTTATTCCGGCTTCACTTAAAACAGTTTCTACTTCATCATATATTTGCAAGTTCATTAAATTATTTGTTAATAATTTTCCGATTAAAAATTCAGCTGAAATATAGTAAAGTTTTCGCTCACCCTCAACATGCTCTACCTCTGCAATTTGCTCTTGAGTCATTTTTAATACAGCATCATAAATTTCATTTATGCTTGAACCTTTTATATCACCATTTAATCTATTAGTTAATTTTTCTTTTATCATTTTATTTCCTCCTTAGAAAACGTTTTCACTTACTTTAAATTAATAAGGATGTTACATAATGACATCCTCATATTTTATGTGACCTATCTCATAATCCATGACAACAGCATGGCCTGCTCCACCGTTAATTAGCGATGCAACCTCATCAATTGCTCGCTTACTTACATCATAGAAATCCTGCTTGACGGTCATTATCTCATAATCTATGTATCCTAGCAAGGTTATGCCATCAAATCCACATACCGGTCTAAATATATCCATATCATTTAAAGCCGATACAGCACCAATTGCCATTAAGTCAGATGCACAAACAATTAAGTTAGCCTGTTCTCCAAACTCTTTAGTAAGCTGGTAAGCTTTTTTCTCTGAAAAATCAGAATACTGTGTTTCCATATCTAAATTTAAATCCATTGCCGCATTTACAGCCCCTTGCATTCTCAAGTCTGTAACATAACCATCACGGCGCCCAGCTAAATAGAGAATCTTGTCAATAAACACATGTTCTTTCACCATTTTTTGCGTAATATCATACTGGGCTTTTTGATGATCCACCATAACTGATGTCATTTTCTCGCCACTAAAAGGTGCATCAACAACAACTGTAGGCAATGTTTCCATTTTAATAAATTTTTCAAATTCAAATTCTTCTTTATGTAAACCATAAACAACGAGTGATTGAATTCTTAATGATCTAAAGTGAACATCTAGCTCTTTTGCACTTTTGCCTTGTAAAACAGAAGAGAAAATAGTCACGATATCTAAATTGTGCTCTTTGGCTTGTTGAAAAGCTCCAAAGATATATTGCATATTTATCTCATCAATAGCTTGACGATGGTTGTTTATAAAAACGACAAGACCAAGTCTTTTACCGTTTTTAGAAGACAGTGCCGATGCGATTGCATTTGGGACATAGTCCAACTCTTTTACTGCTGCCAAAACTTTTTTTCTAGTTGCATCAGAAATATTATCATAGTTATTAATTACTTTTGAAACCGTTGAAATTCCAACCCCAGCTTTTTTTGCTACATCTGACATATTAGCCATTAAATCACCCACTTCATTTTAATTATTTTTACTATCTAATACAAATGAACTATAGCCATTTAATATTAAACGGTCATTTTTAATTGTATTTTTCGAAAAGATTCTCTCTAATATTTTCCCTGAAATTTCGACTTCAATATCTTCACTTGATAAATTATGAATAACAATAAGGTCTCCATGCTTTAAAGCATATACCTCCTCTTTATTTAAGTCAATAACTTCTAATTTACCCTCATTAATTTGAGGATATCGATTTTTAATCTGAATGATATTTTGATAGTGAGCAAGCAGTGAATCTTTAGCTTTTAATTGAACATTAACACCATCAATTTCAAAGTCGCGATAGTTAGCCCCGGCATATCTTTTTGGCTCATTAACAACTTCATCTTTTCCCCAGTGCATTGGCAAGCGTTTATTTTCATCAACACCACTACCAAGCATACCTATTTCTTCTCCATAATATACAAAACTATTTCCCGGCATTAACATATACAAAGATGCGGCCATTTTTTGTTTTTCTATTTGATCTCCAAAATATGCTCCACTACGACCATTGTCATGATTTGATAAAAACAGGGCATCAATCGCATTTGGGTTAATCATTTTAATTTCTTCATTATATTTTAAAACCGTCTTTGCCAATTGATGGCCTTTTTGACGATTAATTGATTTTACAATACTACCATCATTTTGTGAAAAATCAAAGTTAAAAAAACTATCGATTCCACTTTCATACATGTCATAAATAATTGTTTTATTTGTCCATGCCTCACCTACGACATAAGCTTTTGGATTTATTTTTGAAACCTCATCTTTAAACCAACCTAATATTTCAGTGTTTTTAGATGTTTTATTTTCATAAAAGTGTGTTGTTGCATCTAACCTAAAAGCATTAACACCCTTGTCCATCCAAAATTTGGCAATGTCGACTATTTCATTTCTAACAGTTAAATTATCTAAATTAAGGTCAGGCATTTCTGACCAAAATTGGGATTCATAATATAAGTCATCATTTAATTTTGTATAACCAGCATCATACTGTTTTGAAAAATTATAATAATCACAAAATTCATTATCATCACACTGACCATTTAAACTTGCTGATTTGGCTTCTATAAACCAAGGATGCTGAGAAGAAGTATGATTAAACACAAAGTCCAACATTAAATCCATACCCCGCTCATTTAACTTTTTTGATAATTCTTCAAAGTCAGCTAGAGTGCCAAAGTCTTTATCAATGTCATAATAATCAGTGACATCATACTTGTGATAAGTTGGCGATGGGTGAATTGGACTTAGCCAAATACCACTAACGCCAAGATCATTTTGCAAGTAGTCTAATTTTTCAATGACACCTTTTAAATCCCCAATTCCATCACTATCACTGTCATAAAAACTTCCAACAAAGATCTGATAATAAACAGCATTGTGATTTGGCTTATCTGCTACCTTAACACTACAGCCACTAAGGAGTAGGATTGAAATAAAAAATAGTTTAATAAACTTTTTTATCATCCTTTAACTGAACCTCCAGTAACACCTTCAACATAAAACTTTTGCATATAAATAAATAATAAGGTAATTGGTATCGCAATTAAAACTGCACCGGCTGCAAATCTTGTAAAGTATAAGTAAATATTTTCTCTAGCCAACATTTGATACAGACCTAAAGCCACTGTATAGTTACGATAGTTATCACGCATAATTACAGAGACAAAAATAAAGTCGACCCAAGGTGCAATAAAGGATGTCAAAATTGTATAAACAATTATTGGCTTTGATAAAGGCAGGGTAATTTTCCAAAATATTTGGCTTTTGGAAGCCCCATCTAACATTGCGGACTCATCAATAGCTTTTGGAATTGTGTCAAAAAAACCTTTAGAAATGTAGTAGCCCATTGCAGCTCCACCTGAATAAACAAGAATTAAAGCCCATAAAGATTGTCCAAGTCCAATTGCTTTTAAAATATGATAAATTGCGATCATTGTCATAAAACCTGGAAACATTCCTAATATTAAAATTATATTCATCATTGGTTTTCTTAATCTAAAACGTAAACGGCTAAAGGCATAGCTTGTGGCTAAAACTAAGACTGTTGAAATTGAGGCTGAAATAACAGCCACAAACAAAGTGTTTAAAAACCAACGTGGAAAGTTAAACAAGCCTGTTTCACTAAATAGCCTTGTGTAGTTATTAAAGGTAAATCCCTTTGGTATTACATAATTAGTAAAAGCCCCTGGCTCTTCTCTAAATGAAACAAGTATTAGCCAAAATATTGGTATTAGCCAAATTATTGATAAAACTGCTAAAAATATATGACCGGCAGTATTTGTTAATTTTTGTTTTGTTTTCATACTTTTTATCATTGAAATTCAGACTCCTTTCCTTCAGCTGTAGTTCTTCTAAAGACGATAAGCGAGATTGTGGCGCTTATGACAAAGATTATAATCCCAACACTTGATGCTAGGGCATAATTTTTTTCAGTCATACTCAACTTGTAAAGCCACGTAACGAGAAGATCTGTTTCTCCTGCTTGGAAATAGTTTAGGGTTAGTGGTCCTCCACCGGTTAAAAGATAAATAACATTAAAGTTATTTATATTACCAATAAATTGAGTTATTAAATATGGTGTTGTAACGGAAAGCATATACGGTAAAGTTATTTTAAAGAATTGTGT
>LFRM01246264.1_pt1 | contig 11644 bp, 8 predicted proteins | sample 618341 | NCBI WGS metagenome assembly LFRM01 (sample SAMN03654438, study PRJNA283298) | anaerobic digester metagenome | isolation source: pool of bioreactors CSTR01a, CSTR02a, and CSTR03a thermophilic anaerobic... | place: Denmark: Kgs. Lyngby | collected 2014-05-21
TTCATAAGTCTGACACAAAGATACTCGAAGTACGCTCATTCTGGCGAACCGCCGTATGCCAGGCCGGCTTGTACGGTGGTGTAGGAGGGTCGGCGGCTAAAAGCCGCCCCCTATCCTAATTCTAAATTAAGAAAATTCTTGTGCAGGAATAAGAATAAAGGGTAGCGAAATAGCAAAAAGCATAATTTATGCTCTTCTGTCTTTCTAAAAAAGGATTTCTGCTTTTATTTGTAGAACTAATGGTATTGCTATCTGTATTTTACTGTTTTCCAGGGAGTTGGGGCAAGCAAGCGGCTTATCATCTGGATTGTTCTGAATATTGAACTACCGCATGGAACTTAATTCGTGGGAGGAATGTGTTTGTGAAAATAGCTGTATCAGGTAAGGGCGGGGTAGGAAAAACCACTGTTGCCGCTAATTTAATTTATCTTTTTGCCAAAAACGGCTTTAATGTTTTTGCCGTTGATGCCGATCCTGATGCCAGCCTGGGGCTTACCCTGGGAATAGAGCAGGAAAGGCTGGCTTCTCTGACGCCTTTGGTGGATATGAAGGAAGTGATCGAAGAAAAAAGTGGTGGCAAAGGAGCTTTTTACAACCTTGATCCGGATGTGGAAGACGTTATTGATAACTACAGCCTGCAGCAGGGCAGGATCAAATTTCTGATTATGGGCGGTATCAAGCAAGGAGGCTCGGCCTGCTATTGCAGGGAGAACTCCTTTCTTAATGCTATTTTGAACTCCTTGCTGCTCGATAAGCAAGAAGTGGTTGTCCTGGATATGAGCGCCGGCATCGAACATCTTACCCGGGGGACAGCCCGGGGGGTGGATTTTATGCTGGTGGTCACCGAACCCACCAGAACGAGCATTAAAACTGCCGGTCTGGTAAAGCGCTTATCGGCGGAGTTGGGTATCAAAAACGTTAAAATCCTGGGGAACAAGGTTCGTAAAGAGGAAGAAATAAAGTATTTACAGGACAATTTCTCCCCCGGTGAAATTATAGGTGTTCTGCCTTTTGAAGAAAAAGTATGGGAAAGGTCAATGGTGGATTCGCCTAATAATTTGGTGGAGGAAAGCTTGTTAACCGGTATGGAAGATGTTTACCTTCAAATCATAAGGGGGGTTGAGGAGGTGACGGGAACCAGATAAATTCAGGGAAACGGCTATCATTAATTTTTAAATAACCAAAGAGGAGGTTTGGAAAACATTATGGCTGAGAAAGCTGAAAAGAAAAAAGACCGCAATAGAAGCGTTGACCCGGCTGTTCTGGAAGTCCTGGCCAAGACTGAAGGCAGCGGTTTGGAGAGTGCCTACGATCGTTTTTTAAAGATGCAGCCGCAGTGTAATTTCGGTGAAACAGGTGTTTGCTGCCATGTCTGCATCCAGGGGCCCTGCCGCATTACTAAAAAAGCGGATAAAGGGATCTGCGGCGCTACAGCCTATACCATTGTCGCCCGCAACCTGGTGCGCCATGCCCTGGGAGGCTGTGCCGCGCATTCGGATCACGGACTGCATGCTTCACTGCTGGCCAGGGAAGTATCAGAAGGTCATGCTCCCGATTATGAAATTAAGGATACAAAGAAGCTCTATGCTGTGGCCGAACGGCTCAGCGTTTCCACCGAAGGCAAGGATGACAAAGCCATCTTGAAGGAACTGGTGGATATTGCCCTGGAGGATTTCAACCGCCTGGACGGTAAGGACAGCAGGTGGCTTTCCCAGGTAATAATCCCGGAGAGATTAGAAAAATTAAAAGAGTGCAATATTCTGCCCAGCAGTATTCACCGCACCATTGCCGAAGCCATGGCGCAAACACATATGGGTATGGATGCCGACCCCGTCAACCTGGTTTTTAAAGCCCTGGAGGTTGCTCTGGCGGATTATATCGGCGAACATATTGCCACCAGCTTATCTGATATTTTATTCGGGACTCCCAAGCCCGTGGTCTCCGAAGCCAATATGGGCGTTCTGGATCCGGACTATGTGAACATTGCCGTTCATGGCCATAACCCCATCTTAAGCGAGATGATCGTCCAGGCTGCCCGGGAGATGAAAGGGGAAGCCGAAGCAGCCGGCGCCAAGGGTATTAAATGCATGGGTATCTGCTGCACCGGCAATGAGATCCTGATGAGACAGGGTGTGCCGATCCTGACCAACTTCGCTTCCCAGGAACTGGCCATTATGACCGGGGCCGTCGATGCCATGGTCGTTGATATCCAATGTATCATGCCCGGCATCCAGGCCGTAGCGGAGTGTTTCCATACACGCATTGTGACAACCATGTCTTCAGCTAAAATTCCCGGTTCTTATTATGTGGATTTCGATGATTCACGGGCCATGGAAAAAGCCCGCGAGGTTATCGAGATTGCTATTGGCGCCTACAAGGAAAGGAATAGAGAGATCAGCATTCCGCAGGTTAAAAACAAAGTTGTGGCCGGGTTCAGTTTAGAAGCCCTGATGGATATTTTTGCTGCCGTAAACCCCGAAAGGCCGATTAAAGTTTTAACTGACGCCATCGAGTCCGGAGAGTTGCGCGGGGTTTGCCTGCTGGCCGGTTGCAACAACCTGAAGCGCATCCACGATCAAAACCATTCTGTGATTGCCCAGGAACTGGCCAAAAATAACGTTTTTATGGTAGCGACAGGCTGCGCGGCGCAGACCTATGCCAAATTTGGCATGCTTAACTCCGATGCAGTGGATAAATATGCCGGAGATGGGTTAAAAGCGTTCCTCAACCGCCTGAATGAGGCCAACAAGGATAAGTTGACCGAAAAGCTCCCACTGGTATTCCATATGGGCTCTTGTGTTGATAACTCCCGTGCCTATGATTTGATGACCTATATGGCCGAGGAGCTGCAGATGGATACTCCCAAGATCCCCTATGCGGCCAGCGCTCCGGAAGCCATGAGCGAAAAAGCGATCGCTATCGGTAGCTGGGCTGTTTCTCTGGGTATGCCCGTCCATGTGGGAGTCGTTCCGCCACTTCCCGGTAGCCCGCTGGTTGACGGCATTGCCCTGCAGATCGCGCAGGATGTTTATGGCGGTTACTTTATCTGGGAAACTGATCCCCTGGAAAGTGCTAAAAAGATCCTGGCGGCTCTGGATGAGAGAACTTGGAAGCTGAAAGTACACAAGATGGCTAAAGAGCAGTACGAAACAGAAGCTCTTTCCAAGACTTGGTAATTAGTAATACTTGTAAAAAAAGGAGGTAAGAACTCATATGGCAGACAGTGGTGTATTATCCAGAGAATGGGAGAAATCCTTTGAAGAGATATATGAAGGCGCAGTCGATGAGTCCAGGCCACCGCTGGCTTTGTTCAAGAAAGCCTACGATGGCGCCGTTATAGCCACCAGCTACGCCGAAATCCTGCTGAACCAGGCCATCAGGCGCTATGGGCCGGAGCATCCCATCGGCTACCCCGATACAGGGTACTACCTTCCCGTGATTATGAATTTGAGCGGAGAAAAAGTTACCAAGCTGGGTGAACTGGTGCCTATTTTAAACCGTATGCGCAACCAGATCAAGGAAGAGTTGAACTTTTACAATGCCAGGCTCTGCGGAGAGTCAACCGCCTATGCCGCGGAAATAATCGAGGCGTTGCGCTACCTCAAGGGTGAGGATCTTCATGTCGCCCCCTGGACGGGATTTCTGGGCGACCCCGTAGTACGGCGCTACGGCATCCTGCTGGTTGACTGGACCATTCCCGGCCAGGCCGTCCTTGTCGGTAAGGCCAAGTCCACAGAAGCTCTGGCCAAGATCGTAAGCGACCTGCAGGCTAAAGGCTTTATGATCTTTATGGCTTATGAAGTGGTGGATCAGGCCATTGAAGCAGGGTTGAAACTCGGTATCGACTTTATTACCTTCCCTCTAGGGAACTTTACACAGGTTATCCATGCCGTGAACTACGCTTTGCGTGCCGGTCTTGCTTTCGGCGGGATTACCCCGGGGCTCAGGGAAGAGCAGCGGGATTACCAGCGGCGCCGTGTCCGTGCCTTTGTCCTGCATTTCGGAGAAAGGGACGAAGTCCAGGTCGCAGCGCACTTTGCGGCCATCTTCCTGGGGTTCCCGGTTCTGGTAGACCACGAGCTTCCCGAAGACGAGCAGATTCCCAACTGGTACATTTCCCATCCCGATTACGATACCATGGTTAAGGTGGCGCTGGAAGTCCGCGGGATCAAGCTTAAGATCTTGGAGATTCCCGTGCCCTTTACCGTTGCTCCTGCCTTTGAAGGGGAAGCCATCCGCAAGAAGGATATGTATCTGGAGTTTGGCGGTGGCCGCACTCCCTCCTTCGAGCTGGTAAAGATGGTTGGGGAAAACGAGATCGAGGACGGTAAAGTGGAAGTGATCGGCCCCGATGTGGATGAAATCGCCGAAGGCTCCGCTATCAGCGGGGGTATTTATGTTAAGATTTACGGGCGCAAGATGCAGGAAGACTTTGAGGGCGTTCTGGAGCGTCGTATTCATGACTTCATAAACTACGGCGAGGGACTCTGGCACACCGGTCAGCGGAATATCTGCTGGTACCGGGTCAGCAAGGACTGCGTGGCCAAGGGCTTTAAATTCCGTCACTACGGCGATCTGCTTATCGCCAAGTTCAAAGACGATTTCCCCGCTATCGTGGACCGTGTCCAGGTAACGATTTATACGGATCCCAAAGTCGTGGAAGAAAAGCTGGAAGAGGCCAAGGAAGTTTACGCACGGCGTGATGCCCGTCTGGCCGGCATGACAGATGAATCAGTCGATGTCTTTTACTCCTGTACCCTCTGCCAGTCCTTTGCTCCCAACCACGTCTGTGTGGTAACACCGGAGCGTCTGGGTCTCTGCGGCGCCGTGAGTTGGCTGGATGCCAAAGCCTCTAACGAAATCGATCCTACCGGCCCGAACCAGCCGATCAAGAAGGAAGGCGTCATCGATGAGGAAAAGGGTATCTGGCAATCGGTCAACGATTTTGTTTACAACAACTCCAACCGTAATGTTGAAGAATGCTCCATGTACTCCTTTATTGACCGCCCCATGACCTCCTGTGGTTGCTTCGAATGTATTATGGGTATCGTTCCCGAAGTCAACGGGGTAATGATTACCACCCGTGAACACGGCGGGATGACTCCCTGCGGAATGAACTTCTCTACACTGGCCGGTTCCGTAGGCGGCGGGGTACAGACTCCCGGATTTATGGGACACGGGCGCGGTTTTGTTCTCAGCAAGAAGTTTATCAGGGCGGACGGCGGCCTGGCCCGTCTGGTATGGATGCCTAAGGAGCTCAAGGACTGGCTGGGGGATGATTTGCGTAAAGTAGCTGAAGAGCTTGGGCTGGGAGCCGATTTCCCCGACAAGATTGCGGACGAGACCATCGGCACCAGCGCTGAAGAAATTATGCCCTTCCTGGAAGAAAAAGGGCACCCGGCCCTGACCATGGATCCGTTGATGTAGAGCAAAAGCGTTTACAGGAGCCCGTAGACGGAGCGAAAGCGATGATGTCCAGAGGGCTTCATTATAATGAGAATATATAAAAGGAAGGAGTCTGAATAATGGGTTTAACAGGATTGGAGATTTTTAAACATTTGCCGAAAACCAACTGTAAAAAATGCGGTTTCCCCACCTGCCTGGCATTTGCCATGGCCCTGGCAAATGGTAAGACATCTCTGGATGTCTGTCCTGATGTGTCGGAAGCGGCAAAGGAGGCTCTTTCTTCTGCTGCGGCTCCGCCTATCCGCCTGGTAAAAATGGGAACCGGCGACAATGTACTGGAAATGGGCGACGAAACGGAACTATTCCGCCATGACAAGCGTTTTAACCATCCAACTGTGATAGCCATTGCCGTCAACGATAACGAAGACGTGGAAGCTAAAGTAGAAGAGATCAACGGGCTGGCTTTTGACCGTGTAGGCCAGCACTACGAAGTCGAAGCAGTGGCTTTGATTAATGCCTCCGGTGACGCCGCTGCCTTTAAAGCTGCCGCCGAGAAAGCTGCTGCCAAAACTAACAAGAACTTCGTCCTTGTTTCCGGTGATGTGGGTGCTATGGAAGCGGCGCTCCAGGTTTTGGCTGAACGTAAACCGCTGCTTTATGCTGCAGACAAGGACAACTATGAAAAAATGACTGAACTGGCCAAAGCCAACGGTTGCCCTCTCGCTGTCAAGGGCGAGAACCTGGACACCCTGGCCGAACTGGTAGACAAGATTGTCGCCCTGGGCTACCGTGAGCTGGTGCTTGATTCCGGTTCTCGGGAAACAAGCAAGGTTATCGCTGATTTGACCCAGTTCCGCCGCCAGGCAGTCCGGAAAAAATTCCGCACCTTTGGCTATCCGGCACTCGCTTTTACCTCCAAGGATGATCCGCGGGAGGAACTGCTGCAGGCTACGGCTTACATTGCCAAGTATGCCTCGCTGATTGTGATGAAGACCGCTAAAAAAGAAGCCTTGCTGCCGCTATTAAGCTGGCGGGCAAATATCTACACTGATCCTCAAAAACCGGTTGCCGTGGAACCCGGCCTGCATGTGCTCGGGGATGTAAACGAAAATTCCCCGGTTTATTGCACCACCAACTTCTCCTTGACCTACTTCCTGGTAGAAGGCGAAGTGGAGACCACCCGCATACCGAGCTATATTATCTCTGTTGATACCGGCGGCATATCGGTGCTTACCGCCTACGCGGACAACAAATTCACAGCAGAAAAAATTACCGCAGCGATTAAAGAATGCGGTTTGGAACAAAAAGTCTCCCACAAGAAAATAGTAATCCCCGGAGCTGTTGCCGTCCTCAAAGGAAAGCTGGAGGATGAATCCGGCTGGGAAGTAATTGTCGGGCCGCGTGAAGCCGCGGGAATTCCAAAATTTGCCAAGGAACAGTTTGCCTGATTGTTTGCTAATTAATTGGACGAAAGGAGAAAAGCGATGGCTGTCGAGATTCTTAAAGAAAAATATAGAAGTCAGGTTCGCGAGGTTGTTCTGGGCGCTACCAAAGACGAAGGGGGTACCCGGAGCCATACTATTAAAGTCGGCGGGGAAACGGCACTGCCCTTCCTGCATTTTGAGGGCGAGATTCCCAACCGTCCTGTGGTGGCCATGGAAATATGGGACATTGTTCCCGAGGAATGGCCGGCCAGTTTAAAGAGTTATTTTGAAGACGTTTATAATGATCCCGGCGCCTGGGCCAAAAAATGCGTCGAGCAGTACGGTGCGGATCTTATTGCTATTCGTTTTAAGAGCGCTGACCCCGATATCAAGGATGCTTCCGCCGACGAATGTATCGCCACGCTCAAGAAAGTGCTGGAAGCGGTAGGGGTTCCCCTTATTGTTTACGGCTGCGGCAAGGCGGAAAAGGATAATGCCATTATCGGTCCCCTCGCTGAAGCTGCCGCAGGAGAAAATCTTTTGTTAGGCGTTGCCGAACAGGATAACTATAAAGCCGTTGCCAGTGCGGCCATGGCTCACAAGCACTCCATCATTGCCCAGTCCCCCATTGATATCAATATTGCCAAGCAGTTAAACATCCTTATTGCGGAAATGAGTACTCCCCTTTTAGATCGCATTATTATTGACCCAACTGTTGCCGCTCTGGGATACGGTCTTGAATACAGCTACTCCATTATGGAAAGAGCTCGCTTTGGGGCCCTGCAGGGCGACAGGATGCTGGCCATGCCCACTATTGCCAACGTAGGACACGAGGTATGGAGCAAGAAAGAAGCCAACATCTCTGTAGAAGAACAGCCGGGCTGGGGCGAGCAGGCCGAGCGTTCCCTTACCTGGGAAGCCACAACTGCCTCCGCTCTGCTGCAGGCCGGAATGGATATCTTGGTTATGCGCCATCCCGAAGCTGTTCAATTAATTAAAAAACAGATAGACGAATTGATGCAGGATAACAGCTAACAATCTTAAAACCAGTCTTTTGCCTTTGAGGAGTTGTCAGCTGTCCCCCCAAAAAATACAAGGGAGGTAAAACAATGATCATTATTGGTGAAAGAATTAACGGGATGTTCCGTGATATAGCCAGGGCGATCAAGGAAAAAGATCCCGGGCCGGTCCAGGAGTGGGCCAGAAAACAAGAGGCGATGGGAGCCGGTTACCTGGATATCAACGTAGGGCCGGCCGTGGCCGACCGTGTCTCAGCGATGAAATGGCTCGTGGAGGTTACCCAGGAAGCCTCCAAACTGCCTTTATGTTTGGATTCAACTGATTTTGATGCTATTGAAGCAGGGTTGGAAATTTGCAAACAACCGGCCATGATCAACTCTGTGCCGGCTATTGCCGAAAAAATGGACCGGGTTTTTACGATGGCCAGCAAGTACAATGCCGAAGTAATCGGCCTGGCCATGAACGAGGAAGGTATTCCCAAAGATGCGGAAAGCCGTGTGGCTCTGGCGATGGAACTTGTCGCCAACTGTGACGCCTACGGGGTGCCCATCGATAGCCTTTATATCGACCCTCTGGTTTTACCGTGCAACGTGGGCCAGGCTCATGGGCCCGAAGTCTTTGAAACCTTGCGGCAGATTAAACTGCTATCCGATCCGCCTCCCAAAACGGTGGTCGGCTTAAGCAATATTTCCCAAGGTACGAAAAACCGCGAGTTAATCAACCGTAATTTTGCCGTCATGGCGATGGCCTGCGGGCTGGACGCTGCAATTGCCGACGCATGCGATGAAGAACTGATTGCTGCCGTAGCTACGGCCAGGGTTCTTCTCAACATGGATATTTACTGCGATTCATATGTAGATGTGTTCAAATCACAAAATCAATAGCTTAAGGTTTGGGGCCGGAAATGTTGTGGCTTTGCTGGCGTCGCAATAATGCTCGTGAAAAATATAATTTGCCTCTTTTTAGTAATTTACATGACTACAATTTTATCAAGTATATATCAACTATATAGGTTAGGTTTAGCTTTTTACAAAAGAAATTCAGCAGAACCTGTTCCGGCCCCATTTAATTTTAGAGGATTAAAGAGAAGGTGAGTAAAAATGATCGTAGGTGAAAGAAAACCGTTGGCAGAAATAGCCGAAATGCTGGAGCCTTTCCGTAAAATATGCATTTTGGGCTGCGGGACATGTGTTACCGTCTGCCTGTCGGGAGGCGAGAAAGAGGCGGTTGAAACAGCGGCAGCCCTTTCTTTATGGCGACAGAAAGAGGGGAAGGATGTAGAGATAACTACCCATACCCTGCTGCGGCAGTGCGAATACGAGTATATAGATGATTTTGCCCAAAAGATGCCGGAATGCGATGCCATTCTCTCTCTGGCCTGCGGTGTGGGTGTGCAAACCATGGTGGCCAGGCTTCCGGAAAAAATTATTCTGCCGGGCCTAAATACAAAATTTATGGGGTACCCCCTGGAACAGGGTGTCTGGACTGAAAACTGCCTGGGGTGCGGGAACTGTGTCTTGGATTTAACGATGGGTATCTGCCCCATCACCCGCTGTTCCAAGAGCATGCTGAACGGACCCTGCGGGGGGTCTCAGTACGGCAAGTGTGAGATTAGTAAGGATGTGGACTGTGCCTGGCACCTTATTTACGAGCGCCTCTCGAAGCTGGGGCTTCTTGAAAGGATGGAAGCTATCCAGCCACCGAAGGATTGGTCAACTTCTCACCATGGAGGTCCAAGAACAATTGTAAGGGAGGATGTCAGGCTTGAAACCGGAAAGTAAACTTGAAAAAATACTGAGCAGCGGACATTTTGCCGTTACAGGAGAGCTGGGACCGCCGAAAAGTGCCAATCTGGAAACTTTGAAACATCATGCCGAGGCCATGCGCGATTATGTTGATTCGTACAATATTACGGATAACCAGACAGCGATTGTGCGAACCTCGAGTGTCGGCGTGGCTGCCACCCTTATTCAGATGGGCCTGGAGCCCAATGTGCAGATGACTGTCCGGGACAGGAACAGGATTTGCCTGCAGAGCGATCTGCTGGGGGCAGTTAGTTTTGGTGTCAGGAATTTTCTTTGCCTGCAGGGTGACCACGCCAAGTTCGGCAATGAACCTCAGAGTAAAAATGTCTATGATCTGGATTCCATGCAGCTTCTCCAGGCTGTAAGAAAAATGAGAGATGAAGGGGTTTTTATCGGCGGTGAGAAGCTGGAGCATCCCTTGCCCAGAATTTTTATCGGCGCCGTGGCCAACCCCTTTGCTGATCCTTTTGAATACCGGCCCCTCCGCCTGGCCAAAAAAATTGCCGCCGGGGCACAGTTTATCCAGACGCAGTGCATCTTTGACATCGAACGTTTTGAAAAATGGATGGAGAAGGTCAGGGAACTCGGTTTGCATAAAAAAGTCTACATCTTAGGCGGCGTAACACCAATCAAGTCCATAGGTGCCGCCCGTTATATGCAAAACAATGTTTCCGGCATGATTGTTCCGGATGCACTGATCGATCGCCTTAAAGGCGCGCAGGATAAAAAGAAGGAAGGCATCAATATTGCCGTGGAAACTATTCAGCGCCTCAAAGAGATTGAAGGCGTTGCCGGTGTCCACGTAATGGCTATTGCTTGGGAGGAAATCGTCCCCGAAATAGTGGAAAGGGCGGGTCTTTACCCGCGTCCCAAGGTTGATTAGCATTGAAAAGAGCCAAGAAATAAAGCGGATTAACGAGCAAAGCGGGCTTTTGAAAAGCCTGCTTTGTTATTGTGTGCCGGGCATGGGTGATAACTTGCGGCACGAAGATGAAAGTGAGCTCTGCCGGGGAGCCGGGCATAGCCTGCAAGCAGGCCGGAGAGCTGTCTGGACGAACGCGTGAGCAAAGGCCGGCACTCCACTCCATACCATAACATTTTTATGGCTATTTTTTTCAACCGGCAGGAATTATGCTCCGGAAAAACGAAATTCTCAAGGAAGGACAGGGGGAGGGGTTTTTTTTTGGGCAAACAATTTGTCAGTGACCTAAAGATTGGCACTTATGTACAATCACAATTTGTGGTAATTGATATAAGGGAAGTATCCTTTTCTTCGCCGGCAAGAAACGGTGAGTATTTTTTAAGGTTGCTGCTTGGGGATATCAGTGGAACGATTAAAGGTGTCATCTGGGATCCTTCCCTTATGAGGGAGAAGATAAAGGTAAATGATGTCCTTTTTGTAACTGGTGAAGTAAAAGAATACTATGGACTCCAGTTAATCATCAGCAGCTACAGTAAGGTAGATAAAGAAACCATTAACCGGAGTCATTTCCAGCCCTGCTCGCTCAGGGACACAGAAGAAATGTGGCAGAGTCTTACGGGAATAGTTAAACAAGATGTAACAGAAGAAAATTTAAGCCGGCTTATGGCCATATTTTATAATGAAGCCGAAATAGTCAATAAGTTTAAGCTATCTCCTGCCGCCAAAATAATTCATCACAACTACCTTGGGGGCCTGTTGGAACATACGCTGGAAGTAGTGGAGATATGCAGGCATATTTGTCACCTGTACGGCTCACAGGTTGATCGGTCCCTGCTTATTACAGCGGCAGTGTTTCATGATATTGGAAAAATTGAGGAGTACGATCCCGACAGCCTTACCTTTGAGCAGACCGATAAAGGACGTTTATTGGGGCATATTTCTATCGGTTTAGATATAATCAGAAAAATGCTGGAAAAACTGCCCTTGTTTCCAGAGGATTTAAAAATGAAGCTGGAACACATGATTATCAGCCATCACGGTGAGAGGGAGTGGGGGTCACCGGAGGT
>LFRM01405516.1_pt1 | contig 11641 bp, 10 predicted proteins | sample 618341 | NCBI WGS metagenome assembly LFRM01 (sample SAMN03654438, study PRJNA283298) | anaerobic digester metagenome | isolation source: pool of bioreactors CSTR01a, CSTR02a, and CSTR03a thermophilic anaerobic... | place: Denmark: Kgs. Lyngby | collected 2014-05-21
TTGGGTTCGATCCTTTCCATGTCGTAACCCGTCACCACCACTTGCCCTACCCCTGGCAGTGTAGTGACCCCCGTTTTGTCAACACTTTAGGCGACATTTTTACGTAGTGCCCGGATTTCTTGGTACTTCCGGGGTGATCGGTAGCCCAGACGGGAGTGCATTCGCTCCTCGTTGTAAAATCGGATCCAGTCAGCAATCACTTGCTCTGCTTGTTCAAAACTTTCAAAACGGTGATGCCACACACATTCTTCTTTGAGACTGCGGAAAAACCGTTCAACGATCGCATTTCCTTGAGGTGACCGATACGGCGTGTAGGTAAGGGTCAAGCCGAGTCGGTCAATCTCATTCAAGAATACACGGGCTCCAAATTGAGAGCCGTTGTCGGCCCTTATCTGCAAATCAGTCGGTACGCACTTGGGCGATCCGAAACGATATGTCACCGCTTCATCCAAGGCCTCTCGGGCCCTGACGGCTTTGGAATCCAAACCGAAACGAAATCCCACACATTCCCGATCACAGTGATCCACAATAGCAAACAAGCTTGCCCAACCGTCTTCGCCGCACCAAATCCGGGTCATGTCCACGCCCCAAAGCAGGTTCGAGTCATTGACTTCCACCCGTCCCAAGTGGTGACGGCGACGGGCTTGGCGACGCCGGACTTTCACTTGAAGCCCGTGAACTTGCATGAGCCGTTGGACCCGTTTGCGATTAATGATCATCGGTTTGTCACCGAAGCGTAGCAAGGCCCAGATTCGCCGGTAGCCGTACTCCGGGAACTTACGGGTCAGCTCCTTGATCCTATCGACGAGACGCTTTTCCTCATCGGATGAGTGTGAATTCTTCTCGGCCGCCTCGTCCTGACGTCGGAGGGCTTTGTAAAAAGCACTTCGTGACACACCCATAACTTGGCACACGAGGGCGATGGGGTACCGGCTGGCTTTCTCACGATAAAACCTTACGACTTCTTCCGCCGTGCAGCGAGCCAGTCCGTTTTTTTTTGATACAATTCCTTTTCCATGGTGAGGCGTCCAATCGTACGCTCGGCCTGCTTCAGCTGCTTTTCAAGATCTGCCTCCCGGCTGCTTTTTCCGCTATGAGTCAGCCCTTCCAATCCGGCTTTAAGCATCGTCTCTTGCCATTCATAGTACATGGACTGGGTGATGCCGTGCCGTCGGCAAAGCTCTGCGATGCTTTCCTCACCCTTCAGCCCTTCAAGTACCACCTCCATTTTCGCTTTGGCTGTCCACCGGCGACGTTTCTCAGGCGGTTTTCTTTGTTCGCTCATCACTCGTCACTCTCTCCTTGCGTTTTCTATTCGACGAGCGACTGCGACTCTCCGTTAGGCCAGTGTCAACCTTTTCATGGGGTCATTATAAACCTGACGCGGAAACGGCACTGGCTGAATTCCTTGTCACCCATGGCACCGGTTTACACACGGTTACAGGCGTGGTGACCCCATCCATAAAAGTTAAACGTCCCCGAGGCCGCCCCCGCAAAAATGCGGTGTATCCCACAGAGACTGACTACCAGGTCGATCTGGAGTTGCATGCGCCAACTGAAGAAGTAAAGCAAGCTTGGTTAAAACGGGAATCAAGCTTCGTGATGATTACCAACCTCCCGGAAGATCAGTGGTCGGATATCGCTGTACTAAGTGAGTACAAGAACCAGCACAAAGTGGAACGCAACTTCTACATGCTTAAACACCCGATCATTTCAGATGGGATCTTCCTTAAGAATCCCAGTCGAGTGGAATCGTTTGGTTACATAACGATCCTGGCACTACTCGTGGCAGCGTTTCTTCAACATCGGGTGCGTACCAACTTAGCTAAAGAGGACCGACCGCTCCGATTGGCGCTACAGCAGCGCACAACGGATAAACCCACCAGCGTGGCCATTCTTAAGGAGTTGAACGACGTATCTATTTGGCACTTTGTCACACCGGAGGGGCACATATTACTGCGTGGCTTCAATGGGGACCTTTCACTCGAGACTGTCCGTTTGATTAACCTTGCCGGTTATGATCCTGAGATCTGCATTAAGCCGATCGACACCTAGATCCCTGGTAGAAATTCTGGCCAACTGTGTTTATGGGTGCGGAATGACGGTTGGATGTTCCTGTAAGAGCCAATTTTAACCGGATACCGGTCCCTGGACCTGCGTTGCTGCAGTCGCGATTTCCACTTCCGGAAGTCCTGCTGGCAGTCGGCAAGGAGTGGCACGAGTGAGCGCTTCGTGGTATAATAAAAATGTGGGCTGCGGTGGAGCGGCCCACAGCAGAGCACAACTGAATATGCTTGCCGGCGCGGTGGAGTGCCGGCAGGTTCGTGGAGCCGTTGGAGGCACCCGGACCGATGTCCCCTGCGATGACCAGGGGGCCGGGCTGGGTGCCTTTGTCTTTTCCCGGCCCGGCAAGGAGGCAAAGACGATGCAGGCGACAAGAGCTGAACGTCTGGCGGCCCGTATGCAGGCCATTTTGGACAATGCCCAGGCCGAGGGCCGCAACATCACGGAGGCCGAAGAGGCCGAATATCTCCGACTGGCCCGGCTGCACGCCGTGGCCGTCGAGCTGGAGGGATACGACGATGACGAAGAAGATGCGTGAGGTGCTGAACCGACTTCGTGAGGCCGAGACCCGAGTCCAGGCCGCCCTGGAGAACGAAGACACGGCCGCGGCCGAGGCTGCAATGGAGGAAGTGCGGGTGTTGCGCGCGCAGAAGGCCGCGCTTGCCCGTGAGGAACAGGAGGCCCGGGCGGCAGCGGTCGCCAACGGCCGGAGGGTCTATCCTGACCCTGCGGACGAGTTGGGCGGTGGCGCCGGTCGTCGCGGCGGGGCCTTTTCCCGGACGGTGCTGGCCCAGGGATTCGACCCGCGGACTCGCCCGGTGGTGCGGGTGCCTTTGGCGCAGGCGTTCCCTGACCCCGACAAGTGGCGGCGTATCTATCCTGACGACATCGAGCCGATGGGCCGTGATGAGCGGTTCCTGTTCCCGCTGCTGCCGGCCTTGGACATCGAAGACGCGGCCGCCATCGAAGACTACCGGCAGACCGAGCGGGCCGTGACCGGTAACGTGGAGCGGGCCGTGGACGCCGACACGGACAAGGCGACCCTCAACGTCAAGATTGAGCATGTCGTGAGGGAGGCCAAGCAGTTTGCGGTGGTCGTGCCCGACATTCCGAACCAGGCCCTTCGGTCCCTTCCGCAGCTTGAGACCTTCCTTGAGACCGAAGGCCGGTTCGTCGTGGCCCAGGCCATCGATCAGCATGTACTGCGGGAGATTCTGGCCGAGAACCCGCCCACCAGCTACATGGGTGCGAACCTGATTGAGCGGGTGCGTCATGCCATCGCGGCCATGCGGGCCGTGGGGGCGCAGCCTGACGTGTTGGTCCTGAACCCGACGGACGCGGCCGAGCTGGACCTGTTCCGGCAGCCCGGCACGCAGGACTATCTCTTCCCGACCCGTAGCGTGGGCGAAGCTTCGCCTTTGTGGGGGCTGCGGGTTGTGGAGCGGACAAGCCCCACGGGGGACGAGCCGCCGATTCTGTTGGACACGCGGCGGATCGGTGTCTGGTACCGCGGGATGCTGGAGGTCGCGGCCGACCCGTTCACGGGCTTCAAGAAGAACCTGACGAACCTTCGGTTCGAGATTACGGGCCTGTTCCACGTCCGCAATCCCAAGGCGGCCCACGTCATCGCGGAGACGGACGGCGAGTAGGCTGCTGGAGCTGGCGAATGACGGCCCCCGGGTTCGACGCCCGGGGGCTTGTCGCGTCTAGGCGCCCCGGAAAGGGGGGATATGGGGGTGAAATCCTGGTCGGCAGCGGGGCGTGACCGGCGGCCGGCGTCGTTTTTTCGGTGTACGGGTTTGGGAGGTTCGCCCGCCCGGGCTGGCCGCGCCGGCCACCATGAGGTTTTCAGGTTTGAAAAGCTGGCCGGCCCCGGCGAGACGTCCCATTCGGAAGCAGCTGGGGATGTTAGCGTTAGAAGTGCTTCTATTGCTAACAACACGCGCTTCCTCTTCCCACATCCCCACCGCTCGCTGCGACACCCCCACCAACGCCGCCACCTGTGCCTGCGTGAGCCCCTGAGTACGCGAGGTGTCAAGTTCTTGACACCTGTTAGATTCCTAACACCTGGACCGGCCGAGGTGCGTTGTTTCTCGCACCTGCTAAGTTTTTAGCACCTGGGCGCCGGCTGACGTGTTCCATTTGGGACACCTGCCCGGCGGCCCAGGTTTTCGATTCCGAAAACCTGTCCCGAGGTGTCACCCAGGTTATCAGTTCTGATAACCTGCCCCTTCATCGTGGCGCCAGAAGGCCCTAGAAGCGGCGCGCGAGTGTGCCAAAGGTGTGCCTATTTCGTGGAAAATGGCACACATCAGCGGATGTTGGAGGAATCTCCCAGAAGCGAAAACGCCGTTGTGAAGCCATTTGCGGACACTTAAGGATGGCGGCGGAAGTCTCTGTTTGGGACTTTTAATCCGGGTGTCGCGGGTTCGAGTCCCGCGCGGCTCACCATTCTCGTATCCCGATAGCAGGAAAGGCAAGGGAGGCGTTGGGATCTGTTCCCAGCGGCTCCTATATTTGTGTCCGAGCCGTCGGTAAGTAGTCGTTAGGCTATGGTTGCTGGCCTGCCGCGCCTACTCCTCTCGGCTCGTGAGCCTTGGCAGCTACGTCGGGGTGTGACGTGCGAGTTCGATAGGGGCACAGTCGCGTACATGTGTTGATCGTCAGTACACAACGGTCTTGCATTGGAGGCGAGAGAGCTCAAGATCTCAGGGTACTGCCTGGAGCCGTGCAGCTAATTCATCTTGGTATGACAGCAGGAAAACGCATCTGCCTGACGAACCGTGTTACTAAACCTTTCTAATGTATGCGGAAGGTGGTGCGAAAACGAAAATGAGAACCAGGCTGAGCAAGTCCATTCGTGTGGCGATGATGTGTTTGTTGGTCGTTGGCCTGACTATCGGAGTGGCGGCCGGCGCTGACCAGCAGCTGATCGATGCCGCGAAGAAGGAAGGCAAGGCGGTTTACTACGCGAACATCACCGGGATTGAGCCGGTCCTGGACGCCTTCAGGGCCAAGTACGGGGTGACCGGGGAGTACGTGCGGGTGTCAACGGCGGTATACGTGCCTACGGTTCAGACCGAGTTCGAGGCAGGCAGGCTGGGGGCGGACGTGCTGCAGGGGCCGCTGCCTATCTTGGAGATACTGAAGGATGCAGGGATTCTAGGCAGCTACGTGTCGCCGGAGACTGCGAAGTACCCTGAGTGGTCGAAGGATCCCGACGGCGTGATCCAGCAGTTCGGAATCGAGGCTGTGGCTCTCATCTACAACACCGAGCTTGTCAAGCCGCAGGATGTGCCCAAGTCGTACAAGGAGCTGGCGGATCCCAAGTGGCGCGACAAGATCGTGATGCCCGACCCGCTCACCCACGCGACGACGATCACGTGGCTGGTGGGCCTCAAGGAGCACGTGTTCGATAACAACGAGGGCGAGTGGAAGGAGTTCCTGAAGGGCTTGGCTGCGAACAGGCCGATGTTTGTGGCGTCCTTCAGCCCGACACCTGGACCGATTGAGACTGGCGAGAAGCTCATCGGGATCTCGATGCCGAAGTACATCGTGACGAGGTTCCCCGCCCCGCTGGGGTGGGCGAAGCTTGGCGACGAGCCGCTGATGGGTTCGGCTAGGGGCATTGCCATCGCGAAGAACCCGAAGAACCCCAATGCCGCGAAGCTGTTCATCGACTACTGGCTCTCGGAGGAGTCGGCGCGGATCCTTGCGGAGGATGTAGGCGAGTGGGTGCTTTACGAAGGCGTGTACCCGCCGATCGAGGGGATCACCGAGGCCGAAGTGATACCGCTGAGAGAGCTTTCGGACGAGGAGATCCAGTACTGGTCTGAGATATTCAGTACCATCTTCTAGTGATGGTGTGGGCGCGCGAAGGCGCGTAGAAGCAAGGAAGGCTGCCTTCCGAACGGGAGGCAGCCTTCGTTATTCTGGGAGGGTCAGGCGACCAGCCGGCGGAGCAGGAGGGTGTGTGGCCGCACGCGGTGGGCCGGGCCGGCGGTCCTGTCTACAGGTTCAATGATCGCCATGAGAGAGGGGGATACGCAGGGAGTTGGCGATCAGGACCAAGGCTGTGGACAGGCCTATCATTATGAGGCCTAGGGCTGCCACTTGGCCCCAGAGGCCGTCGGTGGCCAGGCGCATGATCTGAACGGTGAGCACCTCGGTGCCTGGGCGGGAGAGGACCACGGACACGCTGAGCTCCCGGATGAACATGCAGGCCATCAGAATCCACGCTGACACGACGCCTGGGGCCAGGAGGGGCACCACGATGTCGCGGAGGGCGCGGAGGAAGGTGGCGCCGAACACGCGGGCGGACTCCTCGAGCTCCGCGTGTATCTGCATGAAGGCGCTGCGCATGGGTCTGACACCGTAAGGTAGGTAGGTGCCGACGTAGGCCACGAGAAGCGCCCAGATGGTGGCGTAGAGGGGCGTGCGCACCAGAAACCACATGAAGCCCACGCCGATAATCATGCCCGGGAATGAGAAGGAGAGGAAGGAGAGGGATTCGATCAGGGCGCTGCCGCGGCTCTTGATCTTGACGACGACGTAGGCGACGAAGATCGAGAGCAGGATGCCGAGGGTGGCGCCGACGACCGCAAGGAAGGTGGAGTTCTTGATGGCACGGACGATGACGGAGTTGCGGAGCACCGCTTGCCAGTTACGCAGACTCATCATGCTGAAGGCGCGGGCGCTGGGCACCATGGTGTAGGGCACGAACGACATGTACACCAGCGTAAGGAGGGGTATGACCACGAGGAAGCAGAAGAGGGCGAGGCAGAGAACGAACAGGGGGATGCGGGCGCGGCCCAGCTGCACGATGCTGGGGCGGTAGCCCTTCCCTGTGACCGTGACGAACTGCGAGCTCTCGGAGATGAGGTAGCGGTAGACGTATACAAGAGCCACTGATATGGCGAGGACGACCAGGCCGATGGCGGCGGCCTTGCCGTAGTCAGGCGACCAGCCCACCGAGATGATACGGTGGATGTGGGTGGTCAAGACGGTGATGCGTCCGGGCATGCCCACCATGGAGGGGACGGCGAAGGCGGCCAGGCTCCTGATGATGGCCAGCGTGAATGTGGCCAGGAAGGCCGGTTTGAGAATGGGCAGCGTGACGCGGCGAAGTGTGTAAAGGTTGGATGCGCCGCTGACGCGGCTAGCTTCCTCGAGGACGGTGTCGAAGGAGTACATGGCGGGGGAGATGACCAAGTAAGTGACGGGGAGGTCGAGGAGGCCTTCGAGGAAGATCATGCCGCCAAGGGAGTATATGTTGAAGGGCGAGCGGGACAGGCCCAGGAGATTGCGGAGAAAGACGTTGATCATGCCGTTGGTCGGGTTGAGCAGTGCGATCCACGCTGACGCGAAGAGGACATGCGGGATCATCATGGGGACGACCGGTAAGACGCGGAAGAGGCCCTTCAGCGGGATGTCAGTGCGCACGCTGAGGTAGGCCAGGAGACTGCCGAGAACCGTGGAGAGGGTGGCGGTGCCCAGCGAGAATATGGCGGTGTTGAGCAGCGTCTTGGGCAGTGTCGGATCGGTGTAGGCGGCGATGTACTTGGCCGTGGTGAACTGGCCGATGGCGCTGATACCCTCGGAGAAGCTGCCCACGATGAGCATGACCACAGGGCCCGCGGTGAGGGCGCCGACGATGAGTATGAGGAGCGTTACCAGTGGGGAGCGAGTTGAGGTCCGGCTGGACATCGGCTACGCCTCCTCTGCGGGGTTGAGGGCGCGGCACCACTCGCGGTCGATGCGCAGGCGCACCCTGTCGCCCTTTCTGAGCTGGCGGTGTGACTTGATTCGAACGAGTATGGTCGCGCCGCCGACGGAGACTTGAGCTTCGTGGGCTTCACCAGCGAAAAGCAAGCCGGTGATGGTACCCTCGAAGACGTTTTCCGAGGCGGGGTCAGCGGGGGCCGGGCTAGCAGGGGAGTCGGGTGCCAGCTCGAAGGACTCGGGCCGGGTGTAGATAGTGACTTCTGTGCCGACCGAGAGGTTCGAGGGGGCGCTGCAGACGATGCTCCCCATGGGGCACACGACGATGGCGTGGGAGTCGTCTTTGTAGCCGGTGATGGTGGCTTTGAGGAAGTTCGCGCGGCCGATGAAGTCGACGACGAACTTGTTGTTGGAGCGCAGGTAGATATCCTGCGGCGTGCCGCGCTCGACGATGGAGCCGCCACGCATGACGGCGATCTCGTCCGAGATGGTAAGGGCCTCCATCTGATCATGGGTGACGTATATGGCGGAGATGGTGAGCTCTGTCAGGAAGTGGCGTAGCTCCTGGCGAGTGCTTTCGCGGAGCTTGGCGTCGAGATTGCTCAGGGGCTCGTCAAATAGGATGACCTTGGGCTCGGCCACAAGGGCGCGGGCCAGGGCCACGCGCTGCTGCTGGCCGCCGCTGAGCTTGGTCGCCAGGCGGTTCTCGAAGCCGCTGAGCTGAACGAGCTCGAGGACACGCCTGACGCGGGCCTCGATCTCGGGCTTAGGGACTTTGCGGATTTCCAGAGGGTAGGCCACGTTGCCGAAAACCGTCATGTGAGGCCATATGGCATAAGACTGAAACACCATCCCGATCCCGCGGCGCTCCGGGGGAAGGGAGATTCCCTTTTCCTTGGACCAGACCACCTCGTCGCCGATGACGATCTCGCCGGACTCGGGGGACTCAAGCCCGGCGATGCAGCGAAGGAGTGTGGTCTTGCCGCAGCCGGATGGTCCCAGAAGGGTCAGAATCTTGTTGGGAGGCGTAGATAGAGTTACGTTGTTGAGGGCCGTTACCTTCTCGTCCTTGGAGGCGAAGGTCTTCACAAGGTTCTTCACTGTGACCATTCCTTGCACGGCGGGTTGCTCCTTTCTACAGAAGTGCCTAGCCTGCAGTCGAACAGTGCGAGTCTCGTGACCAGCGAAGACTATGTCATGGGGATTACACCTTTCAGTAATTGGTCGTCTCCCAATGGATATTCTATCTCCATGTTGGGTTTCCTGTTAGCGGGCTTGTTCCGAGAACTAAGTACCTCACGGTTAAGTCCAGATTGTGCTGTAAGTGCGGTTCTCGTATGCTGTGTTCATATCGTGGGCCTCTAACATGAGCCGGAGTCTGGCACGAAGATGCTCCTGTTGTGGCTTCGGACATACATCCAGTGTGTTCTTCGTGAAGTGGGGCTGGCACCGTTGCCACGATGCCCCCTGGAACTCCACCGCTACTGCATTCACCAATCATTCGTGGCTAGCGGACACCACGAGGTCAACACCAGGAAGACCACGGGCTTTCAACTACCCGAAGAACTCTGGCCAGGAGTATTCGCTCTAGCTGTCCGCGGTTCGAAACCCAAGTATCTCGCGCACTCCTGTAGAGTTGACGCCAATTCCTATGAGTATGCTGTGGTTCCTCAAGTGCCCGTTCTTGCGTATCTTGATCACCATGCCATCCACCATGGGGAAGGGAGAGTAATCCCCGCCGGGGCTACGCTCGTTCCATTCGTGTACCACCGGATCCAGGCCCTTGATCAGCTCCGACACAGTGGATTTGGAAAACTGTAATCGCCTGCGGTACAATGGCTCTTCGTCAGGTTTCGTGCACTGTCGGCGAAGCAAGACCGGGCCAGGCGACTGGCTAGTTCCGCGGTGTCCGGACCAGCGTCGGTCAGACTCTGCCATTTCAGCGTGAATGGGCTCTGATCTGTGGTCGGGGTTCGCCCGGGTGTTCGGGTGTAGTCGGTCCAGAGATGCCTGCAATGTCCCGCGTACCGCAGAACCCATAGATGAGTATCCGAATGCGATCACTAACGCCTTCAGGCTTCCACGCGAAGGGCACGTGCCAGGACAGATGCTGGGCAGGTTCCGCGACCGCAAGGCGCTGCCAGGATGCGAGCGCGGAGCAGGTCGAAACTCGACCGACCGTATCCGATCCGTTTGAGAAGCTTCACTCGGGTTATCTGGCCTTCGACCTTGCCGGTGCTCCATTCGTGCTCCACTCCTGCCATGACTGCTTTCAAGTCAGCTGTGAATGTCTTGGCTAACCTTCTGAAAGAAGGAAATGAGCTCACCGAAGCCTGCTCTATCCACCGGGGTAGGTTCTCTGGCCTACGTTCGCGAAGAATAGCGCGGAACCGCTGGAACAGGTCATGGGCCTCTCTAAGCTCTGGGTTGATGTCTAGGCTTTCAGCAGCCAGCTCCTGCTGAATCGGATTTCGGCGTTCGGGTGGACACAGGATGGCCCAACGAACATCCTTCCATGAGGCGCGGCGGACCACTGATGTACCGGCCAACGCTCGCCACGGCTGTACGAACGCCCTGACCTGCGATGGCGAGCCGTCATACCCTAATGCGCCTATCTCCCTGAAGAGCTGGGCAGCGTTATGGCAACCCGCTTTCCACCTGAGCTGCATGTAGTCTGCAAACGGTGTGATCTTGCCGGGTACAGGTGGGCGTGGCGCCCGCTGTTGAGGCTGAGTGCCCCTAAGGTACTTGCGCACCGTGGCACGGGATAGCCCTGTAGCCCTGCTGATGGCTCTGATCGACTCACCATGTCGGAATCGGTCCGGCACGTCCTCATATCTGTGCTGGAGCCGTTGGGCTGATGCGAGACGTGCGAGCTCACGCTTCGTAGGTCTTTCGTGCTCCGGTTTCTTGGTGCACGTTTCGGCCACAGGTTCAGCTGGGATCGTAGGCGCTACCCATCGCTTCCCGTCAACAACCTCCCGAAAGGCATCGGCCACATTTCGGACTAGGTGGAACCTGTCCGCAACTTGAATGGCTTCAGGGACAGCGTAGGATGCAGCTTGCGCATAGGCGGTCGCGCGGTCACGGACCACAACCTGAATGCCCGAGTGCCGGCTGAGCCATTCGGCGACGGGCCCCGCCGCACGCCCGGGAATGATGTCCACCGGTCTCCCGGTTTCGAGGTCACACAGCAGTGTGCCGTAGGTTCTACCTCGCCGGATCGCGAAGTCGTCAACGCCGACGAACCGAGGCGCTTTCACCGTTGGAGCGGACCGGTCAACGGTCCGCAAGAGTGTGCTGGAACTGGTACGGATCCCGAGCGAGAAGGCGAGGGTCGCTCCCAATATGCTGCTGAGCAGCATTACTAGCGCTCTCAGCACTGCTGTGACCCTCTCCGTCCGCTGAGCATAGCGTCGCGCTAGCCAATCGAGGGACTCCACGAACGTGACTCGGTGGCAGTCGGAGACCATGCATCTGAACCGTCGGACGGATGCTGTTATCTCGACGGGCTTGCCCAAGATCGGAAGGTCCCTCAACCGGCGAGTATAGCTACTATGCACCGAAGTGCTCGTACCTCCGCAATCGGGACATCTGGCTGAGTTACTGTCTACACAGATGTCAATCCGGATTCTATCGTCGGCGAAGTCAGAACCCGTTACCCTGAACCCCGGGAAGTGCACTGCTAGCATCGGAAGACCGCTCCTACTGGTTGCGTATGTCTCCACTATAGAAGCAGCTCACAGCGGATTCAACAGGGAGTACCTTGCACGGAACCTGACGAAGAGCCCCAAAGCCTACAGGCAAAGCATCGGCTTGGCAGCATGACCGAGTCCAAGAAAACGTCCGCACCCCC
>LFRM01040929.1_pt1 | contig 11639 bp, 8 predicted proteins | sample 618341 | NCBI WGS metagenome assembly LFRM01 (sample SAMN03654438, study PRJNA283298) | anaerobic digester metagenome | isolation source: pool of bioreactors CSTR01a, CSTR02a, and CSTR03a thermophilic anaerobic... | place: Denmark: Kgs. Lyngby | collected 2014-05-21
CATTAACGTGAATCACCGGATCTCAAGAGCGTATCGGTGGACTCATATACGCGTAATAATCACTTACAGGGCAAACTGGGGCTTGGTTTTTAGGAGTACAAGTGAATAGGAGATAATATCTTTAAAAGGAAGTTTTTTAAAATAGGAGATATTTCAATAAAATCAGTTTATTGCTTGACTTCTTGAAATTTGTGATATTTGATTTTATCTTTCTATTATCATGGCGTAATTTCCAGCATTGCTGAAGAAGAGTCCCGTACAATCAGTGCCAATGTCAGCTGGGGGGTTCAGAAAAGATTTTCACAGGGAAAGCCACATATTCCAACAACATACTTCTTGGGATATGATGAGGATGAAGATGGGAATCTTATCATAAATGAAGAGGAAGCCAAAACTGTTAGACGAATTTTTCGAGAATTTATCTCAGGGAAAGGTTCGGTTCAGATAGCGAAGGGGCTGACAAAAGATAAAGTAAAAACGGCAAGGGACAATACAAAATGGACCAGTGATTCCGTTTTAAAAATACTTAAAAATGAGAAATTCTGTGGCCACGCATTATGTCAGAAGTCAGTAACCCTGGACCCTTTAACCCATAAACGGGTCAGAAATAAGAACCACAAGCCGCAGTACTTTATACGAAACAATCACCCTGCAATCATCTCTGAAGAGGAATGGAATTATGTACAAAAGGAACTGGAAAGAAGAAGAAAAATGAAGCATGATCCTGACGGAAAGTACCACAGAACCTATAGCGGTAAAGCACCATTTTCTAATATGCTTTACTGTGGGGAGTGTGGCATGCCTGTTCATAGAAGGAGAATCACATCAAAAAAAGATGCCAAACCTTACAAGTTTACCGTTTGGCACTGCAGACTGGCGGCTCAGAAAGTAGAAGCTGACTTTGACTGCCATTCAAAGTATGTATGGGAAGAGGTTATTGAGGCGGCCTACAACGAAATGCTTCTAAAAATGACTGAAGAGATTGACCTAATAAGAGCTGAGGGAGAAGCAGCCATTGAGGATGTGAGCTTAACCTATGATGAAAAAGAAAGACTTAAAGAGCTTGAAGAAATCGTAGGTAGAATTAATGATCGCATAAGTGAAATGGCCATGAGAGAAAGTGCCACCAATGATCCCATATATGATGCAACCCTTAGAAACATGATTTATGAATCACAAATCTACCAGCAAGAACATGAAGCCCTTGTCAAAAGCCAGGACGAAGAAATCTATATGAGGCAGAATTTAGAAGCCTTAATTGCATATCTTGAAGACCAAAGTAGCTTTGAAACTTTTGATGCCACTGAATGTAAAAAGCTTGTTGAAAGAGGAATCCTCCACAAAGATTATGAGATTGAGTTCATATTTAAATGTGGAGTCAAAAGAGTGGCTCATGGCTGGAGACGTGGGAAGAACGAGTAATAGTCATTGAAGAATTTATCTAAGTAAATAAAATACTCCTTTACCTTTTGGAGATTGTACTTGCAATAGTTTGACACCAATGCAAACATACAAGCAAGCGTGATCTTTCAGAGGAAAGGAGTTTTTTTATGGACCAAATTGATAAAAGCTTGTGGATCAATAAATTATGGGATCCTTTAGAAAAGATAGATGACAGTCCACTTCACAGTAGACGTCAAGGGATTAAGGTGGCAGCCTATTGTAGAGTGAGTCTTGATTCACTGGGACTGTCCCACTCATTGGAAAGCCAAGTAAGTCACTATACCCATGTGATTAATAGTAGGGACAACTGGACCTTTGTCGGTATCTATTTTGATAATCTGGTTACTGGCAGAAAAGCATCATTGAGGCGTGGATTCACTCGGATGATCAGACACTGTGAAGAATACAGGATTGACCTGATTCTCGTCAAAAATGTATCCCGCTTTTCAAGGAATGCGCAGGAGCTAATTGAAGTCATTGAGCGGCTCAAGGAGCTGGGTGTCACTGTATATTTTGAAGCGGAAAATATTGAAAGCACCAGAAGTGATACGACCTATCTCTTAAAAACCTATGCCAGTATTGCCCAAGGGGAAATTGAAGCTACTTCCCAGGCTATAGAGTGGGGACATGAAAAACGAATGATGAAGGGCAAGATTAATATCAGTCACACTTACGGTTATGATAAAACAAAAGTCGGTAATGAGACCGTCATTACAATCAATGAAGAGCAAGCACAAGTTGTTAGACAGATTTATCAAATGCATCTTGATGGTATGAGTAATAATGCCATTGCAGGTGAATTAACCAGAAGAGGAGTCAGGACCTACTTTGGGAAGGAACTGTGGGGACCGAATACGATAGCTTCAATCCTATCAAATATTGCTTTTACAGGAAATGCAAAGACCAGGAAACTCACAAGAGATTTGATGAGCAACAAAAGACGGTCTTCAGAAGGGATACGGGATCAATATTTAATTGAGAACCATCATCCAGCGATTATAAGTCAGGAACTCTTTGACCGGGTCCAGGAAGAAAGAAAAAAGAACAAAAGAGAAGCTAAACCCCAACAATTGAGGTCTAATTCGTTATCAAGACGTATCCACTGTGGCAACTGCGGTCAGAATTTTAGAAGAAATAGAATTAAACCATGGGATTATTTCAGGTGCGTCTCTGCCATAACCAACAAAAACCTCTGCAGTTCACCGACGATACGGGAAGACTTGATGATTGAAATAATGCTTAATGCTTTTAGAGTACGCTTTGATGTTGATGATCCAAAATTGATTAAGCGACTACAAAGAATGTTGATTAGGATAAACCAGAATGACTACTTTGAGTTTCATCGCCTTAAGGCATTGACGCAGATACAACTGGCTAAAAGGTTGAAAGATATTCAGTTTACAGATGAAGACATTATTCGGATGGAAAGAGATTATGATAAGTTTGAGAACCGGCTAGTAGAAATAGAAGATGATAGGAAGTATCGTCTTGATTCCATAAAATGGCTTGAGNNTTGAGAATATTAAAACATTTGAAGCGTTTGCAGTACAAGCCACCGTTGAATACTTGCGAGCCTGGATTCTTTCCATGGACATTTATTCAATAGATGATTATAAAATTTACTGGATTGATGGTGAAGAAACCGAAGTTGGAATCTGTAAGCCCATAAAAATGAATATAGAGGAGTCCCCTGCAGAATTGTATTATAAAGGGGATTTACTGGTTGATAAAGCTCCAAAACCTGAAGTAATGACAAACATCCAAGTCACCTCGGAGAAAGGAGGTGATCTAAATTGCGTAGATGAGGAGTATGTGAATATGTTAGCAGAAAGAAAACTTGAGCCTAATTTGATGGTTAAAAATATACAAAAACAATTAAGCAATTCTGTGGTGATGCGGACGAGTGTCCCTGTCATGAGAGAACAGAAATTAAAAGTAGCTGCCTATGTCCGTGTTTCTACAGAACTGGAGCAGCAAAAAACAAGTATTAAGACTCAATATTCATATTATCTGTACCTTATTCTTAAGGATCCACGTTACACCTTAGCTGATATCTATATAGATGACGGAAAAAGCGGGAGAACGACGGAAGGAAGGCCTGAGTTCAAGCGGATGATGGAAGACTGCAAAGCAGGTAAAGTGGACTTAATTATTACAAAATCTCTGTCACGATTTGCTAGAAATACTGTCGACACATTAACCAGCTTAAACATGTTGAAAAGCCTAGATCCAAAAGTTGAGGTGTGGTTCGAACGCGAAAATATTTTGAGCCTTTCTGAAAAAAGTAATGTCCTGATTAATCTATTATCAGCACTCGGACAGGAAGAAAGTGTCAATATTGGTGAGGCTATTGCATGGGGTAAAAGAAGTCTAGCTCAGAGGGGTATTGTAAGACCAACAGTGCAAGGATACGGCTATGAGTACGATAAAAACAAAGAATGGATAATTAACGATGAAGAAGCTAAAATTGTGCAGCGAATCTATGATGAGTATGAGAAAGGAAAGACTATAAGAGCTATAAGAGAATTGATCATAGCCGAATCGATTCCTACTCCAGGTGGACAAAAGGCGTGGTGCGACACCACCATTGGAAGGATATTGCGTTCAGAAATCTATCGTGGGAATTACATTTATCAGAGGTTTCATACGGGTTTTACTTTGGTAAAGGAGCGTGTAGAGAATACAGGGGAGCTGCCCATGTATTTCATTGAGAATCACCATAAAGCAATCATAGAAGAAGAGCAGTGGGAAAGGGTTCAAAAACTAGTTGAAGCAAATGAAAAGAAACGTAAAAAGAGTCACGAGAAATACCCCGATGACAATGGTAAGAATGAGTCTTTCGCGAAGAAATTTTACTGTGGTAAATGTGGCAGTTTAGTCGGTTACAGTAGAGCCATCAACAGACGGAGGAACAATGCTGAGGTGAGATGCTGGCGCTGCTATCAAGCATTTAAAGGACATTGTGATTCCATGCAACTTAAACAGGATTATATTGAAGAAAACTTTTCTCAGCTTATGATGGATATTAAATTCAACCCAGCATTTAATGAGTATCTTGATTCCTTTATTGAAGACTTACGAATAAAGCCAGAGGAAGAAATGCAAAGAGCAATCTTAGAAAAGCAAAAAGATGAATTAAACCAGAAGCTTTATGAAGCAGTTGAAGATGAACTGGGCAAAAAAGGAAAGGACGCAAAACTTATTGATCATCTGACAGATGAAATAATGAAGGTTAGAGAGCGAATTGTCGATTTCATGGCCCGAGAAGAACAGCAAGCTGAGATAGAAGAGGTTATCAAGTCTATTAGAAAAGCGATGGCTATCTTTACAAATGATAGAAAAGACGATCTTGGTTATTATCTAAAAGCACCGGAGTTTCAAGCTAGACTATTTGAACGTTTCATTGAAAAAGGAACTATTCTACAAGATGGTCAGATTATTTATCGGTTCCATTCCGGTTTTGAGTGGAAATCACAAATAAACTATAAAGCCTTTCAAGAAAAGGAGAAACGTAGAAAAAAAGCAAAAACGCAATTGGAAAAGAAAGAGTTTTTGAAGGGGCCTGAAGTGAAGGCTTTACTAAAATATTGTGAAGAGCCGAAGACAATAACAGAAATGCGTGAGTATCTTCCAAAGTATTTGACAAATCCTAATTTTAAGAAGTTTATCGTAAATCCGCTAATTGAGAAAGGCGTTATAAAAGAAACAATACCGGGTAAGCCTACAAGTAGACTGCAGAAATATTATTCAGTAAAAAAGTAGTTATACATTTTAAAATTGGAAGGCTTTTAAAATTGGAACGTTATTCTTCAAAAGAGAAGAAAATCATGACAAAATTAAAAACGCACAAATAAACCCACCTAGTAGCTTGATTATCATTATCGGGTCACTTGGTGGGTTGTTTTGCTTTCAAACAAACTGAGCGAAAATGGAAATGACTCAGAATGTTGGCACGACAACGATAGCCACTGATGAATATGTAATTCTTTGTAGAAGGATATCGTTTTATGGTATACAATGTAAAATAAGAGGATGCCAAAATTAAGTTAATGGCATCAATTGATACCAAAATATTGACCGTATCCATGAGGAGTGTTATAATAAAGATGAGCCAGACAACCGAAGTAAAGAGGAAAGAATCAAAACTAGAAGTTCAGACCTATTTAGATAGGTTGAAATATGCTTTTGAAAGTGGATCAGCCATTGTAAGCTACCAAGAAGAAAGAAGAGTAGACCAAAAACGAAATAAAAGATTTTCTAACAGGTTCACGATGGCTCAATTGTTTCCCGATGATGATCCGGTAGAAGCGCTAAAAAGAGAGTTATCACTTCTTACTGTTGAGGAATACATTGAAACGGTAAAGGACACCAGATTACCTAAAAAGAGTGAGATGCGAGTATTTGGAAAAAAATATTCTGGAGATGACGTATACATTAAGATACGTGTTGAGCTGGTCAGTACACTTGCCAGCGGTGAGAATTATGTGTTTGTGATGTCATTCCACTACTCTGAGTGGGATTTCAAAGAAAGTGACTTTCCATATAAGAAAGTTTGAGGTGAGAAAAAAATGAAAACAATTAAAAATGAAAAGAAATTATGCCTCATCTGTATGGAAGAACATGAAGTACGAACCGTTATCCTAGAGGATATTGAAGATTTCAAAGGTGAGGAAGTATCCTTTGATGCGATATATGAGTATTGTACTCATGCAGATGAATATCTTGAAACAGAAGATATGATCAAGGCGAATAGCCTGGCAATGAAAGATGCTTATAGAGAAAAAGTGGGTTTATTAACGTCTAAAGAAATCATTGCAATTAGAGATAAGTATGAAGTAAGTCAAAAGGATTTTTCAGAGATTTTGGATTGGGGAAGAGCCACAATTACAAGATACGAAAACCATCAAGTCCAGGATCGCGCTCATGACGATGTACTAAGAAAGATTGAATCTGATCCTAAGTGGTTTCTTCAAATGTTATCTAGAGCTAAAGGAAAGATTTCCGATAAAGCGTATGAAAAATATCATAAAGCAGCAAGTGGGGAGTTCAGAAGAATGAAAAACCGTTATTTAATGGATTCGATTCAAGCGCTTTATGCTAATTTTGTTGAAGACATTATTACAGGTGGAGTAGAGCTGAATCTTAATAAGGTGATCGAAATCATCAATTATTACGCTTCTAAGGTTTCCAGCCTTCACAAAGTTAAGTTAATGAAAATGCTGTGGTATGGAGATAATGTAAGCTACAAAAGAAGAGAAAAGTCTATAACAGGTCTAGTGTATAGTGCTTTACCAATGGGCGCAGTGCCTGAGGGATATGAGCAAATCCTTGATTTGGATGGAATTGAGTTTGAAACAGTTCTATATGATTTCGATCGTATGGGGTATAAGTTTCATCCAGTTGAAGGTTTTGAAGTTAAAGAACTAACCCCCGAGGAAATTGAAATCTTGGATGTAGTCATTGCAGAAGTTGGTCATTTAAACTCCCAAGAGATCATAGATAAAATGCACGATGAAGATGCTTATAAATGTACGGATAGGAATTGCATCATTCCCTTTTCTCATGCAGTGAAGCTTTCAATTCATTAAATCAATTTAGTCCATCACAATGTGGTGGGCTTTATTTTCGTAAATATGAATAGTGAAACCCACCAAGAAGGAATCTAGGCTCGGAAATGCACCGGGCTGAGACGAAATAATGGTGGGTTATTTGCTATTTTAAAGTAAAATGACTAAATTGCTTTTGTGGCCAATTTCAGGGAATTAGTCCTTGATTGGAACTTACGGGTCATAAAATCAATAAAATGCCGTTACAGGGCAAACTGAAGCGTTGGTTTTTAATGACTCTTCAAATTACCAATCTTAGCAGCAGATTCTCGTTCATGATGAAAGCTGCGTAAAGAAATACATATATAATGGAAGAAACTCGTTTCATCAGAATTTTAAAGTGACGATCTGCCATTAAAGTGTAGAGTGGTTAAGGCCCGGACTCACCATAGCAATAGGTATCATAACAAGGCGTCGTATATTCGACTCAGCATAATTCAGATGAACTAAGTTTCATTCAGATAATTACAAATCGCTCTGAGAGCGTATATCTAGATCAAGTTTACAGCTCATCACAATGTGGTGGGCTTTTTTTGCGTTATGGACTTCAAAATCCTTGAGTTATCATCCATTAACAGAGTTTTTCTTGACATTTTTCTGTGTATTGGGTTTCCTTTTTATCCTTTTAGATTCGAGGCGATTATGGATGCCATTCTAAGAGAGGATCCGGAGGCAAGAACCGCTATCGAAGTAACCGCAGCAGATGGATTCATCCATGTGTTTGGAGAAACCAGTACTGAAAAGAGGATTGATTACAAGAATATCGTTAAAGACGTCATCTATGATATCGGCTATCGAGCTGACGAGCTATCAACAGATGGTGAGTTTTACCGGATGCTTATTTCTATCAACAAGCAATCTCCTGACATCGCAAGGGGTGTTGATAAGAAAGAAATTGGTGCTGGAGACCAAGGCATGATGTTTGGCTACGCAACAGATGAAACAGATGAGTACATGCCACTGGCAGTAGTTTTAGCTCACAAACTTTGCAGAAGACTGGCTGAAGTTAGAAAAGCCGGAGAACTTAACTACCTTAAGCCAGATGGCAAGGCTCAAGTATCACTAGGATACGGAAAAGACCATAAATCCCTATCCATTGAAGCAATTGTTGTCTCTACTCAGCACACTGAAGATGTAGATATCAAAAGGCTCAGAGAAGATGTGATGAAACATATCATCTTAGAAGTCATCCCACATGAGCTTTTGACTGAAAATACGAAAGTGATGATCAACCCAACAGGAAGGTTTGTCTTAGGTGGTCCTGCTGCAGACTCAGGTCTTACCGGTAGAAAAATTATTGTTGATACCTATGGTAGTAAAGGACGACATGGCGGTGGAGCTTTTTCAGGAAAAGACCCAACAAAGGTAGATCGTTCAGGGGCTTACCTTGCCAGATACATTGCAAAGAACATCGTGGCAGCAGGCCTTGCTAGGGAATGCGAAGTGCAGGTTTCTTACGCGATAGGTGTAGCAGAGCCAGTGTCATTCAAAGTAGAGACCTTTGGAACAGGAAACCTACCGGATGAAGTTTTAACAGAAATCATCAAAGCCCTTATTGATATGAGACTTGGAACCATTATTAAATCATTTGGACTGAGACGACCTATCTACAGAAAGTTTGCAGTCTACGGTCATTTTGGCAGAGAGAAGATGATGCTTGATGGAGTAGAGAAAGATACACCATGGGAGATGAAGGACTTGGTTCCAATTCTAAAAGAACTGGCTTCTGATTATTTGAAGAAAGGAGGACCAAAGGATGAGTAGTAAATAGTTCGAGATTTTCAAAGAATCATAGATACCCATATTGAAGAATCTTGTGTACACTAAGATAGTTGAGTTATAACATATAAATAATAAGGAATTAAGACGTTGGGAGTAGAAGAATGAGAAAGTATAAGATAGCAAGTTTATTAGTGATTATAGCTTTAGGGATTACCTCATGTGGGAATAAAGCAGAAATGCCAACTGAAGTGGTCCATGAGACTCCTAGTATAGAGAATAGAAGTACTGAGGGTATAGAAGAAGAGATACCTAATGAAGAACAGGTTGAGACTCTCATTGCAGAAGACATTAAGGAGTCAAGCAAAAAGGAAGAGCCTGAGATGGATGACCTGATAAAAGAAGATCCTAAAGAGGAAGATATTAAGAAGGAAGAGAATTCTAGGGCTAGTAATCCAAGTGTACCTGATAAACCTAAAGTAGAGAAACCTAATGAGAATAAGCCGAGTGTACCTAAACCAAGTGTACCCATGGACACCATAACCACAAAGACCTTAAGTGAAGAGCGGGCTATTGAGTTTCAGGTTATTAAAGAAAATGATTCTTCAATGAGTAAAGGAGAAGAAAAGGTAACTAGGTCTGGTGTGACTGGGGTAGAGAAGATAACCTATACGATTACCTATACCAATGGGAAAGAGACCAATAGAGTAGTTACGAAGAGTGCTGTGAATCAGATTGTAAAGGTTGGGACTAAAGAAGTTCAACTTGCTGGAGTGGAGTTTTTAAGTGGTGCCGAGCAAGAAATATTCAGATTAGTTAATATACATAGAGTAAATAACGGGCTAAATGAATTAGCATGGGACAATAACCTAGCTAAAGCTTCGAGATATAAGTCTAAAGAAATGATTGAAGAAAATTATTTCTCCCATAGTGCGGCAGATGGAAGTAATGAGAATAGTGTATTTGGCACGCTTCATAGTAAATTTGGAGTGGGTTATAATAGGTCAGCTGAGAATATTGCAGCTACAATGGGATCTGGAAAAGCAAGTGGTGAGAAGCTGTTTATCGGGTGGAAAAACTCACCTGGGCATAATGCCAATATGTTAAATAGTGACATGACCCATATAGGTGTTGGGGTAGCCTACAGTCCAAAAGGGGGAAGTGAGTTTGGGAATAGAACTGTAACAACTGGAACACAACACTTTGGTGGGAACTAAAGAAGAATATAGAAATTAAGGTTGATAGGCTTCATTAAGTTGGAGCTTATTTTTTTGGCCTATTTGACTATGTTAAGATACCAAAGAATAGGCTTATAAGGCTAAGAAAGAATGAATTAAGGGGTGGGAGTTAATAGATTTAGATAAAGGAATAGGGCATCGATGAATATTCAAAAGATAGATGATTTAACATTATGCGCTTGAGTAGATTGCATCAAATGGAATTCTGGCTTTGGAATGAAAATTAATAAAAAAGCGCTATAATCACTAGAATTACTAGGTTATAGCGCTTTTACTACTTTTTCAAAAATCACAACATATTTTTTAGATGCTTTTCGATTATATCACTAAAAAGGACATTATCCACGAATTTAAATATTTTCTTATTTATGTCACTCTCAAAAAGTTTGTCTGAGATCATATATAGTTTATCCGTATTGTAATCTATCTCATCAAAAAAATTGAGAATCCATCAATGAGGTCAAGTGTTGACAAGACTAAACCTTGTTTTGCTACATTGTTATCCGAAAATCTTTGTAGGAGTAAAGCGATATAGCAAATAGGGAAATGAGATTGAATTCACCTGGAGTTGTAGTTATAAACTGGTCTTGCTTCTAAAATAGTCTTAAGGATTCTAAAGGATTCTAAAGGAGCCTTTAATCTTATAAACTGACCTATATGCCTTCATTACAGCCATTGGATCCATATCAAATTATATGTAACGATGTAGAAATAGCCAAAGTTTTCTACTCTGCCTTGATTATTTATCCATCTATTTCCACCTGGATCTTTCTCTTGGAAGATAGGTTTAAAGCTTTTATTCCTCTCTGGATTCAAGCTTGTGTGTATCAAAACTTTTGACCACTATTTTTTCAGCTTGCTTAGTTTCAGGACCTCTTACACCTTTGAAATCGAAATATAATGGGTGCCATAGGTTGTCTTTATTTACTTATATATCTTTTAAAATCATTTGCCTTTAATATCTACAGGATACTATTTTTCATTCCAAAGTCAGGATTTATGAAATAATGACTTACAGTGGATTTAACCGAACAACTTCTTCTGCTGTGGGGGCATCGATGTATAAACTATCCACTAATCCACCCTTAAGTGCGGCTGAAATGATTTCTGCTTTTTCTTTACCTACTACCACCATCAGTTTATTGGGGATCTTTTTTATGACTGATAGTGGAGCAGCTATAACTCTTGCATCCATCTTAGGATCTAGGACTTCTCCATCACGATTAAGGAAATGAGAGCAACAATCACCAATACCACCTTTAGTTCTAATGGCATGGTAGTTTTCTTCTGTAATTAAGCCCATCTCGTAAAGAACAGAAGGTCTTTCTAGATTACCTACTGAAAATACAGCAGTATCACAATTGTTAGCCATTTCTAGTATTTGACTTATTTGGTGATCTTGTTTTATGGCCTCCGCAATGAAAGATTGATCTACCATGGCAGGAGCTGGAATCTGATAGCCTACACCATTCACACTATCCACAAAACTTTTTAATATATCAAGGGCTCCAGATTCATACACAGCTCTTGAAAATCCACCGCTTAATTGGATAACAGAAATCCCTTGTCTCTTGATAGTGGGCAAGACTTTAGCTAAAACAGCTAGAGTGTTTCCCCAATGAACACCAAGAAT
>LFRM01301140.1_pt1 | contig 11638 bp, 8 predicted proteins | sample 618341 | NCBI WGS metagenome assembly LFRM01 (sample SAMN03654438, study PRJNA283298) | anaerobic digester metagenome | isolation source: pool of bioreactors CSTR01a, CSTR02a, and CSTR03a thermophilic anaerobic... | place: Denmark: Kgs. Lyngby | collected 2014-05-21
GCCGCCGCCTGTCGAGATATGCGTCATACGGTCAGCGTAACCAAGTTTTTCGATAGCAGCTGCGGAGTCACCACCGCCGATGATGGAGATAGCGCCGGATGTGGCAACAGCTTCGGCGACAGCTTCAGTACCGGAAGCAAAGTGCTCCCATTCGGAAACACCCATCGGACCGTTCCATACTACAGTGCCGGCGCCGGCTATTGACTTAGCGAATAGCTCCTGAGTTTTTTCGCCGATGTCAAGTCCCATCCAGCCATCCGGGATGGAATCGGAGTAAATGCGCATGTAGATGGTGTCTTCCTTGTATTCGCGGCCGATGATGTTGTCAACGGGAAGAAGGAACTTAACACCCTTTGCGCGTGCTTTTGCCATCAGTTCGCGGGCAAGATCAAGTTTATCGTCCTCGCAGATGGAGTCACCGATAGGAGCTCCTATAGCTTTGAAGAAGGTGTATGCCATACCGCCGCCGATGATGAGCATATCAACCTTATTGATGAGGTTGTTGATAACGCCGATCTTGTCGGAAACCTTTGCACCGCCGAGAATAGCGATAAACGGGCGCTTCGGATTCTCAAGCGCGTTGCCCATTATAGTGATTTCCTTCTGAATGAGGTAACCGCAAACGGCGGGCAGGTAGTCGGCGACGCCGGCTGTAGAAGCATGAGCACGGTGTGCTGTGCCAAATGCGTCATTTACATATATATCAGCGAGTGAAGCAAGCTCTTTTGCAAAGTTAGGATCGTTTTTCTCTTCTTCTGCGTGGAAACGAACGTTTTCAAGAAGCATTACATCGCCTGGTTTAAGAGCGGCGGCCTTTGCTTTTGCATCAGGGCCGATAACATCTGCTGCCATGATGACAGGCTTGCCGAGGTATTCGGCAATTTTAGCCGCAACAGGGGCAAGGGAGAACTTCTTTACGTCGCCCTTTGCCTTTTCAATGGCAGCGGCAGTTGCCGCCTCACGTTCTGATTCGGGAAGAGCTTCAATCTTGGCTATTTCTTTCTTATCAAGCTTGATTTTTTCGTTGAAGACGTTGTGAGGACGTCCAAGATGCGAGCAGAGAATCACCTTTGCGCCGTGATCGACAAGATATTTGATCGTCGGCATAGCGCCTACAATGCGCTTATCGTCAGTGATGACGCCGCCGTCCATCGGCACGTTGAAGTCGCAGCGTGCAAGGACTCGTTTACCTGAAACGTCGATATCTTCGATTGTTTTTTTGTTATAGCTCGCCATATTATACCTTCCTGTAGTTTTGTATTTTCTCGAGTTTTTGTTGATGTTAATATACCACAAACAGAGTAGTTTTACAAGCGGCGGCGTAAAAATCTGGTGCAGTTACATAATTTCATGATAAAAAACTGTAAACATTATCCGGCGATGAGGAAATAAGTGATGACAACGGCGCCGAGAATAATCCTGTATACGCCAAATGACGTGAATGTATGCTTGCGAACGAAGTCAAGAAGGAATCTGATAGCTATTATTGAAACGACAAATGCAACGACGCTTCCGACGAGAAGAATTAAAAGCTCATCATATGTCGGGATACCGGAATCAAGAATGAATTTTACAGCTTTAAGTCCGCTTGCGCCGACCATTGTCGGGATTGCCATAAAAAATGAAAATTCGGCTGCTGCCGTGCGGGTCAGGCCAAGCAGCATAGCGCCGAGAATTGTCGAACCGGAGCGAGAAGTTCCGGGAATTATAGCGAGAATCTGGAACAAACCGATTGCAAAAGCAGTCAAATATGTTATAGACGAAACGTCGCTTTTCACCTGCGATTTCGGAGAGCGCCGCTCGATAAGTATAAACGCAACGCCATAAATGATAAGAGTAATTGCGACGGTGATGTAATTGTAAAAATGTTCGTCGAACCAGTCGTCAAAAAGCATGCCGACGACGGCTGAGGGGATAACAGCAACAATGACCTTGAACCAAAGCTGCCATGTCGCCGATTTTTCCGCGGGGGATTTGCTCTTTGCAAACGGGTTCAGCCGCGTAAAATACATAACGACAACGGCAAGGATGGCGCCAAGCTGTATGACTACACGGAACATCTCGACAAAAGCATCGGAAACATCCATTTGAACGAGACGCTCAAGAATAATAAGGTGGCCTGTGCTGCTGATGGGTAGCCATTCCGTCACGCCCTCGATAATACCGAAAAGAGCTGCCTTTATCAGCTCAATGAGTAATTTCATAATAAACTCCTTATGTCGCACATAAAAAATCGTTGATTATTGCTCACTTGCCGCTGCCGCTGCAGATTGCGCTTGTGGTTTACACAAGCGTTAAACGCCGCGTAAAATGTCACCCGGTGAGATGGGAAACGGCACGTCACATGAAAAAATCATTCCCGGGTGCGGCGCCGATTCAATGGGCTCCCCGTCGCCGTTTTTCAGACCGCGTATAATCAAACCGCGCCCTGTTTTGCCCGGCGACACAACCTCGGCGGCGTCTCCTTCGCACACGCGGTTTTTCTGCCGGAATACAGCGCGCCCGGATGTTTCATCATATGAAACGGCGACGGCAAGATATGCTTTGTCGCGCAGGTATCCGGTGTATGAGACGGTGTTTGCCGTGTTTGCAGGTGAGTTATAAAAAAATCCGGTGCAGTATTCGCGATGGCTGACGCTCTCAAGCTCACGAAGAAGCGCCGGGTCGAATGTGTACCCTTCAGGGTCGGCAATGTACCTGTCAATTGCTATGCGATAGGCGTTTGCAGTAACAGCACCGTAATAAGCGCTCTTAACTCGCCCTTCGATTTTAAAGCTGTCAATACCGGCTTCAATCAGCTCGGGTATATGCTCTATCATGCAAAGGTCACGCGAACTCATAACGTAAGTGCCACCAATGTCTTCCTCAATAGGAACGCGCCCATCGGGGCGCTTTTCTTCGGTGACCTCAATTGATTTAACAGTATAATTCCAGCGGCATGGCTGCGCGCATTCACCTCTGTTTGCGTCGCGCCCCGTAAAGTAATTTGACAAAAGACACCGTCCGCTGTAAGCAATGCACATAGCTCCGTGTATGAACACCTCAAGCTCAAGCTCGGGCGGCGTGTTCTTGCGGATTTCGATGATTTCACGAAGCGTAAGCTCGCGCGCAAGCACAATGCGGCGGACACCGAGCGCGTGCCACGCGCGGCAGGCGTATGACGAAACGGCACTTGCCTGAGTCGACAGGTGTATTTCAAGCTCCGGTGCGACATCACGCACAAGAGAAAGCACCCCGATATCAGCGACAATGACAGCGTCGGCGCCTATTTTGGAAAGATAACGGATATAATCACGAAGAGGGGCATATTCGCGGTCACGGGGCATCGTGTTTACTGTAACATAAACGCGGCGGCCGAGCGAGTGCGCGTACGAGACGGCAAAGGCAAGCTCCTCTTCCGTAAAATTAGCGCTTGCCGAGCGCATACCATATGATTTACCCGCAAGATAAACAGCGTCAGCGCCATAAGAGAGCACGGCGCGAAGCTTTTCGGGATCGCCGGCGGGCGATAGCAGCTCTGGCTTTTTCATTTCTTTTGCTCTTTGTTTTATACCTTTCAGGCAGCCAAGATTGGGCGTGAATAATGCAACTTTCCTATTTTATTCTGAGGTTTTTTGCATATGCCTTGCCCATCTGTGGCGTGCCGAATATCTAATGTTTATTAAACCTTTTCGTATCATGATACAATAATAAGCTTTATATTGTCAAGGCGCGGTGCCTTCGATAAAATAACAGAAAATATGCCACTGACAGCATTGTATTGACATTATACGATATGATATAATCATTGTAGATATATGCAGGGCTTCTAAATTGTCATAATTTGCACTGAAACAGGCATCATAAAAGTAAAATACAGCGGAGATTTTGGGGAGGGGTTTTTATAATGCACGGCTTATTTGGGCACGGAAGCTGTTTTGTTAAGTCGAAAGCAAACAAACACCTCGGTAGCGGCCTTTCCTCTTCAAAAACAGGCGGGGGCTACACAATTCGGGATGGGAATAAGCTTTATCACAGTTACAGATCCGGTCATATTTTTTATGTAGTTCTCGCTCTTTGCGCTTCGCTTCTGATGTTTTTCTCGATTTATAATTATGGCGGTTTCCTTTTTACGGTGTCGACAGCTGTTGAGCGGAACAGCGAAGTGTTGCCGTGCGAAAAAATGGAAAAATCCCCCACAATCAGCGGTGTAGACGAGAATGACGAAGCTATTGGAGATGTAGTCATAGGCGTAGACCCCGACAAAGACGATGATGTCAGCGATGGGGATGAGAACAATAATCCGGAAAAAGACCCTGACGATACAACTGATAGCGAGACGACCTCGCCGGTTGTGAACCCACAGCCCAATAATACGGGAGGAGCCGTTCCGCAAAGCGACGCTGTAAGTATGTCGTATTTTGACGACGCTGTTTTCATCGGAGATTCCCGAACTCAGGGGCTTCAGATGTATTCAGGTATAAAAAACGGCACGTTTCTTGCTCTGCGCGGTCTCAGCATATCAACGGTATCAACGTATAAATTCGTTGACGTCACGATGGGCGATCATACGGAGACTATGACGGTTACAGATGCACTCCGGCTGATGAAATTTGGCAAAGTTTATATCTCTTTCGGCTTGAATGAGCTTGGATGGCAGTCAAATACGATTTTTGCCGAGACATACCGTGATTTTATACGCAAGATAAAAGAGATAAACCCGTCGGCGATCATATATGTTGAGAATATCATACCAATGACAAAAAGTGCGTCCGAAACAAGCTATGCTTCAACCGGAAACGCAAAGATAAAGGTATATAACGAGCTTATCGAGAAGGTTTGCGCCGATGAGGGTGTTTATTACCTTGATCTCGCGTCACATTTCAGCGATGATGAGGGCAATTTGGACGAGGCGCGCTTTGAAACATCGACAGACGGCGTCCATTTCAAGAGTGCAGCATATAAAGAATGGGCTAATTATCTCTTAACGCACACAGCAGAAGGAATGATGAAAAACACCTCTGTCACGTCTGACACTGCTTCAGAATAATATCAGCATAATAAAATAAAAAAGCTCTTTTCGTTAAACATATTAACATTCGCGGCTCTTTTGAAATATAATTCTTAATACAAATTTAAAATGCGCCTTTAATATTTTGACAAATTGTGATGTATAATAAGTGAAATCGTTTCAGAAGAGCGATTTGTAAGCAAATAAAAAAAGAGATAATAAAATAAAGAGATAATACCGAAGAATGAAAAATTATTTTTATCGTATAATTTCAATTATTGCCGCGGCGGCGTTTATTATAATTCCAACCCTTTTATTATACGGCTGCGGTCGCGGTGACAAAGGCGATGACAGTGACTCACTTGCTGACACATCAAATGCAGATACCGACACTACATCTGCAGATGATAAAAACGAAAGTGATGTCACACATGAGAAAATCGCTGAGGCTGTTTTTAGCGCCGTTCAGTTTACTGACGAGCTTGAAGCGCTTGATGGCGATGTAGCGCTTGCTGTTTACAGCCTTGATGGTATGGTGGAAGCGGACGACATGTTTGCTTATGCCGGCACAGGCGCTCTTGCAGAAGAGCTTGTCATTGTCCGTTGTGATGATAATGCCGAAGAAATAATCAATGTTTTTAAAGAATACAGAGATAAACAAAAAAACGTATTTGAATCATACAATGCAGGGGAAGTCGTCAAGCTGAATGATGCTGTTATTATGAAAATCGGCGGATATGTCATTTACTGCGTTTCCCCTGATTCGGATGCTGTGGAAAATGAGCTGTTATTGTTGACAAAATAACATCTCTCGTGATACGATTATACTTACACAAAAAATGATAAAACGCGATGATGGAGACGGCTGTGATGTCGCGTGCCGGATGGGGCAGCACAAAAAGCGCTATTGTACACGCAAGCGAGCGATGATGGAGAGCGCATAACAACAGTGCATCCGGCAGCAAATTGCCATAACAGAGAGCGCCGGCATGGCTGGAACCGGTGCGGCAGGACAGAACGGCATTTCACTCCGGAGCGGACGGTGTGAAGCGGCACTTTTCACAAATGCACCACTTTTATGTGCCGTTGTAGCGCTGCACGGATGGCTCCGTTAAAGGCTCACCAAGCGCCCTGTTAATTTTTACAGGGAATACGGGTGGTACCGCGGGATATAATCCCGTCCCGGTTTTCGGGACGGGATTTTTTTGTTACATTTTTCAGTAAATAAATGAAATTTCAAAAAACAACATAACAAATACACACGAAAAATTGAATTTTTCGAAAGGATATGGCTGACGTGGAACTGAAGGAAAAACTATTAGCAATAAAGGAGGAAGCGGCGCGTCTTTTTGAGGAGGAAAATGCCGATATCGAAGCGCTGCGAATTCGTTATCTTGGTAAAAAGGGCGAGCTGACGTCTGTTTTACGCGGAATGGGAGCCGTTGCGCCGGAGGAAAGACCGGTTGTCGGCGCTATTGTAAATGAAGTGCGCGAGTTTATCGAAAACAAAATAGTTGAGTTGAGAGAAAAACGTGCAAAAGAGGAATTTACGCGCCGGCTTGCGTCTGAAAAGCTTGATGTTACAATGCCCGCTGTAATGCCGCCCGTCGGCGGCCGCCATCCACTTTCAAAGGTAAAGCTTGAGATGGAAAATATATTCCTCGGCATGGGCTTTACGATTGCAGAGGGGCCTGAGGTTGAGTACGATTACTACAATTTCGAGGCGCTTAACATGCCGGCAGGCCATCCTGCGCGCGACACACAGGACACATTCTATATAACTGATAAAATTCTTCTCCGCAGTCAGACGTCAAGTGTTCAGATACGCACAATGGAGAAGGAAAAACCGCCGATACGCATAATATCGCCCGGGCGCGTTTACCGCTCCGACGAGGTTGATGCGACACACTCGCCGCTCTTTCATCAGGTTGAGGGGCTTGTTGTCGACCGTGGCATAACAATGGGCGACCTTCGCGGCACACTTTTGATATTCGCAAAGAATCTGTTCGGCGAGTCAACGCGCATACGCTTCCGTCCGCACCATTTCCCGTATACGGAGCCGTCGGCTGAAGTCGACGTATCGTGCTTTGCCTGTGGCGGTGAAGGTTGCCGCCTTTGCAAGGGCGAAGGTTGGATTGAGATACTCGGCTGCGGCATGGTTCACCCGAACGTGCTTTCCGGCTGCGGCATTGACCCTGATGTATACAGCGGTTTCGCTTTTGGAATAGGTATTGAGCGCGTAGCAATGCTTAAATACCATATCGACGATATGCGCCTTTTCTATGAAAATGACCTGCGCTTCCTTGCGCAGTTCTGATGAAAATAAGGTAAGGAGGACGCAGAATTATGAAGTTACCATTACAGTGGTGCTCTGATTTCACGAACATCAAAGACATAGATATAAAAACATTCTGTGACAGAATGACGGATACAGGAAGCAAGGTCGAAGGCTGGGAGGAGAATGCCCGTGACATAGAAAACGTTGTCGTCGGGCGCGTTGTCAAGATGGAGCGCCATCCTGACTCCGATCACCTTTGGATTTGCGAGGTAGATGTGGGAGAAGCGTCACATCGTCAGATAGTCACAGGTGCGCAAAATGTATTTGAAGGAGCTATTGTGCCAGTGGCGAAAGCTCCGGCAAAGCTGCCCGGTGGCGTTGAAATAAAATCCGGCAAGCTGCGCGGGGTTGTCTCTGACGGTATGCTTTGCTCGATTGATGAGCTTGGGCTGACGTCACACGATATGCCGGGAAACGACAGCAGCGGAACCTGCATTTTAGGCGACGAGTTTGCCGATAAAATCGGCGCCGATATCCGCGACGCGCTTTTGCTTCGCGGTGTAACGGTTGATTTTGAAATAACGCCGAACAGACCTGACTGCTTATCTGTTATCGGCCTTGCACGCGAGGCTGCTGTAACATTTAATCGCGATTTTTCAGTACCGGCGCCATCGGTTAAAGTGTCCGGTGATGGTGATGACGTATCAAACTATATAAGAGTCGATATTGAAGCGCCTGATCTCTGCCCGCGCTACTGCGCTAAGGTCGTAAAAAATGTCAAAATTGAACCTTCACCTCTTTGGATGAGGATGCGTCTGAGAGCAGCCGGCGTGCGCCCGATCAACAATATCGTTGATATAACAAACTATGTCATGCTTGAGTATGGCCAGCCGATGCACGCTTTTGACTATTCGTGCCTTGATGGTGCCCACATTATTGTAAGGCGCGCCCGTGACGGCGAGCTTTTCCGCTCGCTTGCTGAAAACGACACAGACAGGCCGCTTTCATCGTCAATGCTTGTAATTGCCGATGAGAAAAAACCTGTTGCGCTTGCCGGTGTCATAGGCGGAGCCAACAGCGAGATAAAACCTACAACAACGACGGTTGTTTTTGAATCGGCTAACTTCAACGGTGTTTCCGTAAGGCTTTCGGCAAAAGCGATGAACATACGCACCGAAAGTTCCGCTCGCTTTGAAAAGGGCATGGATCCCGAGAACGCAATGCCAGCTCTTCTGCGCGCATGTGAGCTTGTAACTATGCTTGGTGCAGGTGAGGTCGTTGACGGTATCATTGATGTTTATCCGGGCAAGAAGGAAAAACGCACAGTTAAATTTGAGCCAGACCGCATAAATGCTTTTCTCGGCACGGATATTCCGCGCTCGAAAATGGAGGAGATACTTTCATCGCTCGGGTTTGGCATTGAAGCCGGCGGTGATTTTGTAACCGTGCCGAGCTGGCGAGGTGACGTCTCTTGTATGAATGACCTTGCCGAGGAGATAATACGTATATACGGTTATAATGAGGTTACGACGACGCTCCCGCTTGTTCGCATAAAGCAAGGCGGCAGGACACAAAGGCAGCAGTTTGAGCTTTCGCTCCATGAGCTTATGTGCGGCATGGGGCTTTGGGAAACGGAGACGTTTTCATTCATAGGCCCGCGTTATCTTGATATGATACACGTGCCGGAGGAAGATATTCGCAGAAACTGCGTTGTTATATCAAATCCGCTCGGCAAAGATACAAGCATTATGCGCACAACGGCATTGCCGTCAATGCTTGATGTTCTCTCGCATAACCAGAATTATAAGAATGCATCTGCCGCGATGTATGAGCTTGCGACAATATACATCCCGACGGGCGTTGATACCCTGCCGGAGGAGAAAAAAGTGCTTGTCGTTGGCATGTACGGCGGTGGGGTGGATTTTTACCATCTCAAGGGAATATGCGAGCGCATTATTCTTTCAGCAGGTATATCCGGTTATAAAACCGTTGCCATACGCGACAATCCTTCATATCATCCCGGAAGGTGCGGAGAAATCCGTCTTACCGATGGCACTGTGCTGTGTGTGCTCGGTCAGGTTCATCCGGAGGTTGCGGAGGAATTTGAACTTTCGGGCGAGATATATGCAGCGGAGATTGATGTTGAGGCGATATTTGAACGGCGCGCTGGCGTACGTGAGTTCCGTCCGTTGCCGAAGTATCCGGCGGTATGGCGTGACTTCTCGTTTGTCTGCGATGAGGAGATTGAAGCAGGATCGGTCGTCGATGTCTGTTGCGAAGCCGGCGGCGAGCTTGTTGAGTCGGCTTACATTGTCGATGTTTACCGCGGTGAGCAGGTTGGCGAGGGGAAAAAGAGCGTGTCGGTGCGTGTCCACCTGCGCGCTTCTGACAGAACATTGACAGACGCTGAAGCTGATGCGATTGCAGCGAAAATGCTTGATGAAATCGGACGCCGGCTTGGAGCATCGTTGCGCGGAAGATAATTTTAACAATCTTGTTGCATATATTGTCTTTTGTGATATAATATACTTGATGACAACGAAAGGAGTCTATAATAATGAAGGAAAAGAAGAAGTACGGCGTTATTTGGCGCGTGCTTGTGATAATCGCAGCCGTTGTTGGTGCTTTTGTGGCGGCTGAGGTGATCCTCGAGAAGGTATTCAAGAAATATCTCAAGATTGTCATCGAGCTTGGTGATGTTGACGAACTTGAAGATGAGTTTAACGGATGCAGCAGCAGAGACGATGAAGATGAAGAAGAAGCCGAGGCGGATAACAGCGCCGAGGATGATGACAGCGACGACGACATTGGTGACACAGTAATAATAGACGACTAAACGACGCAAGGTAAAAGAAAAATAAAACAGCATAGTTTTAAGTGTAATAAGAAAAGTATAATAAGTGTTAAGTAAAATTCCCGCTTCACATTTTGTGAAGCGGGAATTTTGTATATTAACATATTTAATTATTATCGTAGCTTTAAGATTAAGGCTTCATGGCATCCTTGCGGGAGAGGTTAAGGCGTCCGCGCTCGTCGGTGCCGAGGTATTTGACTGTCATCATGTCGCCGACTTCGCATACATCCTCTACCCTTTCGGTATGCTTGTTTTCAAGGTCCTTGATGTGAACCATGCCCTCTTTACCGGGGGCAATCTCAACGAAAGCGCCAATCGGGATTATACGAGTTACGCGGCCGGTGTAAATACCGCCAACTTCAGGCTCGAAAACAATGCCTTCTATCGTTTTCTTCGCTTGTAATGCGGCTTCGCGGTCTACGGCAGAGATGTAAACCGTACCGTCTTCCTGAATGTCAATTTTCGCGCCGGTGTCCGCAACTATCTTCTGAACGACCTTACCGCCGGTGCCGATAACATCACGGATTTTCTCAACGTCAATCTTCATGACGATGACCTTCGGTGCATAAGGCGATACTTCAGGTCTCGGAGCGGGTATAGCCTTGAGAAGTATTTCATCTATGATATAATCGCGGCCTTTATGTGTCACTTCAAGAGCTTTCTTAATTATCTCCGGCGTCAGGCCGTCAATTTTAAGGTCCATCTGAATTGATGTGATACCCTTGTGTGTGCCGGCAACCTTGAAGTCCATATCGCCATAGAAGTCCTCAACACCCTGAATATCTATCATCGTCATCCAGCGGTCGCCTTCTGTGATAAGACCGCAGGAAATACCGGCAACCGGTGCTTTGATCGGAACGCCGGCATCCATAAGAGCAAGCGTTGAGCCGCAGACAGAGCCCTGGGACGTTGAGCCGTTGCTGCTGACAACCTCGGATACGCAGCGGATAGCGTATGGAAATTCCTCAACTGAGGGGAGCACGGGGAGAAGCGAGCGTTCGGCAAGTGCACCATGACCAATCTCACGGCGTCCGGGACTGCGGGCTGATTTTGCTTCGCCAGTCGAATAGCCGGGCATGTTGTAGTGGTGCATATAGCGCTTCGTTTTCTGATTGTCAATGCCGTCGAGCTCCTGCGAGTCGTTGAGGGAGCCGAGAGTACATACGGTGAGAATCTGGGTCTGACCGCGGGTGAAAAGTCCGCTTCCGTGTACGCGGGGCAGGACGCCTACTTCCGCCGCGAGCGGGCGGATTTCATCAAGGCGACGGCCGTCAACGCGCTTTCCTTCTTCAAGAAGCCAGCGACGGACAATCTTTTTCTGGACCTGATAGATAATCTGATCCATCTGGGTGGCTATGTCGGGATATTCTTCGGAGAATTTTTCCACAATAGCATCTATGATAGGCAGCATACGCTCGTCACGAACGTTTTTATCGGGCGTGTCAAGAGCGTACATGACGTCTTTTTCACAAAATTCAAATACACGCTCAACCATTTCGTGATCAAGCTCGCCGGA
>LFRM01201491.1_pt3 | contig 11637 bp, 8 predicted proteins | sample 618341 | NCBI WGS metagenome assembly LFRM01 (sample SAMN03654438, study PRJNA283298) | anaerobic digester metagenome | isolation source: pool of bioreactors CSTR01a, CSTR02a, and CSTR03a thermophilic anaerobic... | place: Denmark: Kgs. Lyngby | collected 2014-05-21
TGCCGTTTTCCATGCGCTGACGATCCAGCACGTAGCCCTTGATGGCGAATTCACGCAGGACGCCAGTTGCCCACTGGCGGAACTGCGTTGCGCGTAGGGAGTTGACCCGGTAGCCGACGGAAATGATGGCATCGAGGTTGTAGAACTGGGTCTGGTAGTTCTTGCCATCACTGGCAGTTATCCGGAATTTCCGGATAACTGTTTCCGCGGTCAGTTCCTGGCTGGCAAAGATGTTCTTCAGGTGCTCGCTGACGGTGCGCACATCTACCCCAAACAGCTCGGCCATCAACTTCTGCGACAGCCATAGGGTCTCGTCCTCGTAGCGGGCTTCGATGCTCTGTTCGCCGGCCTGGCCAGTGAAGATCAGAAACTCAGCTGTACTGTTGCGGATCAATTTTTTGCTATTCATACCAAGTATCCCTACGCAATCATCACTTCGACCAAGCGTTCGACAGTGATTCCGCCTGTTTCAGCACCAGTTCGATAGCCGCATCCTCACCCACCGGCGGGTACTTCCACTTCTTCAGCGTGCGCCGCACCAAAATCCGCAGTTTTGCGCGTACGCTCTCGCGTACCTGCCAATCCACTGTGGTGCTGTTGCGCAATTTTTCGGTAATTTCAACGGCTATTTTTTTAAGAATTTCATCACCCAGCTCTCTTGCAGCACTTTCATTATTGGCAAGTGCATCGTAAAAAGCAATTTCATCTGGATTTAATCCCAGCGCCGCCTCACGCTCCAAGGTCGCCTGGAAATCCCTAGCCATCTGAATCAGCTCTTCGATAATCTGCGCGGTTTCTACTGCGCGATTATGATATTTACGTAAGGTTTCCAGCAGGCGATCGCCGTACTTCTTCTCCTGCACCACGTTATTGCGCGCCCGCGCCTTGATCTCGTCACGCAGCAGCTTTTCCAGCAGTTCCACCGCCAGGTTACGACTCTTCATCTGCCGCACATCTTCCAGGAATTCCTCCGACAGCAAGCCGATATTGGGCTTGTCCAGCCCCGCCAGCGCGAAGATGTCCGCCACCCCATCGGCAACGATGGCGTTATCCAGGATCTGTTTGAGCGCGCTGTTCTTGTCCGCGTCGGAACGCTTGCGGTCCACCGTGGTGAACTTGACGATGGCGGCCTTGACGGCGGCGAAGAAGGCAATTTCGGTGCGTAGCGCCGCAGCTTTATCCAGCGTGCTGCACAGGGAAAACGCCTTGCTCACCGCCAGCATGGCATCGAGGAAGCGCTGCTTGCCGTCCTTCAGCCCCAGGATATGGTTGGCCACCGGCACCAGCAGCTTCATCGCATCAGTTTCGAACCCGCTGTAATCGAAGCCGTGCATCAGCCCGCGCACGATGTCCAACTTCTCCAGCAGTACTGCCAGCGCCTCGGCCGCGTTGTGCGCCGGATCGCCCTTGCCCTTGGACTCAGTGTAGGTTTTAAGCGCCGCTTTCAGTTCGTTGGCGATGCCGATGTAATCCACCACCAACCCGCCGGGCTTGTTGCGGAATACCCGGTTGACGCGGGCAATGGCCTGCATCAGGTTGTGGCCCTTCATGGGCTTGTCCACATACATGGTGTGGCAGCAGGGCGCGTCGAAGCCGGTCAGCCACATGTCGCGCACGATCACCAGCCTCAACGGGTCCGCCGGGTCCTTGAAACGCTTTTCCAGACGCTTCTTCACCTGCTGACTGTACAGGTGCGGCTGCAGCAAGGGTTTGTCCGCTGCCGAGCCAGTCATGACCACCTTGATCGCGCCCTTTTCCGGGTCGGCGTCGTGCCAATCCGGACGCAAGGCAACGATGGCGTTATACAGTTCGGCGCAGATATCGCGGCTCATGCACACGATCATCGCCTTGCCTTCCAGCGTGGCGGTGCGTATCTCGAAGTGCTGCACTAGGTCGGCAGCCACCTGTTCCAGACGCGGCTGCGCGCCCACCAGCTTGGTCAGTGCCGCCCAGTCGCTCTTGGTCTTTTCGCGGGCGGTGAGGTCTTCCTCGTCCTCGATGACCTCATCCACCTGGGCATTGAGCGCGTCGATTTCGGCTTGGTTAATGTCCAGCTTGGCCAGGCGGCTTTCATAGAAGATCGGCACCGTGGCGCCATCGTCCACCGCGTCCTGGATGTCGTAGATGCTGACGTAGTCGCCAAACACCGCCCGTGTGTCCTTGTCTTCCAGGGCGATGGGTGTGCCGGTGAAGCCGATGAAGGTGGCGTTGGCCAGCGCGTCGCGCATGTGCTTGGCGTAACCGAACACGTACTTGCCGGTCTTGGTGTCAAGCCGCCCTTTCATGCCGTACTGGCTGCGGTGCGCCTCGTCGGAAATCACCACGATATTGCTGCGACCCGACAGCAGCGGGTGCTGGTCTTCGTCGTCCAGCAAGGCGAACTTCTGTACCGTGGTGAAGATGATGCCGCCCGCCTCACGCGAGGCCAGCATCTCGCGCAGTTCCTCACGGCTGCCCGCCTGCACCGGTGTTTGCCGGAGCAGGTCTTCGGCGGCGCAGAAGGTGCCAAACAACTGCCCGTCCAGATCGTTGCGGTCAGTCACCACTACCAGCGTGGGATTCTTCATTTCCGGCTGCTGCAGTAACTTGCCGGCATAGCAGGCCATGGTGATGCTCTTACCCGAGCCTTGCGTATGCCAAACCACGCCCGCCTTGCGGCTGCCGGGCTGGACTTCCTTGCCATACGTGGCACGCGGCTCCTGCACTTCCAGCAAACTTTTATTCGGACTGCTGGCGGCGATCACCGTAGCTTTCACCGCCTCGCGCACCGCATGGAACTGGTGGTAGCCCGCGATCTTCTTGATGATCTGGTCGGCGTCCTGTTCGAACAGCACGAAGTGGCGCACGTAATCGAGAAACAGCGCAGGTGCGAAGAACCCGCGCACCAGCGTCTCCAGTTCGAACTCCAGCAGCGGTCGGTCGTCTTCATTAGCGATTGCCCGCCAGGGCTGCATGCGCTCCTGATTGGCCGTGAGCGACCCCAACCGCGCCGTGAAACCGTCGCTGACCACCACCGCCACATTGGTGTTGAACAGGTCGCCGATCTCTTCCTTGTAGGTCTGGATCTGGTTGAAGGCATCCCAGATGTCGATCTGCTCGTTGGCTGGGTTCTTCAGCTCGATTACAGCCAGCGGCAAACCGTTGACGAAGGCTACCAGATCGGGGCGGCGCGGCTGCTTGGTGCCGGTCACGGTGAACTGGCTGACCAACAGGAAGTCGTTGTTGCGCGGATTGGCGAAGTCGATCAGGTTGACCAGATCGGTGCGTTTCTCGTCGCCCACCGAAAACTCGATGGGAATGCCGGACAACAGCAGACGATGCACGCGGCAGTTGCGGGCGATCAACAGCGGCTCGCTCACCGTCAACAGCTCGTGTGCGGCCTGCTCCAGCGCGGCGGTGTGGATATGCGGGTTGATGCGTGACAGCGCCGCCAGCAGGCGTTCGCGCAGCACCACCTGGCGGTAGTCGGAGCGGGCAGGCTGGTCGCCATCGGGCGCAATGTCTGGACCGTTAACGTAGCGCCAGCCCAGTTCGCCAAACCAGCCGATGGCCGCGTCTTCGAGTTGCTGCTCGGTAATGCTCACGCTTTATCACTCCCTGCATCTATATTTAACATTATCAATTTCTGAGTTACTTCCTCTTTAGCTCTTTCGGAAGAAAGGCGTCCACCTCATCATCAGAGAACGTCATATCCTCAAGCTCTTTCAACGCCTTTTGAGCTTTGACATAAGCCTTGTAATTCGTACTAGGCGCGCCGGTGTAAACAGCATGTAAATCTTCGACAAGCTGATCTCTTTGTGAGCGTATGTCGTCAAGAGATGCCGCACTCAAACGGAGATCAGTCAAGAGAGAAAGATACCTCTCACGTATAACCCATAGATCAGCTCCTGCCTGCCGATGTTTCTGCGCAATTTCACCAAGGTCATAGTCCTTGGTATAGGAATTAAGGACAAGCAATACTGTTGAAAGAAAAACAGCGACGAAGTTTCCGAACTTCTTATACTCAGTTAGAACACCGAAATCAAAAAGTGCGACTATCAACCCGCCTGTAACGAGAGCTGAGAGAATGATTTGGAAGAGTTTTATCTGATTGTGACGATCAAACAGTATATCCGCGCATTTCTCGTGTGTTTTATGAGAGTAAACCACTCGTCCGTAGCACTCTCTCAACTGCCCTTCTATGATTTTCTCATTGTCAGTCATAGTCACTTCCATCCGCTACGATTGGGACATGAATCCTGTCTTTGGCAACTACGGTCTCATTTTCGACGAGATAGCACTCAACGATATGATCCCCCAGAAAATTGCTGCTTTCCTCTTTTGTCCGCCAACCGCCATCGAGCGTAATTTGCCCACGAACACAATTACGTCGACGCGCCTCGTCTCCCCTATTTAGAACTTTCCAGTAGACCTGAAATGGACCGTTAACCTGCGGCAATTCAGAGACCCAGAATTTCAGCTTCTTGTCTGACCTTAGCGGGATTTTTAGCCCCAACATGTTGCGGAGAAGGAATTTGCGAAATCCGCGCTGCATCACTTCACAATCAATCTTGAGCTGATAACGTATATCGACCTGAAATTTATCTTCAATAAACTCCTCGGTATTTTTCCATGTTTGTGCAGCGCTGACTTCGGCCTGTTTTTTCTGTGCAGCAGGGAATGGGCGGCCATAAATTGCCTTCCATTTCTCGTTTACGTTGTCTTTCCCTTCAGCTTCTATGGCTTTCAGGCATAATTCGTGGGCCTTCTTGGCCCACCGTTGGAACTTCTTTTTGACTTTTACCCGCTGCCGACTGCCCGGTGCGGCATACTCGTTTTGCTCCGGAAGCTCAGAGATATATTTGAAAAAATCTCGACTTAGCCAATCGTAGTAAAGGTAGCTTTTTTCGTCATAGTCCGAGGTGGAATTCAGAAAGTTATAAGCTAGCGTATCGATCAACAATCCACCGATACCAATACCGTGCTTGTTTTTCCAGGCACGTACCATCTTACATAAACGACGCAGATTCGAGTTTTTGACTGCATCCAGATTGGCAATCGCATCCATTTCCTCTCTTGGTTTGGTGACCTTCCAGCTTCCGCCATTTTTGGTATCAGGAAACTTGTAGCTCTTGTCATCCTGCTCAAAAACAGGCTGCACTTCGACATGAAAGTTCGTGTAGGTCACTGTTACCACTAGGCGATCAACTCGAACTTTCGTTGATGGATAGCGTTTGAGAATCGCATCTTTTGTATCTTGCAAAAGTTTTAACTGCCCACCAACCTTGTCATAATCATCCCATTTGGCTTTGGGCATGATGTAGAGCATGTCCAAGTCGGAGATTCCGTTAATACCGGTTCTTCTACCAAATGAGCCAACCTGAAGCGTATTGGCCGTCTTTGATTCTGTATCCCGGAATTGTTTGTTGAGTGCAGCAGTTAATTCACCGTAGCGCATGCTTATGGTTTCAGCATTGCTTATCGCCAAATTACCAATGAACTCCGAGAACATTTCTGCAACACTCATTTCCCTACCCTCTTCATTTCAAAATCCGCAACAGACAAATCACCAGAGAGAAGCTTGGGAAGAAGGGTATCTCGAAGTTCAGATAGCTGTTTCGATTCTAGATTGAAACTTTCAATGTACGAGTAGAATGTGCGCACCTTTTTTGAGAAGGATTTCCTCAGTTCCAAGGGCGCGCAAGAAAATTTCCAGCCAGCAATTGCTTTCTTGTCTCCTCTTGGCATTTTTGCCCCTTTTGACGTGCGCATCATGAACTCGAAAAAAATATCCTGATAGAGCAAGTTGTACAGAAACTCTTGGCAGCCGTCTTCCTTCGCCTCGAAACAGAGCACATCATTTGATCGCCCTCCGTCAAAATGGGCCAGCCATATTTTCTTGAAATATGGCCTTATGTTGGAAACTAGAACATTTCCACTCTTGAAAGTCGGCACGGTAGCGACCGCTGGAAGGGACGTCGCACAACTTATACCACCCCGGTTTTCCAGCATATTTTCTGTGGAAATGTAGTTCTCAACGGTCAGATAGGACATTTCAATCTTGCCCGTTGCAAACCGTGCTAGATCAGAGACGGATTTAATTCCCCATCCCTTCGGAATCTCCCCCAACTCAGACTCTTCCATTGCATCAGGAAACAGCGCAGCAGTGGCTGCGAGTTGGTCGTGGTGCCTGCGGGGCATCTGGTCGAGTTCGGCGTCGGTCTTGCCGCTGATGGCACGCATGGCGGCCTGCTGGGGGTCTTCGCCTTGCTCGATGGCCGCGATCCTGGCCTTGACCGGGTCGAAATCGACAAACCAGGATTTGAAGATGGCTTGCGCCATGGCTTCGAGGGTTTGGTTGATGCGGCGGTTGAGGTCTATCTTTGAATCAAGCGAACTGAGTGCGTTTGCAATTCTCGTTTCGGCTTGGCCATGTCGTGGAATATCAATTTTTTCCAGGACAGGTATGCGAATATTGCTGACCGTTGAGCCTGTCCCCTCATTCCATCGAATCTGGCTCTGAACAAACGGGGACTGAAGTGCATAGAGTAGGTAATCAGCATCCACATCAGCCTTGGGTCTTAGCAGCACTTGCCGTTGCCCTAGGCAGCACGTTAAACCGTTTGGAACTTTGCAGACTTCTCCCATAGGAGCTTCGCGAGTGATCACAATGTCACCAGGCTGGGGAGCCATACGTCGAATGCGCTGCTTGAAGTGATCCTCATCGGTAAAACTGGGATCGGAAAGATCTAACCTGCCATCCTTAATATTTTGGTTCCGTAGTACGACATAGCCGGACTTCGTCCAGACCGGAGTGGAATGTGGGCAATCAACGACTGCTTCGCACATTGATGCAAGTGATTCAGTCTTCAACGCCATAACCCAACCCCGCCAAATATCCCTGCTTCCAGCTTCGCACTCTCCACAAACTGCTGCGCCAGTTGCGCCGTCAGCCGAGTCAATACGCCATTCAATACACCAGCCATCACTCCTCGCCTCCCTTCTTGATCCGCTTTTTCTTCGCGGATTCAAGCTGCTGGATGCTGTGCTCTGGCACGGGCAGGTGTTCGGGCATGGTGCCGCCGAGCTCCTGAATGGTCTGGCGGACTTTGCTGCCGACTTCGTGGTGCGTCTGGTTGGCCTGTCGCTTGCCTTGCACGCCGTCGCGGCGCAGTTTTTCTTCGGTTTGAGTGGCGCGGAACAGGTTGGCGGCCAGTTCGGTGCTGCCCATGTGGTCGAGGATTTTCTGGCTCTTTTTCAGCCCTTTGCTGGCGTGAATGTCTTTGGCACCCAATCCGCCGTATAGGCCTTTGTAGCCGTGATCCTGAAAGATGGCGTAGTCCAGCGGTGTTTCCACACCGGCATCTCTGGCGGCTGCGGCAAGTTGTTTGTTGTGGGTTGCCAGCTCGTTGCGAATGGCCAGGCGTTTTTCAGCTTCCGAGAGGCTGGAAAAATTGGCTTCGTCGGTCAGTTCCTGCCGCCGGGTTTGCAGGGCGAAGTAGGTTTGGCCGTTGGCGATGACGGATTTGCTCGGGTCGCCGTTTTGTACGATCAGGTAGCAGGCGTAGCGGGATAGGCGCATGTCTTCCACCGGGCGCTGGGCACCGGAGCCGATATCGACCATTTTGCGGAGATGCGCAAAATGGTTTGCCACGGGCTGTCCACTTTGCTGGCAGGCGACTTTGGCCCTGTCCAGCACCGGGAGAAAATTGCGCCATTGCGGGTAGTCGAGTACCGGTGCCAACTGCCGTGCCAGCCAGTACTCATTGCCGTGCTCGTCACGTTGGCGAATGCCGTCAAAGGTGGTGTGCTGCTGCTGGTCGATGTGCTTTTTAATCATGGTTGCTGCTCTCCGTAGCCCAAACCTGCCAGATTCTTCCTGATCTGCGCTTCCAGCTTGGCGCTCTCCACAAACTGCTCCGCCAGTTGTGCCGTCAGCCGCTGCATCTTCTCGGCAAAGGGTTCGCCGTCGTCTTCCTGTTCCACCGCACCCACGTAGCGCCCCGGCGTCAGCACATGTTCATGCTTGCGGATTTCGTCCAGCTTGGCGGAATGGCAGAAGCCGGGCACATCCCCGTACCCCTCGCCTTGCTGCCAGGCATGGAAGGTATCGGCGATCTTCTGGATGTCTTCCATCGTGAAGTCACGCAGCACGCGGTCTTTCATGTAGCCCATCTGGCGGGCGTCGATGAACAGGAACTCACCGCGCCGGTCGCGCTTCTTCTTGTCCAGCGCGAAGCCGTTCTGCTTGTCGCGAGTCAGGAACCAGATGCAGGCAGGGATCTGGGTGTTGGTGAACAGCTGGCCAGGCAGCGCCACCATGCACTCCACGTAGTCGTCCTCGATCAGCCGCTTGCGGATCTCGCCTTCGTTGTTGGTGTTGGAACTCATCGAACCGTTGGCCAGCAGCAGCGCCATGCTGCCGGTGGGGGCCAGGTGGTGGAGCATGTGTTGCAACCAGGCGAAGTTGGCGTTGCCTTGCGGCGGCGTGCCGGCAATCCAGCGCGGATCGGCGGCCAGCTTTTCGTTCCACCATTCCTTCATGTTGAAGGGGGGATTGGCCATCACGAAATCGGCGCGCAGGTCCGGGTGCAGGTCGTTCAACAGCGTATCGGCCGGGCCGCTGCCGAAGTTGAAGTCGATGCCGCGGATGGCCATATTCATAGCGGCTAGCCGCCAAGTGGTGGGGTTGCTCTCCTGTCCGTAGACGCTGATCTGCCCACTCTTACCGCTGGCGGCCTTGCCGCCGTGCTGTTCGATGAACTCCTCGCTCTGCACGAAGAAGCCGCCGGAGCCCATGGCCGGATCGTAAACGCGGCCCTTGAACGGCTGGAGCATTTCCACGATCAGGGTAACGATGCTCTTGGGCGTGTAGTACTGGCCGCCCTTCTTACCTTCGGCCAGAGCGAACTGGCCAAGGAAGTATTCGTAGACGTGACCAAGAATGTCCTTGGATTTCAGGTCCAGCGGCTGGCCTTTGTACTCCGTGGCGCTGAAATCGGTATCCGAGAAATGGCTGATTAACCCGGCCAATTTACTGGAATCGAGCTGGACGCGGGCGAAGTCCTTGTTGAGCACGTTCTTCAAGCGGGTGTTCTCACGCTCGACGGCTTCCATGGCGTTGTCGATCAGCCAGCCGACCGAGCGCATTTCCTCCGGCTCGTCCTTGCCGGGCTTGTTCCAGGGCAACGCCGCCTTGGGCGGCAGTTGCGCACAATCGCGCAGGGTCTGCCAACGGGCTTCCACCGGCACCCAGAACACGTTCTTCTCGGTGTAGTAGTCGCGCACCTCCAGCTCGGCGGCGATGTTGTCTTTGTAATCCTGGGTTCCTGCGCCGCCGTATTCGTCCGGGTCCATGTAGTAATCATGAGCCGGGTTGGTGAACTGTTCGCGCAGTTCGCGTTGCCGTTCTTCGAAGGCATCGGACACGTACTTGAGGAAGATCAGCCCAAGCACGACGTGCTTGTATACAGCTGCATCAAGGTTAGAACGTAACTTATCAGCCGCAGTCCAGAGCTTCTTTTCCAGGTCATTAAAAAATTGTTGTTCGATATGCTTCATATAAAAATATTTTGTTAATGGTTACTGGCCAGTGCCAAGTAAAACGCTGTAAAACGAATGCAGTCAAAAACCTAATCATCAATAATTCAATATGATAACGCCTCAAACATATTTGTTTACAATAAATTAAATTTTTAACTATTTACCCATCACTTCCGAATACAAAACAGAAAGGAAATTTCACCCAGCAAAGTTTTTTAATCGTAACTAGGCAATACTTAAACCTGCTCTGCTTCTCCCGTTCTAAGTAAAAAAAATGTTCAATCAGCCGCACCATGAGTTCTTTCTGTTCCGGCAAACTTTCCGCCACCAATAAGGCCAGTGCCACTAATGTATTGTCGTTAATCAACTGTTTTACCGGCTTTGCCAGAAAATGCTGATTCAGCCGTAAATACCAAAGAAACAGGAAAGAACCGGTACGTTTATTGCTATCGGCCAAGGGATGGTTCTTGATGACGAAATACAGCCTGTCCTTCATTGGAAAAAAGCTGCTGATTTGCCAGGGTTCTGGATAGCAGATTCACGGCCTGTTCAAACTCAATACCCCGTTCCTGTAAGCGACGCTGGTTAAGGGTGTAACCATCTACAAGATATTGACGTAATATGTTGGTCGCCCAAATACGAAATTGGGTTGCTCTCCTTGAACTGACCCGATAGCCTACGGAAATAATGGCAACCTGGTTGTAGTGCTTGATACGTCTGCGCACCTGACGTGAATCTTCTTTACGAACTACTAAGAAACCCTTAGTAGTTGCTACCTCCGCAAACTACCCCTAAAGCCACAGCGCCGCCTCACTTCCCAATACAAAACGAAGAAAAGATCTCACCCAGCAAATCATCACTGCTGAATTGCCCGGTAATCTTGCACAACTCATCATGCGCCAGCCTGAGTTCCTCGGCAAACAGATCCAGCACCCGGTCATCATGGCTGGCATGCTCCTGGGCCATCTGCAAATGCTCATTGGCACTGTTCAGGGCGTGCAAATGCCGTTCACGGGCCAGCCAGGGAGATTCGGCACTGGGGTTCCAGCCGGCAATGTCCAGCAGTTTATGACGCAAGGTATCCAGGCCCGTTTCCTGTTTGGCGGAAACCAGGATGGCCAGGGCTTCATGCCCGTTCTCTTCGCTTGTCTGTTCAACCTGTTCCTGCATCCGCTTCAGGGCAGCCTCATCCAACAAATCCATCTTGTTGAACACTTTCAATACCGGGGTACGGGCCGGCAGGCGACGGGTAATCTCAATATCCAGCTCATCATTGGGCGAACGGGCATCCTGCAAATGCACAATGACGTTGGCCTTTTCAATCTCGGCCCAGGTCCGTGCTATACCAATGCTTTCAACCGTATCGTCGGTTTCCCGCAGGCCCGCCGTATCAACAATATGAATGGGTACGCCCTGAATATGAATCTGCTGACTGACCTTGTCACGTGTGGTACCGGCAATCGGGGTCACAATCGCCACTTCATCGCCTGCCAGGGCATTCAGCAAACTGGACTTGCCCACATTGGGCTGGCCCGCCAGTACCACGTGCATGCCTTCGCGCAAAATCATGCCTTGTTTGGCCTGCCTGATCAAATGGTACAAATCATCCTGAATGCTTTGCAGTTCTTCCCTGGCCTGGTATTTTTCAAGGAATTCAATTTCCTCTTCGGGAAAATCCAGTGTGGCTTCTACCAGCATGCGCAAATGCACCACCCGGTCGGCCAAGGCATTAACCAGGTTGGAAAAAGAACCGCTTAAAGAAGCCATCGCGCTGCGTGCAGCCGCCTCTGAAGAGGCATCAATCAAATCGGCCACGGCTTCGGCCTGGGCCAGATCAAGACGATTGTTCAAAAATGCCCGTTGGGTAAATTCACCAGGCTCGGCATGGCGCAGGTCAATACCAATTTCCCGACCAACCTCAAGGCAACGCTGCATGATCCGTTTAAGCACGGCCGGCCCACCATGCCCTTGCAATTCAAGCACATCTTCACCGGTATACGAATGCGGCGCCTTGAAAAACAGGGCAATCCCCTCGTCGATCGCCTGCCCGTCAGCATCCGGGAAAGGCAGGTAATGGGCGTGGCGAACCTGCAATTCCCGATTGAAAAATTGCCG
>LFRM01319941.1_pt1 | contig 11634 bp, 17 predicted proteins | sample 618341 | NCBI WGS metagenome assembly LFRM01 (sample SAMN03654438, study PRJNA283298) | anaerobic digester metagenome | isolation source: pool of bioreactors CSTR01a, CSTR02a, and CSTR03a thermophilic anaerobic... | place: Denmark: Kgs. Lyngby | collected 2014-05-21
AATGGCCCAAAAAGCCATAAAATTGTTATATGCATTTAAGTACTAACTGGCAAACTCGGGATTAGTGTTATAAATTTTAAAGAGAGGGATTTCATTTAAAATACCTCTCTTTTTAAAATATTATTATGCTATAATAAATACAAGTAAATGGGTTAATGAGAAGATTAAGTGGCAGAGGTAAGGACATGAAAAAAGGTTTTACACTAATTGAAATTATAACTGCAATGGCAATTACGGCTATCCTTTTAACAATGGTCTTAAGCATTACCCTTTTTTCTTCAAAAATATTAAAGAAAAATAATGATAATATAAAGAGGTTTGATGAAGTATCGCTAGTTGAAGCCTATTATAAGAAGTTTTTAGAATCAGCTAAAACTATAACTATAGACTATATCGACAGCAGTGTTACTAATGAAGTTGGCTCAACAATATTTTTTGATCAAGATAATAAAGAATTGCTAATAGATAGTCAAATGGTTTTAAAAACAGAAGTACTCGAAAGTATAAGTGTTTATAAATCAGATCGTTTAATAACAATTCAATTTAGAGCAATTTATAACAAAAATTATACATTTTATTATTTCGTGTAAAATAGTTTAAAAAAGAGGGTGTACTAATGAAGAATCAGCTAATTATATATGTTTTCAATGATGAACTTAAGTGTTTTTTAATACATCATGATGAAGAAGAAACGCTAACCATATCTAATCTGTTTACATTTGATGACCTTGAAGAACTTAAAAAGTTTTTCCAGGAAAATCAAAATCTTGATCAAAATGTGTTGGTTCTTTTTGAGTCTTCAGGTGAGTTAACTCATACTTTTAATTTGCCGCTTTTACCTAAATATCGTATTAAGAGCATTATTACTAATGAACTTAAAGAAATGTTTGGAAGTATATCAAATTATAAAATAAACTATGAATTTTTAAAAACTGATAAAAAATATTATCAAATAGTAGTAACTTTATTAAAAAAACAACGGTTTGAAACATTAAATGAAATTGCTAAAATGTTTAAAATGAAACTTAATGTTCAACTAACAAGAAATATATTGGACATTTTTACGGAAAAAAGCAAACCGTGTTTATTATTAAAAGTTATGAATAATTATGTTGTTGCATCATTGAAATATAAACAGTCCAAATATGAAATCTTATTAGAGAAATTTAATGAGAATAACTTTCATATCATATTAAACACACTATTATTAAACTCAAAAATTTCTAAAGAAGAATTCTTAGATATAGAATACTATATTATTGAATCTGAAAGTAAAGCATCTAGAGAAAAACATACATTTATTGACTCAATTGATTGGAATGAAATTTCTTTATTTGATTACGTTAAGAAATCAATTGAATATTCAATAAAAAATAAAGGTGTAAGTTTATGAAAAAAGGATTAACTATAATTGAAGTCATTGTGGCTGTAGGAATTTCAGCTATACTTTTTTCAGGAATTTTAATACTCCTAAATTTTATTTCTAACTATCAAGTACGTCAAGAGGACACATGGAAAGCACATAAAATTTTAGAAAACATGCATTCTATATACCTAAATGATCCAACATACTATGAAATTGGCAACAATAATATGTACTTTGATGAAAATTTAGAGGAGACAAACTTTGATTATGCATACTTTATTGTAAGTTATGTTTTATTAAAGGACGATAACGATATTTACGAAATGTCTGTTTTAAATGTCGAAACAAAATACAAGGAACTTAAACTTAGTATTGATTTTGGAAAGTGGGTAAAATCATGACTAAGTTTAATAGGGGCGTTGTATTAGGCATTACAGTTATTTCACTATTACTTATCTTTTTAATTGGAACAGTAGTTTTTTATGCCGTAACAAGAAGGTATGTGTTATATGAAAAAGAGTCTGAAAAAATAGAAAACCGTATTGTTCTAAAAACAATGGGTCAAGAAATTTTTGTTTTAATTTATGAAAGTATTTTGGATGAACATGAAGTTCCAAACATGTATCATCTTGGCGAAATTGAAGAAGATATATTAATCCGCAAATCGAGCACTTACGATTTTATTATTAATTATAATCAAATGACATTAAGTGTAAAGATTAGCCTTAGTGGTAAACTTATGGAATGGGTGATAAATTGATTTGGATTTTTATCTTTATAATTGGATTATGTATTGGTAGTTTCTTAAATGTGCTGGCATATCGTATCCCTCAAAAAATGAAACCTAATGGTAGATCCATGTGTCCACATTGTAATCATGAACTTAAATGGTATGAGTTAATACCAGTATTTAGTTATATATTACTTAAAGGCAAATGTAAGAACTGCAATGAGAGAATTTCCATTCTTTACCCAATAATCGAAATAATGACGGCTCTGTTTTATAGCTTGCTATATTTAACTTTCGGCTTTGGTTATGAATTTTTTTTATATGTATTTGTTATTACAATAATGATAATTATTATTCGTATCGATTATGAACATAAATATATTCCAGATAGACTGAATCTATCACTTCTTATAGCTGGAGTAGTACATATTGTATATTTAAGTATAAATAAAATAGAATCAATATTTCCAAATATTATTGGTTTTGTTGTAGGCTTTTTGCTTTGTTATATTATAAGACTTATTGGAAGTCTTGTGTATAAAAAAGAAGCTATGGGATTTGGAGATGTAAAGTTGCTTGCAGTTATAGGACTCTTACTTGGTTATAAAGGAGCAATTTTCACATTTTTTATAGGATGCATTATTGCAACGTTAATTGAATTAACACTAATGAAATTAAAAGTTAAATCGCGTGATGACGAGATTGCATTTGGACCATACTTGATTTATGCAAGTGTTTTATTTATTTTTATAGGGAACAGCTTAGTTGACCTGTATCTATCGCTAATAGGAGGATAATTCATGCCACTATATAATTATCGTGCAAAGACATTAGATGGAAAAATTATTTCTGGTGAACTTGAAGCTAACAGTGAAGCTGACTTAAAATTAATCCTTAAAAAGCAAGGAATGCTACTGACAAATCACAAGTTGAAAGAAAACAAGAAAATTAATATGTTTTTTCAAGTTCGCTCAACACCATCCCGAGCTGAGGTGGTTTTATTTTTTCGCCAAATTAGCATTATGGTAAGCTCAGGTATTTCTCTAGAGGACGCTGTTAAGATCGTTAATCAACAATCATCATCAAGCGCATTGAGAAATATATTAACACAAATTGAAGAAGAACTATATAAAGGTGCATTATTTTCAGATGCATTAGCTAAGTTTCCAAAAGTCTTCCCGTCATATTTTAGGAATATGATTTATATTGGTGAAGTGAGTGGACAAATTGCTACTGTATTAAAAAAAGCTGCTGATTTTTATGAAAAAGATGAGAAAATGAAACGCAAGGCAAGTACTGCAATGGTATACCCTACTTTTCTTTTTATTGCAATCATAGCAGTTTTCATTTTTTTATTAATGTTTATTGTTCCGCGTTTTGAAGAGACATTAACCCAAATGGATACTGAATTGCCAAGAATTACACAAATCATTATTAGTATAAGTGATTTTATATCTACGAATTTCATCTTTATTATAATTTTTGTTCTTGTGTTTGTATTTCTTGTTTGGCTATGGTTTAAAACAAAATTAGGTTTATATTTTAAAGATTTAATGAAACTTAAATTGCCAATTCTAAGAAAAATAAATTATTATTTAATTACAACACGTTTTTCTAAAGGCCTATCTGTTCTAGTAAGTAGCGGCATGAACGTTATGGAATCAATAGAGCTTATTGGTAAACTTATGAACAATGTTGTTTTTGAAAAGAAATTTCAATATGTAGTAGATGAAATTAAACGAGGCAAGAAAATACATAAGTCAATAGAGCATATCTCTTTCTTTCCAAAAATGCTTGCTGAAATGATTAATGTTGGTGAATCAACGGGTAATCTTGATGAGGTGTTAGATATTACATCAAACTATTATGATGAACGCTTGGAACAATCAATTACCAAAGGAACCCAACTATTAGAACCATTCATGATTGTTTTCGCGGGATTACTCGTCGGTATCGTTGTATTATCGGTATTCTTGCCTATGATATCAATGATGAATAATATTTAGGAGGAAAATATATGTATTCTAATCAATTGTTTTATAACTTTTTAGTTACAAAGCATTTTGTTGATGCAGGTATGTTAAAACCATATCTTGAGAGCGCTAATGAAAAATCTTTGCATCTATATGATTTACTAATTTCTCAAAAAGTTTTTACTGAAGATGACATGTATAAATTTCTTGCTAAATATTTTGAACTTCCATTTCAAGATATTAATTCTCTTTCGATACAAGATGAAGTATATGGAAAGTTTTCACTTTATTATCTTAAAGATTTAAATGTATTACCATTTAAAAGACAAGATGATGTCATATCAGTTGCATTATCAAAACCAGAAAATATAATAAAAATTAATCAATTAAAGGCGTTTTTAACAGAAAAATTGGAAATCGTATTAGTTACACCGACTAACTTGCTTACATTATTTGAATATATTGAAAATAAGAATCGTAAACGTGAAGTGTTGGTTGGTGAAGTCACTATAGCAAACGAAGAGGATGAAGATGAAGTTGTTGCAAATTCACCAGCTGTAAAACTTGCAGATAGTCTATTAAGAGAAGCGGTTGCCGCAAACGCGAGTGATATTCACATTGAGCCGTTTGACGAGTACGTTAAGGTTCGTTTTAGAATTGATGGGCATTTGATAGAAAACGCACGATTACCATTATCAATATATCAACAATTATTAGCTCGGTTTAAAATTATTGCTGACTTAAATATTGCTGAGCGTCGTGTACCACAAGATGGTAAAATCAAATTAATTATCTACGGAAAAGAGTATGACTTTAGAATTTCAACAATTCCAACAATTCATGGAGAAAAAATTGTAATCCGTGTATATGATATGGATTCAAATAGTCAATCAATTGAAAAATTAGGGTTTTTTGATGAACAACTAAAACTAGCTAGATACATGATTAACAAGCCTTATGGTATTGTTTTAGTTACAGGTCCTACAGGATCAGGTAAAACAACAACACTATATTCGTTTTTAAAAGAACTAAATCATGAAGGTGTAAATATTACAACTGTAGAAGACCCAGTGGAAAATCAAATAGAGGGGATTAATCAAATTCAAATTAATCCAAAGGCAAATGTTACATTTTCAAGTGCTTTACGTGCGATTTTACGTCAAGACCCAAATATTGTCATGATTGGTGAAATCCGCGATGAAGAGACGGCGCAAATTGCAATTCGAGCTGCGATTACTGGACATTTAGTGTTTTCAACGTTACATACAAATGATGCCATAGGTGCGATTACACGTTTAGTTGATATGGGAGTACGAAGATATTTGCTCGCTGACGCAATTACTGGTTCTATTGCACAGCGCTTAGTTCGTAAACTATGTCCTTATTGTAAGGAAAAGTATTTAGCAACCTCCTTTGAAAAGCAACGCTTAGGCGTTAAAGGAGATGTTGTTGTTTATAAACCGTGTGGGTGCAACGAATGTTTCAATACGGGATATCGTGGTCGCCGTGCTGTCTTTGAAGTTATTAATTTTGATACTCGACTAAAAAAATTAATTGAAAATCCGAATAATTCAATGGATGATATTAGAAAAATTGTATCAAGTTCAAATGTTAAATTTTTAAAAGATAGTTTTAAAGACTTAGTTTTAGAAGGAGTAACAAGTATAGAAGAATACGACACAATTGTAAACTTTGATTAATACATATAAAGCCTTGATTTTTCCAATCAAGGCTTTAATATTTAGAATTAGAAACTATATCTATAAATAATTAATATTTATGGCAATATGTTATAATACATTTGGTAGATTGAGGTTTAGAATCATGAAAACAGTACTTAATTATATTGAAAAAGACAATCATTATTTATTAATTCACAAGCAAAAAAAGGATATGAATTTTAATAAATTTATGGGTGTTGGAGGAAAAATAGAATCCAATGAAACACCTAATGAAGCCGCAATCCGAGAAACTTTTGAGGAAACCGGATTAACAATAGAACCTATATTTAAAGGCAATGTTTTTTTTCATAACGAAACATATGATGAGCACATGATTGTATACAAAGCTACAAACTTTCTTGGAAAACTTAAATCAAGTGATTAAGGTAAACTTATCTGGGTTTCTAAAGATAAGTTGAAAAATTATCCTATGTGGGAAGGCGATTATTATTTTTTAGAAAAACTAGATCAGAAGGATACGTTTGTCATGCATTTATACTATAAAGAGGATAAGTTAGTTAAAGTTGTTGATAAGGGGGATGAGTTAGATGTTTAAAGGTAAGGTAGCTGTCGTTACTGGTGGAGCAAATGGTATAGGTAAAGCAATTGTAGAATCATTTATTCGGTTAGAAGCTCATGTAGCAATTATTGATATTACTGAAAACCCTTATTTTATTGGTGATATCTCTAATAAATTAACACTAGAAACATTTAGAGATAAAGTTATTAGTGATTTTGGAAAAGTTGACTTTATCATTCATAATGCACCACCCGAAATGCATGGTATAAATGATTGTACATATGAGCAATTTGAAAAAGCTTTGAATGTAGGCATAACTGCGCCATTTTATTTAACTAAATTATTTATGAATTACTTGAATGAGGAGGCTTCTATTATCAATATCTCATCTACAAGGACATACCAAAGCCAGCCATACACAGAAAGCTATACAGCATCTAAAGGAGGCTTATCTGCTCTAACTCACGCGCTTGCCGTATCACTCAGTGGAAAAGCGAGAGTGAACGCTATTTCTCCAGGTTGGATTGATACAACAAACTCACACTTCACACACAGTGATAGTGAACAACATCCTGTAAAACGCATAGGATCATCAAATGATATTGCTGATATGGTCATGTTTTTATGTTCCAATAAAGCAAACTTCATTACAGGGGAAAACATCACAATCGATGGTGGTATGACAAAGCTTATGATTTATCATAACGAACATGGCTGGACATTTAACAATGGCTGATATGTTGTGATAAAATAGTGTTAGAATAAGTGGATATATTTATAAGAAAGAAGGAAAACTAATGTTTAAAAAACTCCAAACAATGAGACTACAAGCAATGAAAGAAAAAAACAATGTCGTAAGATACGCTTTAGAGTCTGTCATTTCGAATATAGATGCTCAAAGAGGTCGTACACCTAACTTTGTTGTTGATAACCAAGTTGTTATATCAACCATCAAAAAAGAAATTAAGGCATATAGCGAAATGCCAAATAGAGAAGCTGAAGTTGAATTTTTAACTTCGTTACTGCCTCAACAATTATCAAATGATGAACTTAAGAAAATGTTAGATGACATCTTTGAAACTGGTGATAAACCAAAAGATGTCATGGATAAATTAAACAATTTAGGTTATGAAGGTCAATATGACAAAGGATTTGTTGCAACCCAAATAATTGAAAACAACTGAAATTCTCTTTGAAAGCATACTGCACTCCTAACTTTATATTGTTTTTATATCACATAATTTATGGTTGTGTCACATTTTTGGCATTGACAATTTTTGTGACAGTATTGCGTATGGGTGTGATAACATGATATAATTATAATGTATATATATAAGCACTGCAAATAACACGAGCAGGCTTATAGGAGGTTATTCTATGTTTAAAGGTAAATGGACGGAAAAGTAACCAACGTTCTGCTATGGGTAGGCGGATATGTAAATTTTATAGCTTTCGCATTACTCGGCGGCTATATAATTGTCAAGGGCAACGACAACCAGAAACTCACGATAAAAAAGGTCTTTATTATTGTGTTACTATTTTTGGGGGCAACTGCAATAATGGAGTTGTTTTACAATTTCGCTTCTATGTCGGGAGATTATTATGGTTCTTTTGCTCAAGATATTTACAGCATAATGACTAAAATAATCAATATCGCAAAAATCGGTGTTTTTGCCACTTTTGTAGTATTAGAGTTAATAAAAAAAGACAAGACTTCTGCAGAGTCTATGAATAATGTCGAACAGCCCAAAAACGATGTTTAAAACAGATGTAAAAAAGCAAATTATCGCTATTGTACTTGTTGCGGTCACTCTATAGGTATAATAGGGTTAAGCGCGCTTTTAATGACTAATTTTTCTTTTCAAAAGAAACAAGCAACAGTTTTAGGGCTTTTTGACGGAGAAGGAGAGTTGGTAATAGAAAAAGTTGATCCACCTGCCGTAGATGAAGAGGTGGAAATTTTCGCCTATAATTTTTCTCTTTCTACGGGTCAACCTCAGGGTGCTATTGAAATTATTATTCCCTACAACGACAAGGGACTCAGTGAAGAAGAAGAAGTTCTTGCGGTATGCGGAAAGTATCTGAATGAGGAAACGGGCGATTGGGAGAACGTGCATTACACTGTAGATACGAAACAAAATGAGGTGCATATTATCATCGACCATCTTTCCACTTACAGCGTATTCAAGATTAATAATCCAAACAAGCGCAGTGCTTATATTTACGATGTAAATATTTATGCCGCCTATATGAAAAACTCTGATGCGGAAGCGGTACTCAGGGCATATGGCAATCAAACCAATGGGTGGAAAGAGGACGCTACAAGTTCGCTTCTTTCCGCAAGCGGCACATTGAGCGCCTTTGCGGCGACAAACATTCAAACCCTTCTCACCTTAGGAGGCGCGTATGATGAGATGTTCAGTACTCCGTTTAGTAACGGAATGACAAGTTTAGGTGTTGCTACTGCCTGTGCGCAGTTTGCCTACGATGCATACAGCAATGGTTTGACAAGCCAAGAAGCGTCAATAAGCGGTATGAAATCGGTATTAAGCCTGTCATTGAATTTTGCTTCGCATTCCGTACAGTTGGCTTATGTGGGTGTCGGCGTAATAGATATTGCTCTGACGGAAATAAGCACCTTTGGGGTGCAAACAAAGTACAAAAGCACCAAAAAAATGTATGAAGCATACTATAAACGTTCTGAAAATGCACGTAAAATAAGCGATTGGTATGCGGTCTTCGATAAAATTTACAAAGACAATAAAAACTCTCCGCAGGTGGTACTAGACAAAATCACACAAGAAATCGACAAATATGTTAATAAGTTTTGGATTGTTGCCGCTACCGACTGGGAGTCCTGGATAGATTCTTATGACAGTAACGGAAAGTTAAGCAAGTATCCTTGGCCAAGCGATGCTGACCGATCGAATATATCCGCAAATTATAAGGCGGAGCTTTATGACTATCTGCAAGGTGTTTTCCGGAAAATAGCTCTTAATTTGTACTTGGACAGTCTGGAAGCAAGAGAAGCTGAGTTTAACGCACTTGCGGCGATGTTGAACCGCAAGTATTCTATAAATATCAGCGAAGAACTGATTGATAACACAACACCCGTGTGGGCTAACAGTTACGTCAGACTGTCACCTCTTACAGAAAACGCAAATATAAGCGACTGGACAATTAAGCTAAGCGATAAAGCTGTCGGTAAAATTGAATTCACTTTGATAGGACATCAAATGGCTGGCTTTCCCATGAAACTTGAGTTTTTTAAAACCAAAGCCGATTTGGAAGACAACAGTACATTCACTTTAACAAAAACCAGAATACATACGAATGGCAATATCAACCTGATGGTTTTTATAAATTACCTGAAAGAATACAATACTTAAAAGATAATAAGCTATGGCAAGAAGTAAGAGATGATTATTTGAATCGTAAAAATAATAATACAGTTGCATCTAAAAAGTCACGCTCATTATTTGCAGAGACAATTAATTCTTTATACAATTACTATTCAAACTAAAGGATCCCCCCACTCTAATTAAATCATCAAATCTTGGGGTACCGCATGGGGGGCAATTAAAAAACACGAGGCGGTATTTTTGAAAATCTGATTTTACATTTTAAGAATGGTTAAAAATAAGTCACTAATGGTGGCTTTTTCTTTTGTAAAAAGCATCAAAAATTATAATAAATTATAGTTTTGAATTGAGTTGATATAGAAGTCCTTATACGGTAATATGTGTATGAAAAAGAGGAGGTAGTAAAAATGATTAATTATAATTATGAATGGAAAACACTAGATGAAATTTTAAGAAATAAAAAGACTAAAGTTTGCTTTAGAGGTTACAGTGAAACTTCACTCGATGAGATTACTGATGGCGCAAGCAATAAGGATTATAAGATAGCACACGAGTTATGGTTAAAATTAAAAGAAGCCTTTAATAAAGAAGCGGAAATTTATGACCATGAACTTTATCAAAGTAAACTTGGTTCAATAGGACCAAAAGAAAAAAGAGAAGTTTTAAGAACAATGTGGTGGGACTTCGTTGAAGGTGATAAACATGGTGATTATAGAAAAATCATAAGCATCATTGAAATGTTACATGATGGCGAAGAGTTAGAAAGTGGAATTATCTACTTTGGAAGTTAAGGGTGTAAAAAAATGAAACCAACAAAAATTTATGTATTAGTTGCATATGCAAAAGATGGTAGAATATTTGATTTAGGATTTACTGAAGATATTAAATTAGTAAGAGAAGAAATAAACTCTGAATCAACAAAAGAACAATTACAAGAATTAGGAATAAATGAAGTTGAAAAATTTGTAATTAGAGACAACTACTTCCCAACTAAATACTATCCATTAGAGGTAAGTTTATGATTAGCGTTGGTGATAAGATAAAAATCATCTCAATGAAAAATGAACCACAATATAGTGGTAAAGTTGGAATAGTATATGCAATCGATGGAATAGGTCAAATACATGGTACCTGGGGTGGATTGGCACTTGTACCAAAAGAAGATAAGTTTGAAATTATCAAAGAAAAGAATTGTGATATTTGCGATAAAAGATTTAATGAATATGTAAACAATCCATCACCAATTAAAGCTGATATTTGTTGTAATGAATGTAATGAAAAAATAGTTGTACCACTTAGAATATTCCAAGCAACTAAAAATGCAAACTTTGCCTTATTAATAGCGACTGATGGAACCATTAAAACAGTAAAACCAAAAGAAAAATATTTCAATCTAAAAGAACTACAAACGAATGTGGAAGGGTTAATTGAAATGTATCCGACATATTGGCAAGACAATTTTATTGTATGTAATGAAGAGGGATTATTGAAAGATATGGAATACAACAAGTTAGCAAAATTGATACTTGGGGTTGATTTGGTTGGTCCGGTATTGGTAGTTCCTAGACCCTTACTAGAGGAGGATTAGTTAATGAGCAAAATTAAAGATGTACAAATTGAGTATGAGCGACTAAGGTCGCTTTTTTCATCAGTTGATCCAACCAAAGCAGAACTAGTGGATAATCTTCTAAACGAAGCAGCATTTATGAGAGTACAATTAGAAAACTTGCAGCAACAAATAAGAAAGTATGGTGCAGTTCAAATTTCATCAAAGGGAACTCAAAGACAAACTGAAGCTGCAAAATACTATACAAAGTTAGTTAATAGCTATGGAAATGTTATTAAAACTCTTAATACAATCATGGGTAAAAACATGATAGATGACAATGATGAATTTGACGAATTCATGAAAAGGTTAGAATAGTGAATTATTTAAAAGAGTATTATAGGCAAATTCAAGAA
>LFRM01263787.1_pt1 | contig 11631 bp, 11 predicted proteins | sample 618341 | NCBI WGS metagenome assembly LFRM01 (sample SAMN03654438, study PRJNA283298) | anaerobic digester metagenome | isolation source: pool of bioreactors CSTR01a, CSTR02a, and CSTR03a thermophilic anaerobic... | place: Denmark: Kgs. Lyngby | collected 2014-05-21
TTTTTGCTCAAATTATATTTATCTAAATTGATTACTGATAAGATTAATACTGAAAAGCCAACACTACCTATTAGTCCTGTTACAGCTGGTCTAATCCCTAAAAAAGCACCTTTAACAATTGGTTTTTCATTAAATTTTTTAAAGAAGTGTGCGATCATTATAATGATAATAATTGATGGTGTAATTATTCCTAGTGTTGTAATAATTCCACCAAAGATGCCGGCTGCTTCATAGCCAACAAAGGTTGCGGTGTTTATTCCAATAGCCCCTGGTGTTGATTCACTGATAGCGATCATGTTTACTAGTTCACTTGTGGTTAACCATTCATTATTGTCAGCAAGTTTTTGAAGAAAGGGTAATGTGGCTAAACCGCCGCCTATTGAAAACAAGCCTATTTTGAAAAATTCATAGTATAGTCTTATTAGTGTCATTTGGCTGCCTCCTTAAGTGATCTGTTTAAAGAGTAAATACCAATTATAGCGGAAATGATAATTATGACTATTGGGCTAACATCAAATAAAACCAATATTAAAAATGATGCAACAAAAAGAATTAGTGAGATGAAATCTTTAACTGAATCTTTAAACATTTTTATTACAGTTGCAAAGATTAAAGCCGCAACTGCAACTCGAACACCTGCTAGTCCATGTTGCACAATTTGGTTGTTTTGAAAGTCTTTAAAAAAGGTGGCAATTATAGTAATTATTACAATTGAGGGACTAACGATGCCTAATGTAGCTACAATACCACCGATTATACCTTTTTGATTGTAGCCAATAAAAGTTGCAGTATTGACCGCAATAATTCCTGGTGTTGACTGACCAATAGCGTAGTAATCTAAAACTTCAGCATCAGTTGCCCAACCACGCTTGTTTACTATTTCTTCTTGAATCATTGGTAGCATTGCATAGCCACCACCAAAGGTAAAACTCCCCATTTTTAAAAACACTAAATATAATTCAACTAATTCTTTCAATGACTTCACTCCCCTTATTACTTATACATAATTTGCTTGTATTAAAAAATCTATTAAAAAAGGCTTCTAATGAAACCTTGATTGTTTAAACATCTTTTCCTAAAAAAGGATTAATCCATTTCATTTGTTCGACTTTTTTAACTTTTATGTTTTTTTCAACAACAAGATCAATCATTTGTTGGCGAGCAGCTTCAGCTTTTTTCCCTGAAGAAAAAAAGAATTGAGTAATATAGCCTGAGGATATTTTTCCTTCAGTAGTTGGTAATTGTTTAATATAATCTACCATTACTGGGGATAGTTCTCCTTTTATTAATGGTGCTCCAAAGATAATAACATCATAGTCTTCAATACGAGGGTTTTCTTTTAAACCCTCAGCAATACTTCCATCTTCTAATGTGTTTGGTTGTAAGATTTTTAGAGTTACTGTGTGTTTTTGTTCCTCAAAGTTTTTAACAAGTTTTTTTGCGATATGTTTGGTTGGCCCTTTAGGGTTATGGATTATAACGGCAATATTCATATGTACATCCCTTCTGTATCTATGTTTAATCTCTACTTAAAATTATAACCTTTTATCAAGCTATAAACAATAGCGCTAAAAAGAGCGGTTTTTACCTAGATAGTTTACTAGTTGAAGTTTTAACCTTTAAATTGCTTACAGGGGTTGTTTTAATAAAGGTAAAGAAGTAATAATACTTAAATAAAAAGGTTGCGCTAATAAAGACTCTAGCGTAAACATTATCGATAAAGATAAAGGTAACTATTAACATTATTGATACTGGAAATAAAATTGATAATTTACTTTTTAGTGTCATGGCGCGCGTTTCCACAAAGTTTTTCAAGTAATTATTATATGTATCGGTATTAATAAACCAATCGTTAACACGTTTGGAACTCTTTGTAAAAAGAAAGGAAGCAAGTAGTAAAAAAGGTGTTGTCGGTAAAACTGGAATGATAATACCAATAATACCTAATGCCATAAAAGCAAAGCCTAAAGTGACTAAGACAATTTTTTTAAACTTTACAATAATGATCAGCTCCTTTTTCTATAACTAGATAACATTATCACTATTAATATATGTGGTCAAGTGATGTTATCAAGGATAAAAAAAGGACTATAAATATAGTCCAATTTCCTTAAAATATATCACTAATACTGCCTAAGATGCCCCTAGCAATTTTTCTGCCGATGTCACCGGTAAAAGTATTTAGAGTCGTTCTGGCTACTTTGTTTAAAGGGTTATTCTTTTTGGCTCTTTGTTTAGCTTTTTCATGTGCGTTTTTTATTTTTTCTTGTTCCTTTATTTCTTTAGCTAATAATTTTTCGTCTTTTAATCTTTTGGCTGCTTCTAACTCTAAGTCTTTTAGTTGTTTTTCTTCTAACTTTTTAGCTTCTAAAATTTCATAAGCAGACTCACGGTCAATTGGATTGAAGTATTTTTGATGCTTGGTTGAAGAGTTGATTAAAAACAGACGTTGTTTGTCATCGATTGTTCCAAACTTACTATGTGGTGGTACAATAATTGCCTTTTCAACAATTGATGGCGCACCATCTTCATCTAAAAATGATACTAGTGCCTCACCAGTTTTTAGTTGGGCTATGACATCTTTAACTTTAAAGTTAGGGTTTTCTCTAAATGTTTCTGCGGCTAAGTCAATTGAACGCTTTTCCTTTGGAGTAAAGGCTCTGAGGGCATGTTGAACACGATTACCTAACTGGCCTAAAATATCATCAGGAATATCGGCTGGATTTTGTGTAATAAAGAAGACACCGACACCTTTTGATCTAATCAATCTTATTACTTGCGTGATTTTTTCTAGTAGATACTTTGGTGTTTTATCAAATAGCAGGTGGGCTTCATCAAAGAAAAAGACAAGTTTTGGTTTATCTAAGTCACCAACTTCAGGAAGTTTTTCGTATAATTCTGAAAGCATCCAAAGTAGAAATGTAGAATACAGATCTTTTGAGTGAAATAGTTTTTCGGCAGCCAAAATATTAATAACACCTTTATTATTTTCTACTTCTAAAAAATCCATAATATCTAAGTCAGGCTCTCCAAAAAAGATGTCGCCACCTTGCGTTTGTAAAGTCAAAAGTGACCTTTGAATTGCGCCAATGGAAGCTGTTGAAATGTTTCCATATTCTAAGGATAATTCTTTAGTATTTTGTCCAACATATATTAACATTGATCTTAAATCTTTTAAATCAATTAATAGCATTTGTAAGTCATCAGCTAATTTGAAAACGATATTTAAAACACCTTCTTGGGTTTCATTTAAATCTAAAATTCTTGAGATTAAAATTGGTCCCATTTCTGATATTGTGGTTCTTAAAGGATGGCCCAACTTACCAAAAACATCCCAAAGACGAGTAGGATACTCATCAAAGTAAAAATCATCTATATTTAAATGATCAAGTCGCTCTTTTAAGTCTTCACTCATCTCGCCTTTTTGTGATGTTGAAGCTAAATCGCCTTTAACATCAGCTAAAAATACTGGTACACCAATTTCACTAAACTTTTCGGCTAAAACTTTTAGTGTAGTAGTTTTACCAGTTCCAGTAGCTCCGGCAATTAAGCCATGTCTTGTCGCCATTTCGACTAATAAATTTGCTTCTGTTTCACCTTTACCAATTAAAAACTTTTTTTCTCTATCCATATAGACCTCCTATGTTATAGTTGTTTTATTTGTTATGTTTATCTTACTATAAGCCATTGGTCTAATCAAGCAAGAGCTGTGCTTAAATATTGTCTTTAATGAAATTTTTTAGATATTTCGTTACAATATATATAAGATAGGAGTAATACTATGAATCAAAAACAATTTGAAATCATGAAGACAGGAAAAGGCTTTATCGCAGCTCTTGACCAAAGTGGAGGTAGTACACCAAAAGCACTAAAGACTTATGGTGTAAATGAAGACCAGTACAGTAATGACTTAGAAATGTTTGAACAAGTTCACAAAATGCGTTCACGAATTATTAAAAGTCCTAATTTTACAAATGAGCACATAATCGGAGTAATTTTGTTTGTAGAAACAATGTATTCAGAAATTGATAATTTATTTAGTGCTGATTATCTTTGGGACATTAAAAAGATTGTGCCGTTTTTAAAAGTTGATCAGGGCTTAGAAGAAAAGGCTAATGGAGTACAATTAATGAAGCCAATAGTGGACTTGGACAAAATGTTAGTCGAGGCTAAAAATCGTAATATCTTTGGAACTAAAATGCGCTCAGTTATTTTAGAATATAATGAAGAGGGTATTGCGGCTAATGTTAAACAGCAATTTGATATTGCTAAAGAGATTTTAGACCATGACTTAATGCCAATTGTTGAGCCTGAAATTAATATTCACGCTAATGATAAGGCTAAAATTGAAGAGAAGATGAAAATTGAAATTTTCAAGCAATTAGATACTTTAAAAGCTGGTCAAAAAGTTATGTTAAAACTGACACCACCAGAAATCGCAAACTTTTATGAAGACTTAGAAGCTGATGAGCGAATTTTAAGAATTGTCTTTTTATCAGGTGGTCACTCACGCGAAGTCGCAAATGAACTATTAGCGGCAAACAAAAATATCATTGCAAGTTTTTCTAGAGGCTTTACAGAAGGATTACATGTTGATCAAAGTGAAGAAGAATTTAATGAAATGTTAGGTAATAGTGCTCAAAGTATTTACAAAGCATCAATAACATAAAAACTTATTGAAATAACCACCCTTTTAAAAGGGTGGTTTTTAAATGTCTTAATACAAATAGTTGGGCTATTATGGTAAAATTAAGTTTAGATAAAGTAGGTGATTAACCATGAAAATTGGTTATGTATCACTAGCTCAGGGTGTTCAAAACGCTAAGTTTAAAACTTGTACACTAAAAAATGCTAGTGAAGAAAATTTATTAAACTTAATAGAAAATAACTTAAATGCCCTAAGTGCTATTATTGACTACAACATTGAAAATGATATAAAAATGTTTAGAATAATATCCGATATTATTCCTTTTGGCTCAAGTCCAATTAACACGATTTTATGGTGGGATATTTTTAAAGAGCAATTAGATATGATTGGTGAAAAAATTAATCGGGCAAACATTAGAGTATCAATGCATCCTGGTCAGTACACTGTGATTAACTCACCAAAAGATGATGTAGTAGATAGAGCAATTTTAGATTTAGAATATCATACAAGGTTTTTAGATAGTTTAAATGTTGATAAAAAACATAAGATCATTTTACATATTGGTGGTGTCTACAATGAAAAAGCAAAGGCTATGCAGCGCTTTATTGATAATTATAAACTATTAAGTAGTGCGGTTAAAAATCGTTTGATTATTGAAAATGATGATGTTAGCTATAATATTGCTGAAGTATTAGCTATTGGTAACTTTGCCAATATTCCTGTTGTTTATGATAATTTACATAATGCGATTTTAAATGCTGATCCTAGTAAAAGTGATAATTACTGGATTAATAAAGCTGAAAAAACATGGAAGCTAGAAGATGGACCACAAAAGATTCACTACTCGCAACAAAATGAAAACAAGCGAGAAGGAGCTCACTCACTCACAGTCTTTTTGCCAGTCTTTATGGAATTTGTCAAAGGTATTGATAATCAACAACTCTATATAATGCTTGAAGTAAAGGACAAAAATATGTCAGCCATTAAATTATCTAACGCCCTTTTTAATAGTGAGATAAAGTATTTAGAAAAAGATTGGGCTAAGTATAAATATACAATTTTAGAAAAATCACCACAGGTTTACAATGAAATTCGCCAACTTCTAAAAGATAAAACAGCATATCCTGTGTTTGAGTTTTATGAATTAGTTGAAAGTGTGCTTTTTGCTAATGAAAACATTGGCTATACAGTAAATGCACTACAGCATGTGTGGGGCTACTTTAAAAAGGTTGCAAGTGATAAAGAGAAAGCTCAATATGAAAAGTTAATAAAAGCCTATACGAGTGGTGAAAAAAGAAAAGAGCTTGTTAAAAACTTTTTAGAGCGTTTAGCGATTAAATATGAGGTTGATTATTTATTAGATTCTTATTATTTTGCAATTGATTAGGAGAGATTAAATGTTAGGTAAAAATAGCATTATTTTAAAGACACTATTTATATATTTTATTTATGTGTTCTTTTTTGCAGTAATTTTATTTGTTGTACAAAAACCTAGCAATAAATATGATGAATTAGTAAATGTAAAAGAGCAAGATTTTGTTGATAACAATGATCGTGTCGCTTTAATTGAATCTGGTGAAGATGCAATCTTTGTCAGATTAAATATGCTAGAAAATGCCAAAGAAACTATTGATATATCTTACTATACACTTACTGAAGGACACTCTGTTGAACTTGTTTTGGCAAGTTTATTAGAAGCGGCTGATCGTGGTGTCCAAGTTAGAATTATTTTGGATGGAATTTTTCACAACTTAAAAGGTGAGTGGAAGCCAGTACGTTATGCTTTTATTGAGCATCCTAATATCCAATTTAAATTGTATGAGCCTTTTAAGATTTTACAGCCAAGAGTTTGGAATGATTGTTTACATGATAAATTGATTATCGTTGATAAAGAGTTGGTTTTAATTGGTGGTCGTAATATTGGTGACAAGTATTTTGATAAAGATAGTGCAACTTCTCAATATTCAAAAGATCGTGATGTCATTGTCTATAATAGTGACGCTAATGATCTAAACTCATCAGTATTAGCGATTAATGATTATTTTGAAGAGGTGTTTACTTATAAGCACTCCAAGCTAGTTGTAGATGATTTAAGTGGGCGTAAACTTAAAAAGGCAACAGTTAACAGTGAAAAACTTAAGGCTGACAACAAGGCTCACAAGGCCCAGTATGCTAAAGAGATGGAGCCAATTGATTGGCTTTTTAAAACGCAAAAGACTAATGGTGTAAACTTTGTTTATAATCCAATTGGGCGTGGCAATCAAAACCCAAAAGTATTACAAAAATTATTAAGTTTAGCAAGTAATGCTAAAGAGTCAGTGACAATTCAAAGTCCTTATATAATTCTTTCAAGAAACATTAAGCATTATTTAAAAGATTATGATTTAAATTTAGATAAGATGGAAATATTAACTAACTCAATGGCTTCTAGTCCAAACCCAATTGCTTATGCGGGCTATTCTAATAGTCGTAAAACCTTAATTGATAGTGGCATAAGTATTTATGAACATCAAGGACCTGAATCATTACATGGTAAAAGTTATGTCTATGATAATAAAATTAGTGCAGTGGGATCGTTTAATTTTGATGCCCGTAGTAGCTTTATTAATAGTGAAGTAATGGTAATAATTTATAGTGAAGACTTTGCCGATAAATTAATGGATCACATTAATAGTGATTTAGATAATAGCTTAAAACTAAATGATGATTTAACTTATGAAGTAGATGAAAGTTTAAAACCGGCTAAAATCAGTTTTATAAAAAAACTGTTTATAAAGATATTAGAGAAAGTTGTCTATTTCTTAGACCATTTGCTATAATTTATCTAAGTAAAGTAAAATAAATAGAAAAAAGGAGATATTATGATAAATACAATATTGTTTGATTTGGATGGAACACTGCTTTCAATGGATACAGATGAATTTATTCAAAAATATTTTGGTGCTTTGTCATTAAAACTAAAAGATCACTTTTCAACTAGTGAATTAGTTAAATATTTTATGGCAGCTACCAATGAAATGATCGCAAACACTGAAGCGTCTAAGACTAATGAACAAGTGTTTTTTGATAATTTTAGACCACATACTAATGGTAATGAAGAGATTATTTATAGTTTAATGGACGAGTTTTATCGAGATGACTTTAATTTAGTTAAAGATGTTAGTAAGATTAGTGAGCATATTGTTTTAGCCATTAAACACTTAAAGGAAAAAGGCTATAACTTAGTTGTGGCGACTAATCCACTGTTTCCAATTACGGCGATTAAAAATCGTATTGAGTGGGCAGGACTTGACCACAATGACTTTTCATTTATAACTAGTTTTGAAGATATGCATTATTGTAAGCCACAAATAGATTACTACCATGAAATATTAGAAAAAATTGATACAAAACCGCAACATTGTTTAATGATTGGCAATAATGTTGATGAAGATATGATAGCTAAAGAGATAGGTATTAATACTTATTTAATTACTGATCATATAATTGGTGATATCAATGATAATAAAAACATTGATGAGCATGGTGACTATGAAGATTTCTACAATTTTATAGTAGATCTTCCAACACTATAGCCCTTTGACACACTAGGTTGTGTCTTTTTATTTAATTAAATTAAAAGCCTTTAATCGCTTGATTAAAGGCTTTATTGTAAGGCGATGTTTTTATCTAAGTTTATTACGCTTAAATCTTTTAACGATAAATCTTATTAGGGTGATTATTAAAATTAAGATGATTAATATTATTGAATAAATCCCAAGAGCGATTTTGTTTGGTTTTTCTAGTCTTGCGATCAGTCCTGTATCTTGATTGATTACTTTAACATTTTGTGGGGCAATATATTTATCTGGGATTGTTGAAACGCCATTTTCTTTTGGCATACTTTGTAAGTAGTTTGTAACTGCGACCCACTCTTTTACTTCTTTGTTTCCATCATAAATTATTCTATCTTCAAAGTTTGTGACGACATTACCCATTTCATCTTTTGGTACTATTGATAAAAGCCCAAAGGATTTATCGCCAACAATGTTTAACATTTGTGCTGTGTATAGATTTGCGACAACTCGATATAGTTTATCATCATCTATTTGTTTATTTCCGGATTCTGTATCTAGGGCTATATCAGTTACTTTATTAAAAATTAACCGATTTGGATTGAAGCTGTACTGTAAACCATTCATATAAAGTTGGGCAGCACTCATAATTGGCTGAATTGATGCATCGACTTCAGCAGCTGTCATTAATTCTTTTCCGCTTAAGTAAACATCAATTAAAGGATATCCTGAAATACCATCTTTACCTATGCCTAATGGTGTAATGTTAAAGACATCTTTAACCGTTAAATTTCCTTGGCTTATTGAATCACGGATAATACCATTTGGAACTATTGCGACATCAATATTTTTATACTGATCTTTTTCTACTGTTTTTATTGCGTGAATATAAGCATCACCGATTAAGGTTGCGATTGGCTCTTCTTTTTGAACATCACCAATATCTAGGGCTGGTGTAAAGTCAAATGGTGAATAGGCTACAGTTTGATCATAGGCTAAATCGTATTGACTTAAAAAGTCATTATCAATGTTTTCTTTAAATTTTGATATCATTAAGGCTATTTCTTCATTTGGTAAGTAGCTATTATCGATTGGTTTGATTTGATAATCAGATAAGTTCCACTTGCCAGCCTTTTCTACGATATTTAAAACTCCAAGGTTTTCTCCATATCGACCTGCAGAAACAATTAGTGTGTCATTAATGACGATTGGTTTTTCTAAAAGAGTGTGGCTGTGGCCTGAAATAATAACATTAATTTCTGGTACATTTTTTGCCAACAGTTCATCTTCACTCTCACCAGGTTTACCATCAGTTCCAGTGTGTGAAAGGGCAACAATTAAATCGACCTCTTCATTTTCTGAAATAGTTTTAACAGTTTCTTTGGCTGCATCTATGTAGTTTTGAAATTTAACTTGGGCCATTGGTGCATTGGAATCTGCTTCTAGTCCCATTAAACCAATAAGCGCTATTTTTACGCCTTGTTTTTCAATAATTTGATATTTTTTAACTCCATAAACATCAAAGGCTTTTTCTAGAGCTATTATATCTGCATCGTCATCACCAAAGACTGAATTTGAAGCAACAATTGTTGGTAGTGGATCATTACTCGCTTTTGCGGCGATTAAACTATCAGCTAAACCTTTGGCTCTAAAGTCAAATTCATGGTTACCTAAGGTTGTGGCATCATAGCCCATTGCGCCTAACAGTCTCAGTGTTGGTGACTCTGTAGCAAAGGTTGTTTGAAACAGTGTGCCCATTGAATAATCACCAGCATCAACTAATAAAAGATCTGGTGTCAATTTTCGCTCTTGATTAATGGCACTAGCTAAGCGAGCATAGCCACCACGTGATTGAACAGTGCCGTTTATGTCTAAATTGAATGGCTCAAGATTATCATGCATGTCATGTGTAAATAAAATCGTTAATTGTTTATCATTATTGGCACTAAGTCCAAGTGGAAGGATTGTAAAAACTAAAACTAAACCTATTAATATTTTTATAAATTTTTTCATTGTTTTCTCCTTTAATTATATTTATCCATTGTATCATTATTTAATAACATATGGCTTTTCACAATGATTAAAGTTAAGTCTTGATTTAAATTTTGGCGATATTATAGTTGTCCTAAAAGCATTTGACTCAAAAAGGCAACAATAACAACAAGCAGTGATATTATAAAACCGTGTAACATAGGTAAATAGCCAAGTTTTAATACAGCTTTTAAATTTGTCTTTAAACCAATAGCTCCTAAAGCCATTACCATCATAAACTTACTTATGGTGGAAAGAGTTAAACTTAGGTCACTACTGATTAATCCTGTACTTTTAAAGGCGACCATTAATAAAAACAGTAGAATAAAGAAGGGAAAGATTGCCTTAAAGTCTATTTTTGATTTATTCGTACCACCTTTTTTTGAGCGCTGATTAATAAAGGCAAAGATAATAACAATTGGGATTATGGCGAGTGTTCTTGTTAATTTAACAATTAGGGCAAAACTGCCGGCTGCATCGGAAAAGGCATAACTTGCCGCAACTACTGATGATGTATCATTAATGGCAGTTCCAGCCCACAGCCCAAAGCCTAAATCACTCATTAAAAAGTAGCGGCCTAGTATTGGAAACAAGATGACCATTAAAATATCAAATAAAAAGGTTGCGGATATTGCATAGGCAACATCTTTTGATTTTGCTTGAATTGTTGGGGCTAAGGCGGCAATGGCAGATGCTCCACAAACACCAGTTCCAGCTGAAATTAGACTAGATAACTTCCAGTCCATTTTAAACAGTTTCCCTAGTAAGTGGCCAGCCCCAAAGGCTGTACTTAATGTAAAAATCATAACTATTAATGATATCTTTCCAACACTTAACACTTGATTAAAACTTAAAGTAGCGCCCATTAAAATAATTGCCAATTTTAAAATTGTTTTTGAAGTGGTGTTGATACCTGTTTTTGTTATTGGAAACTTTTGAATTAGTGGGTTTAGACTCATACCAATTAATAAGGCAACAACACTAGGGCTTATTAAACCAGATGGTATATAGACACTTATAAAGATTGAAAAGTAGGCTAAATAAGTCGTTAAGATCAAGCCTGGAATATAATGTTTAATTTTAGTCATAATTTCTATCTCCTTTTGCTTATTAAAAAAGAGGACTAAGCCTCTTATTAGTTTAATTAAAAAACTTTTTAATCGCTTGTCTTATTTCTAAGTATTCTTTGCGGCCTTGATTACTTATTTCAAATTCATCATCTGATATTTTTCTAAGACAGCCGACTTTTTCTAAATTGTTTATAACGTTAAAAACATCTTCTAAAATAACTTTTTGGATGCCTTTGGATAGAAAGTAATTATTGAAATCACTTGCCTTAATAATTCTTTTTTCTGCTTCTTGAAGCAAGTGAAAGCTGATTAAACTGATTTTAAAATC
>LFRM01068097.1_pt1 | contig 11624 bp, 6 predicted proteins | sample 618341 | NCBI WGS metagenome assembly LFRM01 (sample SAMN03654438, study PRJNA283298) | anaerobic digester metagenome | isolation source: pool of bioreactors CSTR01a, CSTR02a, and CSTR03a thermophilic anaerobic... | place: Denmark: Kgs. Lyngby | collected 2014-05-21
CTCATATGTGCTGTGGCCCGCCAAGGTAGGCGCCTTCTCTTTGATCCTGGGACGTCATTACCAGCATGCCGACACGTCCAACCTGCCCTTCTCCTATCTGGTGGAGAAGGACAACGGCACACACATAGCCCCCGGAGTGAACCTGCGCAGTGTAGGGACCATCAGGGATGCCAAGAAATGGCCTGAAAGAGACCGGCGGAAAGACCCGGACAAGCTCGACTGCATCAACTTCAACCTGCTCAGCCCCTACACCATCCAGAAAGTGTTCGCAGGGGTGAAAATATTAAAGAACCTGCAGGCTACAGCAGGAGAGACCTCGGATATTTACACCTATCAAAGCTGTATCATTACCAACTCATCGCTCATACGTGGTCTTCAGCTGTATGAGATCATCATTCATAAATTCCTTGGGAACTCAATCATCAAACGGCTCGAGCGCACCCGTTTTAAAAGCAATGAAGAGATCAGGGAACGACTCGATCCCAAAGCCACACCGGGAGTGGGTGAATGGGTTGATATCTCAGGATTGATCGCTCCCAAATCGGAAATTGACAACCTGTTGTGTAAGATTGAATCGGGAGAGATCACCAAGCTGAAAGAGATCAATCATGTCTTCCAGAAACTGCACGAAGAGTATTACGTGAATGAATGGAGCTGGGCGTGGGACAAGATCCAATCGTTTTACGGGCTGCAAGCCGATACAATCACGGCAACCGACGTGATTGCCATCGTACAGAAATGGAAAGAGAGCGTGGTGAGTCTCGATGAGATGATCTACAGCGATGCAAAGAAAGAGTTCTCTCTCTCCTTCAAGACAGGGTTTGGCGCCGACGGCAATATTCAGGACAGGGCCATGGATTTCGAATATGTGCGTGGCGCCTTCGACAAGAATCCATTCGTGATGGCCACACTCAAACATATCGAAGATAAAAAAGCATTGGGAGATGAGCTGATTGAAAGAATCAGCAAGCTCAATCCCACCACTTCATAAAAACAGTCAGATTTTTATAAATATCATCCGGTCTTATGACGAACAAAACCAAAGAACTGATCAAAGAATTCAATCCTCAACCCATCAATATCCCCATCAACAAATGTGAGCTGGAGGAGGCGATTGAGTCGCTGATCTCGCTCATGTTCCCTATATGTGACTGCCCCGCATCGATGAATATTCACGATGGATTACTGGAAGCGGCAGAGAAACTACACGCAAACATCGCAAAACTACATAACAAGCAGGCCGCCGATGAAAAAACGGAAGCATTCTTCCGGAAATTACCGGCGTTGCAGGAACGGTTGTATGAAGATGCAGCATGCTATCTGAAGTATGACCCTGCGGCGAAGACGCTGGAAGAGGTGATCATCACCTATCCCGGGTTTTACGCGCTCTGCGCTTACCGTATCGCCCATGAGATCTATCTGCTGGGGCTGCCGCTTATCTCCCGCCTCTTTTCTGAGTTTGCACATGCGAAGGTAGGTATCGACATCCACCCCGCTGCAAAAATAGGGAACAACTTCTTCATGGATCACGGCACAGGCATCGTCATCGGAGAGACCTCCGAGATAGGCAACAATGTGAAGATTTATCAGGGTGTCACCCTGGGTGCACTCTACGTGGAGAAGAAACTCTCCGAGGTGAAACGCCATCCCACAGTGGAGGACGATGTGGTTATCTACGCCAACGCAACCATACTTGGTGGAGAGACGGTGATCGGCCACAACTCCACTATCGGTGGAGGGGCATGGCTTACTCAGAGTGTGATCCCATTCTCACTGGTCTATAACTCTGTGGATGTGAAAATAAGGACAGTAAAAGATTTTACCAAACCACACGATTTTGTGATATGAAGTACAACAATATTTTAGAGACGATAGGCAACACGCCGCATGTACGGTTAAGCCGCCTGTTTCCCGATCAGGAAGTGTGGATAAAGCTGGAAAAGCAGAATCCTGCAGGAAGCATCAAGGACCGTATTGCCCTGGCGATGGTGGAAGAGGCTGAGAGGCAGGGATTGCTGAAACCGGGTGACACCATCATTGAACCCACATCGGGCAACACAGGCGTAGGACTCTCGTTTGTGGGTGCAGTAAAAGGATACAGGGTGATTATCGTGATGCCCGAATCGATGTCGGCAGAGCGAAGACGCCTCGTGGCTATCTACGGCGCGGAGCTGGTGCTCACACCCCGCGAGAAGGGGATGAAGGGTGCCATCGCGAAAGCGGAAGAGCTGCAGCAAGAGATCGCCGGCTCCTGGATCCCGCAACAATTCAGAAATGAAGCCAACCCGGCTGTTCATGCAGAGAAAACAGCGCAGGAGATCCTGGTCGATTTTCCGGAAGGACTGGATTACCTGATCACCGGCATTGGAACAGGCGGCCACATCACCGGTGTGGGCAGAGCGCTGAAGAAAAAATTTCCATCCATTCAGGTGATCGGCGTTGAGCCGGTTGACTCTCCCATCATCACTGAAGGGAAGTCAGGCCCTCATGCCATCCAGGGTATCGGCGCCGGGTTCATCCCCGACACGCTCGATCTCAGTGTGCTCGACAGCGTGTTTAAGGTAACCAAAGAGGAGGCGTATGCGTATGCAGGTCGTCTGGCTCGTGAAGAGAGCATCCTCGGAGGCATCTCCACGGGTGCCGCACTGGCTGCAGTAGCCGGGAAGGTTGCTGAGCTGACTGCACGTAAACGTATTCTCACCTTTAACTACGATACAGGAGAGAGATATCTCTCCATTGAGGGGTTGTACTGATAATCGGCCGATCACTATGCCGGAAGGGTCTCCCCGCTATTGCCGCGAAGGATCTCCTCCATGGTAACTACGGCTGTCTCCACACTGACAATGTGGCGGATCACCACGGAGCGTCTTTTCCCGACCTCCCGCAGCTGGCACTGGCGCACATGCTGCTGTACGTAGAAGAGCAGCTTGTCAAAGGCTGCAGATTGATAATAGGGTGATTTGGGATCAGAGATCAGGTTCAGGGTCATCTGCCCGTTCTTCAGCACAATCTTCTCAATACCGAGTGACTTGGCAAGACGACGCAGCCGCACAATGCGGATCAGCTCTTTCCCCTGCGAGGGTATCTTACCGAAGCGGTCTTCCAGCCGTTTGGTGAAATCAAGGATATCCGTCTCTGTCTCCATGTTATCCAGCTCGCGGTAAATCGCCACACGTTCCGCATCATTGGGGATATACATCACCGGGAACATCAGCTCCAGATCACTCTCCACAAGCACTTCATCCACAAAATGCTCCTCTTCTGCCCTGGCCTCCTGCTGCTCCTGATAGAGCTCGGCAAACTCATCCTTGCGCAACTCCTGCACAGCCTCGGTGAGGATCTTACGGTAGGTCTCATAACCCAGGTCGGCAATGAACCCGCTCTGTTCGGCACCCAGCAGATTGCCGGCACCCCTGATATCCAGATCCTGCATGGCAATATGAATACCGCTGCCCAGCTCCGAAAAATTCTCTATCGCCTGCAATCGCCGCCTGGAGTCGCTGCTCAACGTATACAGCGGTGGAGCCAGCAGGTAGCAGAATGCCTTGCGGTTGCTTCGCCCCACCCTTCCGCGCAGCTGATGCAGGTCGCTCAGCCCAAAGTTTTGTGCGTCGAGCACGATGATGGTGTTCACGTTGGGCATATCAATCCCCGACTCAATGATGGTGGTGGCGATGAGCACATCCTGCTCCTGGTTCATGAAATCGGCAATCACACCCTCCAGCTTCTTCGGATCCATCTGTCCATGTCCCACAGCCACACGCACGCCGGGTATCTCACGCCGGATGATGGTCTCCAGCTCATAAATGTTCTGTATGCGGTTGTTCACGATGAAGACCTGCCCGTTGCGGCTCATCTCAAAGTTAATGGCATCGCGGATGATCTCCAGATCGAAGGTGTGCACCTCTGTCTGTACCGGATAACGGTTGGGTGGAGGGGTACCGATGGTGGAGAGGTCACGCGAGCCCATCAGCGAGAACTGCAGCGTCCGCGGTATGGGTGTGGCGGTCATGGTGAGCGTATCCACATTGATCTTCATCTGCTTCAGCTTCTCTTTCACGGAGACACCGAACTTCTGCTCCTCATCAATAATCAGCAGTCCCAGATCTTTGAATTGTATATCTTTCCCCACAAGGCGGTGTGTGCCTATCAGTATATCTATCTTCCCCTCCTTCAGGTTGCCGAGGATCTCCTTTTGCTCTTTCGATGTGCGTGCGCGACTCAGATAGTCCACCTTCACCGGGAAACTGGAGAGCCTGTCGCTGAAAGTGTGATAATGCTGCGTGGCCAGCACGGTGGTGGGTACCAGCACGGCGGTCTGCTTGCCGTCGGTGGCAGCCTTGAAGGCCGCACGGATAGCGATCTCCGTTTTGCCGAACCCCACATCGCCGCAGATTAGCCGATCCATCGGCTGTTCGCTCTGCATGTCCGCTTTCACATCGCGGGTGGCCTTGATCTGATCGGGTGTATCCTCATACATGAACGAAGCCTCGAGCTCTGTCTGCAGATAGGTGTCCTTCGTGTAGGCATACCCTTTCTCCTGCTGACGCTGTGCATAGAGCTTTATCAGATCGCGGGCAATATCCTTGATCTTGCTCTTGGTCCGCTCCTTGACCCGCTCCCAGGCACCTGAACCCAGCTTGTTCAGTTGGGGCGACTCACCCTCCTTGCCTTTGTATTTCGACACCTTGTGCAGTGAATGAATAGAGACAAACACCGCATCGTTGTTCAGGTAGGTGAGCTTGATCACCTCCTGCACCTTCTCACCGATACGGAGGCGCACCAGACCAGCAAACCTGCCGATACCATGATCCATATGCACCACAAAATCTCCCTGTTGCAGCTGATTGAGCTCCTTGAGCGTGAGTGCCAGCTTGCCCGACCGGGCTTTGTCGGACTTCAGGCTGTACTTGTGAAAACGGTCGAAGATCTGATGATCGGTAAAACAACAAATCTTCAGCGTCTCATCCAGGAATCCCTCATGCAGTGTCTTGTTTACGGGGATAAAAGGGATGTGATCATCCCTGTCCTCGAAGATATGGAAAAGTCTTTTTTGCTGTTTCTCACTGTCACTGAGGATATATAGTGTGTACCCCTCCTCCATATACTGATGAAGGGAGTTACTCAGGAGATCGAAATTTTTGTGATAGAGCGGTTGCAATGAGGTCTGAAAATGAATGGCCGCGTCAGGGCTCTCCTGCATCTTTGCATCGAACCGCACCTGCCTGAACGGTTTAATATCCTCCATAAACTCCCTCTTCGACAACAGATCGGCTTTCACGAAGGAGACATCTTTCGGATCGATATGCAGTTCATCCTCATTGAGCGACTCCACCCGGCTGCTTATCCATCGGATATCTTCAATGCCGACGACCGCATCGGCAGGGAGTGAATTGAACAATGAGGCCTGTTTTGATCCGGAACGCCCGAATTCGGGAACGATCCGTATCTCACTGAATTTCTCTTTCGACAACTGCGTCTCCAGATCAAAATTGCGGATGGTCTCCACCTCATCACCAAAGAAATCGATGCGAAAAGGCAACTCCCCGGAGTAGGAGAAAACATCGAGGATACTACCCCGCACAGCATACTGACCCGGCTCATAGACATAATCGACATAGCGGAAGCCGTAACTATCCAGCACCTCTCCCACGAAAGAGGCGTCCACCTGCTCACCCACCCTGACCCTGAGGGTGTGCTCTCTCAACTGCTCACTTGAGACTGTCTTTTCTGCCAGTGCATCGGGATAGCTCACGATGATCAGCGGCTCCTTCTCTCCCTGCAGCCGGCTCAGTGCCTCGGTGCGGAGCACCTCGTTGGCGGAATCCAGCTGCCCGTATTTTGCAGCCCTCTTGTAGGCAGAGGGGAAGAAGAGCACCTCCTTCGACCCTATGACCTGCGTCACATCGTGGTAGAAGTAACCGGCACTCTCGGCATCGTTGAAAATATAGAGGTATGTTTGTGGTAGCTTACGGAACAACCCGACAGAAAAGAGCGCACGTGACGAACCGTGCAAACCTGTTACTGATAAAACATGCACGTTTTTCAGCAGAGAGCCCGCCGCCGCTAAATTGGGGTGTTTTTCAACCCGCTGTAGTAGTTGAGAAATGTCTATCGTGTCAACCATTCAGATGAAAGGGCAAAGATACAATTAATCCTCCGAAATGCCTCATCAGGGTAGTGAGAATTGCGCAAATATAAAACATTCACATTAGATAACATCCCGATAATCATTTTTTTATTACCTTTGACACCGTTAGATACAAGTAAATTTTTTTTTATGCATATAGATGCCCGGCACAAACCCGACTACATCTTCGAGACCAGTTGGGAAGTGTGCAATATGGTAGGTGGTATTTATACCGTTTTATCTACCAGAGCCAACTCACTTCAGAAATTATACAAAGACCGCATATTTTTCATCGGACCCGATCTGTGGGAAGAGCATGAAAGTCCCTGGTTCAGGGAAGACCGGAGCCTCTACCCCGAATGGTGTGACTTCGCACTGAACAATCAACAGCTGGAGATCCGTGCCGGCCGGTGGAATGTGCCGGGAGAGCCTGTCGTCTTCCTGGTGAAGTTCAAGGCATTCTTTGAGAAACAGAACGATATCTACAGTGCCATGTGGAGGGATTATGGTGTAGACTCCATCAACGCCTACGGGGATTACCACGAATCCACCATGTTCGCCTATGCTACAGGCCTGCTGATTGAGAGCTTTTACCGCTTCCACCAGCTGGAAGCAGACAACGTGATCGCCCATTTCAACGAATGGATGCTCGGTGCCGGTGCACTCTATATCAACAAGCATGTACCCAAGATAGCTACCATCTTCACCACGCATGCCACATCCATCGGCCGCTCCATTGCAGGCAACAACCTGCCGCTCTACAACCACCTGCATGAGTACAACGGAGACCAGATGGCACGCCAGCTGAACATGACCGCCAAGCACTCGATAGAGAAGAAAGCGGCACTGAACGTCGATTGCTTCACCACCGTGAGCGAGATCACGGCCAGCGAGTGTACACAGTTTCTGCAGCGACGGCCCGACGTGGTCACCCCCAATGGCTTTGAGAAGAATTTTATCCCGAAAGGAAACGCCTATACGCAGGCGAGAAAAAAGGCGAGAAAAGCCTTGCTGCATGTAGCGGAAAAAACACTGGGTCACGCTGTAGACCCCGATGCACTGTTGATAGGCACCAGCGGACGGTATGAATACAAAAACAAAGGGATCGACATCTTCATTGAGGCACTGGACCAGCTGAGGAACATGGCTGAACTGACGAAGGATGTGATTGCATTCATCATGGTTCCGGGTTGGATCAAAGGGCCGCGGGAAGATCTGCGGGCACTTCTTGCAGGCGAAGAGATCCCGGAAAAGAACAACCAGCAACCCAGCTGCCCCTTTGTCACACACGACATGGTTCAGCCTGAGCAGGATATGGTGATGAACCAGGTGCGGCACCTGGGCTTTTGCAATGCGAAGAACGACAGGGTAAAGATTATTTTCGTTCCCTCCTATCTGAACGGTGACGACGGCATCTTCAACCTCCCCTATTACGATCTGCTGATAGGGCTCGATGTCTCCGTCTTCCCCTCCTATTACGAACCATGGGGCTATACGCCTCACGAGAGCATCGCCTTCTCCATCCCTACAATCACCACCACCCTGGCCGGCTTCGGCGTCTGGGCAAAAAAAATTGGTGACAAAAAAGGGCTGGACGACGGGATTGAAGTGATTCATCGTGACGATGAAAATCATTCCGAAGTGGCAGAAGAGATCGCCTCCCTCATCTATGACTTCTCAATAAAGAGTATCGAACAGATAAAGCTATTGAGACAAAGCGCGGCGAAACTATCTGATCAGGCCGACTGGGCACATTTTGTGAAATATTACCAGGAGGCATATAACAAAGCATTGCATAACTCTTTTGTGAGATTATCCAGGCCGGCTAAACTTAAAGCGGACTGAAAGCGTTATATTTGTTGTGCTATGATTGTTTCGCTACCCCCTGTTTCGGGGGCAACAGACTATTGCTGAAAGCGTTACCAGAACCAATATGGAAATAAAAAAAATAAAATAGAAAGAACAACTATGATCATTAAATCGAGTTATTCCAATACTCCGGTATGGAAGGATATTCATGTTCATGCAGAATTACCTGCCCAGTTACGTCCCCTGGAAGAGATGACCCATAACCTGTGGTGGGTATGGAATGAAGAGGTGAAAGGCATTTTCGAAACACTCGATCCGGAAGAGTGGGAAAAAAGCGAAAAAAACCCGGTGATTCTGCTGCAGAACATGCAATCAGATATCACTGAAGAGGTGGTAAAGAATGCTGAGATGATGCAACGCATTGAGCATGTTTACGACAGATATAAACAATATATGAGCGTGCCTCACAACAGTGAGCGCCCCAGCGTGGCATACTTCAGTATGGAATACGGGCTATCGCACGTGCTGAAGATCTACTCCGGCGGGCTCGGCATCCTCGCGGGTGATTACCTGAAAGAGGCGAGTGACAGCAATGTAGACATGACCGCCGTCGGTTTTCTCTATCGCTACGGTTACTTCACCCAGTCTCTTTCTGTTGAGGGACAGCAGATCGCGAGCTACGAAGCACAGAATTTCGGCAACCTCCCCATTACCCAGGAAATGAATGAAGATGGTTCGCCCATGATCCTGGAAGTGCCTTTTCATGACCGTACCATCTATTCACACATCTGGAAAGTAGCCGTCGGGCGTATCAACCTCTATCTGATGGACACCGACCTTGAGGAGAACAGTGAGTTTGACCGCTCCATCACGCACCAGCTCTACGGAGGCAACTGGGAAAACCGCATGAAGCAGGAGTACCTGCTTGGCATAGGCGGGATATTGCTGCTGAAGAAACTGGGCATCAAAAAAGATGTCTATCACATGAATGAGGGACACGCTGCCTTCATCAATGTGCAACGACTACACGATTATATACATGAAGAGAACCTCACCTTCCAGGAAGCACTTGAGGTTGTCCGTGCATCATCACTTTACACCGTCCACACACCAGTACCGGCCGGACACGACTATTTCGATGAGCCCCTGATGGGGAAATATCTGGCGCCGCTGATACAGAAAACCGGTATCTCATGGCAGCATTTCATGGATATGGGTCGTGCCAATCCCGGCACAAGTGAGCGGTTCTCCATGAGTGTGTTCGCATTGAACACCGCACAGGAGACAAATGGTGTGAGCAAGTTACACGGAACGGTATCTCAGAAAATGTTCCAGCCGGTGTGGAAAGGCTTCTTTCCCGAAGAGCTGCATGTGGGTTACGTGACCAACGGCGTCCACCTGCCCAGCTGGGCAACATCATCGGTAAAAGCACTCTACGAGAAGCATTTTGGTGATTCGTTCTTCGATGACCAGTCAAACCCCAATATCTGGCAAAACATCCACAATGTGAGTGACGATGAGCTGTGGGACTTGCGCATGCATTTGAAGAAAAAGCTGGTCGATTATATCCAGGTTGAGTTCAAAGAGGGATGGCTGAAGAACCAGGCAGACCCCTCGAGAATCATGAACATGCTGGAAGAGGTGAATCCGAATGCTTTGCTGATCGGTTTCTCCCGCAGGTTTGCCACCTACAAACGTGCCCATCTGTTATTTGCCGACCTGGACCGGTTATCCAGGATCGTGAACAATCCAAAACACCCCGTTCAGTTCATCTTCGCCGGGAAGGCACATCCTGCCGACGGAGGCGGACAGGGCCTGATCAAACAGATCGTGGAGATCTCACGCCTCCCCGAGTTCTTAGGAAAGATCATCTTCCTTGAGAACTACGACATGCGTCTGGCCAAGAGGCTGGTGTCGGGTGTGGATATCTGGCTGAATACCCCTACCCGTGCGCAGGAGGCATCGGGCACCTCGGGTGAGAAAGCTGAAATGAATGGTGTGCTGAACCTCTCAGTCCTCGACGGATGGTGGTATGAAGGATACAAGGAGGGTGCCGGATGGGCATTGACAGACAAGCGGACATATGACAACCAGTCTTTCCAGGATGAGCTGGATGCATCCACGATCTATTCATTGCTCGAGAACGAGGTGATCCCGCTCTACTACGCTCAGAGCAGTAATGGTTATTCGCACGAGTGGATACAGTACATCAAGAAGTCGATGGCCGAGATCGCCCCCCACTACACCACGAAACGGATGATGGACGATTATTACGATCGCTTCTATAGCAAACTTGCACGCCGTTCGCATCTTCTGGATGAGAATAATTATGCGAAAGCAAAAGAGATTGCAAGCTGGAAAGAGGATACCGCTTCGAAATGGGATTCGCTGGAGGTGGTGAAGCTGGAGTTCAATCCAAACCAGAAGATGGATTTCAACAACAGCAACAAAGAGGTTTACGGAAGGGTTGTGATTGACCGGAAAAAAATGCAATGTGATCTGGGTGTTGAATGTGTGGTGGTAGACCACGACACGATGAACAACGAGGCCGAGTTTATTGAATCGTATGAATTCGATCTTGTAAAAACAGAAGGATCACTGCTCTACTTCGAGACACGCAAGGCACTGAACGATCCCGGCACCCACCAGTACGGCCTGCGCGTTTTTCCCAAAAACCCGGACCTGCCACACAGAATGGATTTTGCCTATATGAGGTGGATTTAAAACACCAGCATGATAGTTACAAAAAAAGCGTCTCCTTTTCAGGGACGCTTTTTCGTTTCACCGGCACAAGTTTATAGCTACCGAAAAATTTTATGAAGATTGTGCTTACGTTTCATTCGTAAAAAAAAGTAGCGTCAGATAGCATTCGACAGCCTGCTTTTGTGTGGTGGAATTCCGTATCTCTTACTGTAAGCATTCACCAGATGTGATACGCTTTTAAATTCATACATCTTCGCAATATCGGTGATGCTCATATCTGAATTGAGCACCATGGTATGGATCTCCTCCATTTTCCGATCGAGCAGCCATTGGTAGGGAGTCTGGCTGAAACTTTTCTTAAAATGGCGTGTGAATGTCCGGAGACAATCGTAGTGGCACAATCTGGCCAGCTCACTCATTGTTCTTGCCGATGAATAATGTCTCAGCACACTATCCTCAAATGTTTTTGATTTTGAAGAGCATGGAATCAGTTTCACAAGCACCATCTCATTCTCGGGAGAGGCACTCACCTTACTTTTCAATCCATCAGTGAAAGTGAATGTGCAGGATGCAACGTCAGTAAGCAAATACTTCCGCACCGATTCCTGCCTGATTGTTTTCTTATTTGCGTCCATGTTGTCCTTTTTTAAATGTTCCTGAATAAACACCTGAATCAAGTGTAATACGAATATTATAGCTGCCGGCACGTAACCCGGATAGATGGATTGCATCAAAACCCATGTCATACACTTCAATATAGCTGCTTCTGGATCCACCGGGACCGGTGATTTCTATCCATGCCCCTCCGCGGTAATTCTCTACCGAAACAGTAACAGTATTCCTGGAAAAATAGGCATCCACAACCACAGGATCGGCAACACTCATCATACGCATGGTGTTGATGTCAGTGGCACGGGTAGTGCCTCCTTCTCGGCTTAATGCAATCTTATCTTCATAGTCATCCTGTACTTTGTTTGTACTG
>LFRM01238958.1_pt1 | contig 11620 bp, 10 predicted proteins | sample 618341 | NCBI WGS metagenome assembly LFRM01 (sample SAMN03654438, study PRJNA283298) | anaerobic digester metagenome | isolation source: pool of bioreactors CSTR01a, CSTR02a, and CSTR03a thermophilic anaerobic... | place: Denmark: Kgs. Lyngby | collected 2014-05-21
GTGGCCGAAGTTATAGCGGAACGGCTGTTTAATACTTTTATCCTTTCATTTTTCTCGATTATATTCACCTGGCTTATAGCCATACCTCTGGGGATCTACGCAGCGGTAAAACAGTATTCCTGGGGAGACAGGATAATGTCGGCTGTCTCTTATTTCGGCATGTCTCTTCCCGGTTTTTTTCTTGCTTTACTTCTGATGTTCCTTGTATATGTCGGCCGTGATCTGCCCCTCATCTCCTCTATTCCAATCGGCGGGATGATTTCTCCAGGGTATGAAAACCTGAGTTTTTTCGGTAAATTCCTCGACCGGGCTGCCCACATGATTTTACCGGTGATAATACTTACAATCGGCGCTCTGGCTGGTCTGCAGAGAATAAGCCGGGGAAATATGCTTGAAGAACTTCGAAAACAGTACATAGTGACTGCCCGCGCAAAAGGTCTTTCTGAGCATCGTGTGATCTACAGACATGCTTTACGAAATGCGATCAATCCGCTTATCACGCTTTTCGGTTTTGAGTTCTCTTCACTGCTCAGCGGTGCCGCGCTTCTGGAAATAATTGTAAACTGGCCCGGATTAGGGAGTCTAATGCTGGCTGCGGTAAGGGCTCAGGATACTTTTCTGGTAATGGGAAGTATGCTTATGGGTGGTGTAATGCTGATTGTGGGAAATCTAATTGCTGATATCCTGCTTGTTATCGTTGACCCGAGGGTAAGGAAAGCATGAGTTTAAAAAACAACAGAGCCGCTGCCAAGTTTTTCAGACATCCGCTTGTGTGGCCGGGTCTGATTGTACTCTTTGTGCTTTATGTTATTATGATCTTTGCCGAGTTTATCGCTCCTTATCATTATGACAATGGTGACAGACAGAACTCTTTTCAGCCGCCAAGCAGAATCCATTTTTTCCACGAGGGGCATTTCTCTTTGCGGCCCTTTGTGTATCCCTACTCTTACGGTTTCAATGAGTACTATGAACGGGTTTACATTGAAGACAAATCCAAACCCTGTCCGGTTCGGTTTTTTGTAAAGGGAGACAGAGTAAAACTCTGGGGTATTATTCCCATAAATTATCATCTGTTCGGAACAGACAATGCGGATGGGTGCCGGTTTTATCTTCTGGGTGCAGATTCTGTGGGGAGGGATCTTTTTTCGCGAATTGTTTACGGCTCGAGGGTTTCCCTTACAATCGGTTTTCTGGGTGTGGCACTGACAGCCTTTTTAGGATTTCTGGCTGGAGGCATATCCGGTTACTACGGAGGAAAAACCGACTGGATGATCATGCGTTTTGCTGAATGTTTCATGCTGGTTCCCTCCTTTTTCCTGATGCTTGCTCTTCGCAGCGCCTTTCCGATGAAACTCTCATCCACACAGGTTTACCTCCTGATTGTAGCTATACTGAGTCTTATAGGATGGGCGGGATTTGCACGGGTGATCAGAGGCATGGCATTATCTATAAGCAAGAGAGATTTTGTTACCGCGGCAAAGGCACTCGGCGCCTCTGATTTCCGCATCATATTTCAGCACATCCTGCCGCAGACACTCTCTTATGCTATAGTATCGATGACCCTTTCCATACCGGCTTACATTCTGGGCGAATCAGCCCTGAGCCTCATCGGGCTTGGGATTCAGGATCCTCAGGCAAGCTGGGGAAATCTGCTTAGCGCGGCAATGAATGTTTCCGATATACAGTATCATCCCTGGATACTCATCCCTGGAATTTTCATCTTCCTTGCTGTGATGGCATTCAATTTCATTGGTGATGGTCTACGGGACGCCCTGGATCCAAACAGGTAATACCCGGTTAGCATACCTGCATTCCTCAGAAGCATTCCATTAAAAATCCGATAGAGACAACTCCAGACAAATTTCTTCATTTATTTATCCTTCTTTTTCAGGGCTGAACTTTGCTTTCAAAAATGAGTTGAATTTTAGGTAAGCAGAGGCACCTTTAAAAATTGAGCTAAAGAGTAAATAGAGTGGCAGCCAATTTGGAATGGAAAAAGATGGTGGTGAAAGGTCATGCCCTTGAGGAGACTTTAAACAGGCTTTCTCAATCTGACTATGACATCTTTTCTGTTCAATACTGCGGATCACAGTGGTGTATTGTTGCCAGGAAAGCAATAAGGGATTTGTCCTGGAATAATGCAATGGATTTCAAGGTATCTGCCGAGGTGAAAAACACATGGAAAAGAAGGTAAAAATAGTAGCTACATTAGGTCCTGCAAGCAGCAGTCCCACTTTGATCAGAAAACTGCTGCTTGCAGGGACAAATGTTTTTCGTCTGAACTTTTCTCACAGCACTCAGGAAGCAGTTTCTGTAACTATTCAGCAGATCCGTGATCAGGCTCGGATGCTCAGTCTGGAGCCGGGCATTCTGGCAGACTTGCAGGGACCAAAGATAAGAACCGGTGTTACAAAAGAGAACAGAATTTTTACTGTTCAGGAGGGATCTCAAGTCAGAATTTCTCCTGAAAGGCTCGAAAGTGATGAGAGAACGATATTTATTGATTTTCCCGAATTAATGCATAAGGTTAGAAGTGGAAGTCTTATTCTTATTAATGATGGTGCAATAAGGTTAAGAGTGGAGCAGATCGAGAAATCCGGAGATATCTTTTGCACAGCATTAAGTACTGGTTCTTACTCATCACATAAGGGAGTCAATTTTCCTGGTATAGATCTGGGAATTCCATCTCTGACTCAAAAAGATATCAATGATCTTAATTATGTGCTGGATAAAGAGATTCAGTTTGTGGCGCTTTCTTTTGTAAGAAATGCAAAAGATATGGAGGATCTCCGGAAGCATGTAACCAGAAAACGCAATGATATCAAGATTATTGCTAAAATAGAGAAGCCGGAGGCAGCGGAAAATATAAACGAGATACTGGAGGCAAGTGATGGAATAATGGTCGCCAGGGGGGATTTGGGAGTTGAAACCACGCCCTATGGAATTCCGGTACTTCAGAAAAAGTTGATAGACAGTGCCAATCAAGCCGGGAAACTGGTGATTGTGGCGACTCAGATGCTGGAATCGATGATTACCAACCGTATACCTACCAGGGCCGAGTCAACCGATGTAGCTAATGCGATTTTAGATGGAACCGATGCAATAATGTTATCGGGAGAAACTGCAGTAGGGGCTTTTCCTGTGGAATCGGTTCAGACCATGTCTCAGATTGCCTGCATTACAGAAAAAAGCGACTATGCTCAAAAAGAAAATGTTGATCTTTCCACAATCGACTATCCTCCACATGCTGTTTGTGAAGCTGCTGCTTACGCCAGTATCGATCTGGGCAGGATTCCTATCTGTATTTTTACCGTATCAGGAGACACCGCCCTCTACTTATCAAAAATAAGGCCCCTGTCTCCACTTTACGCTTTTTCTCCAGAGATTCAAACTGTGCGCCAGCTTTCTCTGGCCTGGAACATCACTCCTTTTTTCCTTAAATTCGCAAATGATATTCCGGGACTTTTGCGGGATGCCGAAGAGATGCTCCTGAAGGCAGGATTGGTCAAAAAAAATGATCTGATTGCCCTGGTAAGTGGTACTACTCCTGTGAAGGGCGCCACGAATTCCCTGCAGATTAAGAGGATTGAGATCTGAGAAGAGATTTTTACTCGGCTTGTAATTTGCAGAAATTCTTTAATGGAAAGTTTTTTGTTTTGTACCTGAATCCTTCAGAGGAGATTCATTTTTCCAGGAGCAAATGTGACTGAAGAATCTGTAATTCTTCTTGTTGAGGATAATGAAAGCCATGCAATTCTGGCTATCAGGGGATTATCCCAGTATCACAAAAAACCCAGAATAGTGCATGTAAGCGACGGAGAGAGTGCTTTGGATTATCTTCTGGGACGAGGGGAGTATTCCCGTCCCAGATCCAATCCACGGCCTCGCTTAGTACTGCTGGATCTTCGTCTGCCAAAGATTGACGGGCTCGATGTATTAAAAGAGATGAAGAGTTCTGAAGATCTTCGGGTTATTCCAGTGGTTATTCTGACAAGCTCCATGGCAGAACCGGATATTGTGCGCTCTTATTACTATAATGCCAACAGTTACCTGGTCAAACCGCTGGACTTTGAGGAGTTTCGGAAGGAGATGCTTTGTGTAGCCAACTACTGGCTGAACTGGAATATTAATCCCTTGTGAAGGCGCAGGATTAACCTTTTAACAGCAGGTCTTGATGAGTCAGCGCCGGAAAAACTTCATTCACAAAAACCTTCTTCTATATCTCCCGCCCCTGCTGGTCTTTCTGGTACTGTCTGCCGGGAACCTGTGGATGTGGTATAAGACAAGACAGATCAGTTGCCGTCTTTTAACTTCTCAGGCTAGATCTGCTGCAGTTCAGATCATCACCAAACTGAACCTTTTGCTCTATGAAAGAGGAAAAGACCTGAACCACCTCGCTTCAATCTGGGTAGAGACCTACAACAGCGATAAAGAGCAGAGATTTGAGGAGGATGCGCGGGGAATCCTGGGAAGAGAACCTGGTTACCGGGAAATAAGCAAAGTTGATTCTGCAGGTAACATTCTCTCGCATATATCCAATTCTCCAGACACTCTGATTTCTGAAGTCAGTTTCGATAAGCATCTTAAGGCTCTCTCAACCGATCAGTTTGAATTGATCTCTTCTCCTGAATCAAAAGAGAGTTTCCTGGCAATTTTCCGTCCGATCCTTTCTGACAGCACAGAGAAGGGAAAATTCTCGACTGCAGTTGTGGGAGTTATGAGATTTGACTCTCTGATGAAACAGCTTGCCCGGGGTTCAATTCCAAAAGAGTTTGCAGCAGAGATAATCATTGATGGAATTCAAATAGATCTTACTGAAAACATGGACGATTTAACTTCCAGGTCTTACTCTATTGCTGATAGATCGGAAATCAATTTTATTGTGGGAAATAATGATGCCAGGATTATCATTTATCCTCCTAAAAAAGGCCTGCTTGCATCTTTGCTTTACCAGAACAGAATCCGGCTGATACTTAATACTATTGCCGCTCTCTTTGCATCATCACTGCTGGCTTTGGCTATCTACAATTTCCTTAAACAGAAACAGGTGATGGCAAAGCTCAGAGAATCCGAAGAAAGATATCAAAGATTGACAGAAAATGCCAAAGACATCATATTCCGTCTGACCCTTCCCGATGGACGATTTGAGTTTATCAGCCCCTCGGTAACTGAAGTCACCGGATATACTCAGCAGGAATTCTATTCAAGACCTCTTTTTTTCAAACAGCTAATGGATCCCGGGTGGCAGAAGAATTTTGAAATCAGATGGAAGGAGATTTTAATCGGTAATACTGCTCCTGCTTACGAATATCAGATTATAAGTAAATCTGGCGAACACAAATGGCTGCATCAGAGCAATGTCATAATTACCGAAGATGGTGTTCCTGTTGCTCTGGAAGGAATCATTACCGATATCACAGCACAGAAAAATGCCACCCATGAAAGAGAGGAACTGATTAAGGAACTGGAAAAGAAAAATGCCGATCTGGAAAGATTTATCTACACCGTCTCTCACGAACTGCGCCAGCCTCTTATCACCATAAAAGGGTTTTTGGGTTATCTTGAGGAAAATGCACAGAAAGGTGAGCAATCGATGCTTCACCAGGATATCGTGCAGATAATCCATGCAACTGAAATTATGCAGCGGCTTCTCAATGATCTCATAAGTCTCAACCGGGTTGGCTTAGCCCCTCAAAAAAAGGAAACCGTAAATATTTATGAGATTGTCAATCAGGCCACAGATCTTTTCAAGGAAAAAATCGCGCAAAGGAATATCAAAATTATTATAGATCCCTTATTACCTGATGTATACGGTTACCGCAGTGAACTGATGGAACTGTTTCAGAATCTTATCGAAAACTCCATCAAGTTTACATCGAATAAAGACCGGCCTGTAATTCATATAGGATTTTCAGGCAGCGGAAAAGAAGTTACCTATTTTATCCGGGATAACGGCATAGGTTTTCACGCCAGGTACAAAGAAAAAATCTTCGGCCTGTTCAACAAACTCCACTCTGACACCGAAGGTACCGGGGTTGGACTTGCGCTGGCAAAAAGAATTGTAGAGCACCATGGTGGATGGATAAGGGCTGAATCAAAAGGACCTGATAAAGGCACTACCATCTACTTTACACTCCCGATCGAACATTCCTGATTCGTTTTTTCCGGTTCTCATTTCCTGCAAAAAAAAGTCCTTTTATGCCTAAAATGGCTAATGTTATTTTTTTGACTCCCGGTGAAGTGGATAAAGCCGGGGCAATATTCTAAGGAGCAAATCCCGTGATAGGGAGTGCAGTAAAAGTCGAAAGGGTCTGTAAGGTCTTTGGTAATTTCAAAGCTTTAAACGATGTTTCCTTTGAAATAAAAAAAGGGGAATTTTTCTCCTTACTGGGTCCTTCTGGTTGCGGTAAAACAACACTGTTAAGAATTATAGCCGGTTTTGAAGACCCCTCTTCGGGATCAGTCTTTCTGGATGACTGCAACGTTATTCCGGTTCCTGCTAATAAGCGGCACGTTAATACAGTCTTTCAGAATTACGCACTTTTCCCCCACTTAACAGTTTTTGAGAACGTTGCTTTTCCCCTGCGCATTAAAAAAACAAAAGAGAGCTCTATCCGGCAGCAGGTAAACGAATATCTCGAACTGGTCAAGCTTCCCGGTGAGGGATCCAAATTTCCTGCTCAATTATCAGGGGGTCAGAAACAGAGAGTAGCTATAGCCCGTGCTCTCATAAACCAGCCGCGTGTATTGCTGCTGGATGAACCTTTATCTGCTCTTGATGCCAAGCTGCGCCAGCACATGCTTATTGAGCTCGACTCTATCCACGATAAAATTGGAATTACCTTTATCTATGTGACCCATGACCAGCAGGAAGCCCTGAGTGTGTCCGACAGAGTAGCTGTGATGAATCAGGGGAAGATTCATCAGATTGGAACACCCTTTGAGATATATGAAAGCCCGGCAGACAGTTTTATCGCGCATTTTATCGGTGAATCCAATTTTATCAACGGAAAAGTTCTTCAGAAAACCGACCCCGAGCACGCCCTTATAGAGGTGGAACATCTGGGAAATATAAAGGTTTACCTTGGCAAAGATCTAAATCCCGGTGAACGGGTTCGACTTACTATCCGGCCAGAGAAGATTCATCTTTCAAAGGAAAGCCCTGAGAAACTCCATGGCGAAATCAATGTGCTGAAAGGCATTGTTGATGAGATCATTTATACCGGATTTCAGAGCAAATACTTCGTCAAAATCTCTGATTCTCTTTTATTCCGGGTTTTCAAGCAGCACAGGAAGTTTTTCACCGATGAGATAGAAGCCAAATGGAAAGATGAGGTGTATATCTGGTGGAATTGTAAAGACAGTTACATAGTGGAGGTTGAAAAGGGGTGAGGAAAAATCCTGGTCCGCTTTATGCCTTGCCGGTAACTGCCTGGATCGGATCCTTTTTCATTGCGCCCCTGGCAATTATCTTTCTGTATAGTTTTATGCGTAAAGGACTCTACGGAGGAGTTCTTTACGAATTCTGCATCGATGCTTACAGATCTCTTTCCAATCCGGTTTTTATCAAAGTCACACTCTCTACTTTTTATATTGCTGCTGTATCCACCATTATAATGGTTTCCCTGGCACTGCCTGCATCCTACTTTATCGCCAGAAGTAAATACAAGACCTTTTTCCTGATACTGATTATTATCCCTTTCTGGACCAATTTTCTCATAAGGATCTATTCCTGGATCGCTATTCTGGGTAATAACGGGTTTCTAAACCATTTTCTCCTCTCTATCGGGCTTATCGATCACAATCTGCAGTTTCTTTACAACAAATACGCGGTCATACTGGTAACAGCTTATACCTATCTGCCTTTCGCGATTTTGCCCCTTTACTCGACTATCGAAAAATTCGATTTCTCGCTGCTTGAAGCCGCAAGAGACCTTGGTGCCACAAAGAGACAGGCTGTTTTTAAAGTGCTTCTTCCCGGCATTCGTGCAGGAATTACCACTGCAGTGCTCTTTACTTTTATCCCTTCTTTTGGTTCTTATGCGATCCCGCAGATTCTGGGAGGAAGTGATTCGCTGATGATTGGAAACATCATCGCCCGAGAATTGACAGTTACCAGAAACTGGCCGCTTGCTTCCTCGATATCGGTTGTGCTCACAGTTATTACAACCGTCGGGGTAATTCTCTTCATGCGTCTTAACAGAAATACCCTTGCAGTAAAAAATGAGAAAAAACAGGAGGAAAGGCTGGCCGGAAATGTCGCGTAAAAGCGTTTTTTCACCTGTAATGTTTTCTCTTGTACTCACATTTTTTTACATGCCGTTATTGATCCTGATTGTTTTCTCTTTTAATGATTCAAAGACGATGTCATGGAGCGGTTTCTCACTGAGGTGGTACCAGGAGCTGTTCTTTAATTCCAGATCGCTGTGGAATTCATTTTTAAACAGTTTGATAGTTGCCGCTTCCTCTGCAACACTCTCCACTATTATCGGAACCCTTGGAGCAATCGGTATTTACTGGTACAATTTCCGTTTCAAAAGGATTCTTCAGGCAGCAACTTTTCTTCCTCTCATTCTTCCTGAAATAATCATTGGTGTTTCCCTGCTTATTTTCTTTGCCGGTATTAAACTTCATCTAAGCCTGTTTACCATCTTTCTGGCCCACACTACTTTCAACATTCCATTTGTTCTTCTTCTGGTTATGGCGAGACTGGAGGAATTTGATTTTTCGATAATAGAAGCTGCTTATGATCTGGGAGCCAGAGAGATTGATGCCTTGCTGAAGGTAATCATCCCTGTTTCTTTTCCCGGAATCCTGTCTGGTTTTCTGATGGCTGTTACTCTTTCTCTGGAAGATTTTGTTATCACCTTTTTTGTTGCAGGCCCGGGATCATCAACACTGCCTCTGCACGTATACAGCATGATCCGGTTTGGTGTTTCCCCTGTAATAAATGCCCTGTCGGTTATTATCATTGCCGGAACCATTGTTCTTGCCGTGTCAACCAGGAATTTTGCAAAATACCTTGTCCAAAGATAAAGGAGCCAAAAAATGAAACGAATTACGGTTTTTATGCTGATTTCAGCGCTTATACTGCTGAGCGGGTGCGGATCAGGAAAACCCAAACTTTACATCTATAACTGGACATATTATATACCCGATCATGTGATCAGGGAATTCGAGAAGCGCAATAATGTCTCTGTTGTCTATGACATGTACGCATCAAATGAAGAGATGTTTGCCAAACTGAAGGCCGGAGGTACCGGTTACGATATGGTTTTCCCGTCTGGCGATTACGTTTCCATAATGATCAGGGAAAATATGCTCGAACCCATTGACTGGTCCAAAATTCCGAATCTTAAAAACCTGGACTCTACTGCTGTATCAAAAGTCAATTTTGATCCGGATTGCCGGTTCAGTGTCCCCTTTATGATGGGGGCAGCTGGAGTGTCTGTCAGCAAAAAGAAAGTAGGAGAGTATCAGACCAGTTGGAAGCTGTTTGAAAGAAGCGATCTCAAGGGAAAACTGACCCTGCTTGATGATATGAGAGAAGTTATGGGAGCCGCGCTTAAATCCCTGGGGTATTCGGTTAATTCAATCAATCCCTCAGAACTGATGCAGGCAAAAGAGCTTGTCATGAAATGGAGAGAAAACATCGTTAAATTCGATGCGGAAGCTTTTGGGAAGGGTTTTGCTGCAGGGGAGTTCTGGGGTGTGCATGGGTATGCAGAAAATGTCTTTCTTGAGCTTGATCCATCGATGCGGGAAGATGTTGCTTTTTTCATACCTGTGGAGGGTGGCCCGATGTACATGGATAACATGGTTATCCTTAAAGGCGCGAAAAACAAAGATCTTGCCTTACAGTTTATAAATTTTATTCATGATCCGGAAATCTACGCCCAGATAGCAGATTTCCTGATGATGCCTTCAATCAATACTGCTGCCAGACAGTATCGCACTAAAACTCCCAATTATAATATTGAGGATCTTGCCAATTCTGAACTGAAGGAAGATCTCGGGGAAAACTTGGAGCTTTACAATAAGATATGGCAGGAAATTCGCGTTGGTAAATAGAATTCTGGAAAACCGGAGCTATGCTTTTTCTGGAAAATCAACAATTGAAGGTTTCCGTTCTGGATCCACTTTCTGACCGTGACCGCCTGGGGTCAAGATATTGTACAGGCGGTTATATATGGCAGATCAGCGGTCCTGGAGGGGTAAATCTCCTTTCTGGTCCTCAATATCCAGATCCGGAGCCCGATAGGTTTGATGGTCAGGGGGCTCCGGAAGTGTTTGAAACGGCTCCGGGTGCTGATAGTGTTCCGGTTGGAGAAGAAGTGCTTGTTATCGGGGTTGGGATGGTGCGTAAAACAAGCCCGATACATCCTTTCCATGTAAGAAACAATCCGGAAGTGGTGAAATTTTGTTCCTGGAATACTTCTGTCAGCGAAAATGCTGTCTGTATGGAAACAGACCAGAAATTCTGTCTTACATCCCGCTCAGGAGAGTTTCCTGAGGAGTTCGGATTACATCTGGAAAGGACTGTTTCTCTGATAAATCGTCTTGTCTGTTCCAGATCAGGTTTGAAAAACACAGGTAATTGTCCTTTACCTCTTCGTTGGTTTGCTCATCCGTTTTTTCCACTGAATCCGGACTTCTCTTGCTGTAAAATTTCTGTTCCGGTTGATGTGCCTCAGAATAAAGGTTTTTATCTGAATCCTCAGCATGTTATCTGCAGGCACAAGGATTATGAATGGGAAAGGGGTTGTTTTCAGCGGATGAACATCAAAACTGGTGGACCGGTGAAAATTACCATCTTTCATCCTGAAGCCGGGCAGGTTGAAGTGTCTTGTGAATATGCTCTGTCATCCATGCCTGTCTGGGGAAATTCCCGGACTTTTTCTGTTGAACCGTTTTATGACTCCATTCTTATGCCGGGAGAAGCAGTTAACTGGCAGATCAGTTATCAATTTTGATCTTAGGATCAATATACGGATAAAGCAAATCCGGATCTTTTCTATTGAACGGAAAAAAGACAATAATTTGCTCAATTATTGACTCACGTTACGCTTTGGTACTATAATTACTGAAAGATCAGGCCAAAGCCTGGATGAAAGCCTTTACAGATAATGCGCAGAGTTTTTTCCCTTCCATCAACTTCCAGACTTGCGCGGATTGCTGCTGTTGCCGCCATTGCTCTTCTGGGACACTTTATTGCCGAGAAAATGTTCAATGTCCCGGCACAGAGAGACCTTGTTATTATTTTTGGTATCGCTTTTTTCTACCCTGTTCTCCGCCATCCTGTTTTTGGAATCTACCTTCTGTTTTTTATTATGCCATTCGTCCCGTTTTTCAGGCGTCTATATTACCTTCAATATGCCCGTCCTTTAGCTGACCCGCTGATTATCATTGGTGATCTGATAATAACATTCATAATAATTGGTTTGTATTTCGAATTTCGGGCCCGTAAGGATAGTCATAATGTAAACAGAACTTTTAACAACATTGTGATTATTTACTTCTTATATCTCATTCTGCGTACTTTCTTTTTCAATATTCTCCCGGTTACCGATGCAATTTTGCGTTTTCGTCTTTATGGTCCCTCTGTTCTGTTATTCTTTAT
>LFRM01010777.1_pt1 | contig 11617 bp, 13 predicted proteins | sample 618341 | NCBI WGS metagenome assembly LFRM01 (sample SAMN03654438, study PRJNA283298) | anaerobic digester metagenome | isolation source: pool of bioreactors CSTR01a, CSTR02a, and CSTR03a thermophilic anaerobic... | place: Denmark: Kgs. Lyngby | collected 2014-05-21
GTCGTCAATATTCTGTTGTTGATTGCCGGCATGTTTATGGAGCCCACCGGTATTATTTTGATCCTTGCTCCCATCCTGTTTCCGATCGCCATGGAGCTGGGGATAGATCCGGTTCATTTGGGTATTATTATGGTGGTTAACCTGGAAATTGGTCTGGTAACACCCCCTATTGGCTTGAATCTGTTTGTGACGGCAGGCATTACAAAAATGACAATTGGCCAAGTGATAAAAGCCGCCTCACCATGGCTGATTTTACTGCTGGGTTTCCTGGTGTTTGTGACGTATATCCCCGCCATCTCGCTGTGGCTGCCAAAACTGCTTGGGTGAGTGCTTTGAAGTTTGATGCCGCAGATGCGTTTGCCGCGTAATACCTTCACAGTTGGGAAGTCATGAACGGCCCCCAAAATGTTGGATTTGATGCCAGCATCTCGGGGGCTTTTTTGTGCTTTTATTTATTTCTGCGCGCCGAATCGAGTTGAGCCGGTGCGATGTTATGAAAGCGTTGTAAGCTTTTCTATCGTGTCATGCGCTTGAGGGTATCGTCACGCAAGATGAAATGGTGGTAAAACGCTGCACATATGTGACCAATCACCAGCAAAAGAAACAGCACGGCCACGGGAGCGTGCAGGCTGCCAACAGAGGCCATCCGGGCGATGCCGGTTTCGCTTTTTTCGACTAATTGCAGGCCAAAAACCTTAAGACCGTAACCTTTGCCAATCATATAAAAAATACCCAGAACCGGTAGCAGCAGCATGACAAGATACAGCAGGAAATGACCGATTCTGGCCAGTGGTGCCAATGGGCCGCTTAATTGCGGTCGATGCGGATACTGTTTGATCGCCCAGAATACACGCAAAATGCCCAGGATGAAGATCAGCAAACCGATGGAAATATGCCATGGCACCAGGGTTCGGCCAACCCAGTGTTCGCCCTCATCAATAAGGTCGCCGATTTTCATGAATTGCCAGACAATCAGGATGGCCATTCCCCAATGAAACCATCGGGACAAACTGCCGTAACGTTCAGGTGTATCGCTCATTGTTCACTCCTTGGGTAGTGGAATGGGTTGGAAACACGGTATTAACAAGTTGCGGATGAATGGGCACAGGTGTGTTATCGAAAGATTACCATGAATTAACGGGCTGAAAAAACAATTTGTTTTATGTCCACTCTTGGATAGAATGAAGGATTGCTCAATCATTAACACTCTATCCTTTCCCGGTTTAAATAATATTTGGAAATCGATTATGCAAAATACAGGTTTATTTCATCAGCAGGCTTACATTAATGGCCAATGGCTGGATGCCGACTCAGGACAGGTGCAAACCATCCTGAACCCGGCTACTGGTGAGTTGTTGGGTACGGTTCCAATTATGGGGGCGGCAGAAACCAGGAAGGCCATTGAAGCGGCCAATAATGCCTTGCCGGCCTGGCGTGCAAAAACTGCCAAGGAGCGCTCACAACTATTGCGTAAATGGTTTGAACTGATGCTTGAGCATCAGGATGAGTTGGCCCGTTTGATGACGCTGGAGCAGGGCAAGCCCCTGGCTGAAGCCAAAGGAGAAATCCTGTATGCCGCTTCGTTTGTGGAATGGTTTGCCGAAGAGGCCAAACGGGTTTATGGTGATGTGATTCCCGGGCCACAGGCCAACAAGCGCGTGATTGTGGTTAAACAGCCGGTGGGTGTCACGGCAGCCATTACTCCCTGGAATTTCCCCTCTTCAATGATTACCCGCAAAGCGGCACCTGCCTTGGCGGCTGGGTGCACCATGGTCCTGAAGCCAGCGCCCCAAACACCATATTCCGCACTGGCCCTGGCCGAGCTGGCGGTGCGTGCGGGCATCCCCAAGGGTGTGTTCAACGTGGTAACGGGTGATGCCATTGCCATTGGCACTGAATTAACCGGCAATCCACTGGTACGCAAATTGTCTTTTACCGGCTCCACCCAGGTGGGGCGCCTGTTAATGGCCCAGTGTGCGCACGATCTCAAGAAGGTATCCCTGGAGCTGGGCGGTAACGCTCCGTTTATCGTGTTTGAAGATGCCGATCTGGACGCAGCCGTTCAGGGAGCAATCATTTCCAAGTTCCGCAACAACGGACAAACCTGCGTCTGCGCAAATCGCCTGTATGTTCATGACAAGGTTTACGACGCCTTTGTTCAGAAACTGGTTGCGGCGGTAGAAAACTTCAGGGTTGGCAACGGGATGGAGCCGGAAACCACCATGGGGCCCCTGATTGATCAGAATGCACTGGCCAAGGTCAAGTCACACATCGAGGACGCCCTTGAAAAGGGCGCCCGCATCGTGACGGGTGGCAAACCCCATGCGCTGGGTGGTACTTTCTTTGAGCCTACCGTCATGGTTGATGTGCCCGTTAATGCGATAGCGGCCAAGGAGGAAACGTTTGGTCCCCTGGCTCCTGTCTTCCGTTTTCATCATGAAGAAGAAGCCATTGCCTATGCCAATGACACCGAATATGGTTTGGCGGCCTATTTTTATACACGGGATATCAGCCGTGTTTTCAGGGTGGCCGAAGCCCTGGAGTATGGCATGGTGGGTATTAACTCGGGAGCCATTTCAACTGAAGTGGCACCCTTTGGTGGCGTGAAAGCATCGGGCCTGGGACGCGAAGGGTCCAAATACGGCATCGAGGAATATATCGAGATCAAATACCTGAGTCTGGATATTTAAGCCCAATTTATCACTTGCTCAACAGGTCGTCATCCCGTAATGTATGGGTTCGGTAAGGCATAAACCAATCTTCGCCTGGAGCCCTGGATGATAGACCTGTCTTCCCCCTTGAAAGCTGATACGTTTACCCATGTCCGTATTATTGTTGGAATAATTACCGGCTTATGCATGACCCGTTTGCTAAACGGTTTAAGCCGTTTTGTTCAGCAACCCAATAAAAACCATGTGTTTTTTGTTCATATTGGCTGGACTTTTTTTCTTTTGCTGGACATGGTCAATTTCTGGTGGTTTCAAATCAGATTGGCCAACACGGTGGCATGGAGTTATGACTTATATCTGTTTATCCTTTTCTATGCCTCGCTTTATTTTTTTACCTGCACCATTCTTTATCCGGACAAAATAGATCATATTAACCGGATGGATGACTACTTCCTTTCCAGACGGGCCTGGTTTTTTGGCTTGCTGATTGCACTGAACGTGACGGATTTGCTGGACACCACGCTGAAAGGGCAAGACTACCTGGCGCATCTGGGGTTGCCCTATATAATGCATATAAGTGTTTTTGTGGTGCTGTGCGGCTTTGCCATTCGTACCCGGCAACTGCGGTTTCATAAAGGTTTTGCCGCTTTTGCCATTGTTGAAGAATCCAGTTGGGCGTTGTTTGCATACAGTTCTATTGTTTAAATCCGTTTTCCTGCAAGGAATCAAGTACGGTGGTAACTCATTAATCCGGGAGTTTGGTTAAATGCGCTATGTTTTAATGTTTTTGTTTGTATTTTTAACAGGTTGTACGGGCATTCCCAAAGGGATAGAACCCGTTCAGAATTTTGACTCCCGGCGCTATCTGGGCAAATGGTATGAAATTGCACGGCTGGACCACTCTTTCGAACGCGGACTGCAGCAGGTAAGCGCAGAATACACGCTTCGTGAGGATGGTGGCATCAAGGTGCTTAACCGTGGCTTTAATACGGCTAAAAATAAATGGGAAGACGCTGAAGGCAAGGCCTATTTTGTGGAAGACAGCAATCAGGGTTACCTGAAGGTTTCTTTCTTCGGCCCTTTTTACGGCGCTTACGTTATTTTTGATCTGGGCAAGAATTACGAATACTCATTGATAACCAGCCACAATAGAGATTTTTTGTGGCTGTTGTCCAGAACCCCAACCATTGATGAAACGCTTAAAAAAGAACTGCTGGCGAAAATGGAAAGTCGGGGTTTCAAAACACAAGACCTGATTTTCGTGGATCAGTCAGGGGCACAATAGGCGTAATTTAGTCACTCTGCAGGCCGTGTGGGGTGGTAGCGGTCAATAACATCAAGATCGGCAGGCACATCTTGTTTAGGGCCTGCCGTACGCGCCTGTGATTAGGTATTTCCCACAATAGCTAAAAAAGTCCTTAAAATCAACAGAACCCTTTTCTATCAATTTCAACTTCAGAGTGATGTTGAGCAATGATCGAATATTGTTGATTAGTAATGGACATTTCATGCTTGAAGATATTTCGATTCCCACGCCACAAGAGCAGTTAAGATTTCTGAAGCAGATCCAGACAATATTGCAATCGGGAAGTTTTACATCCACTTATAAATTTGCCTTGCTGATCAGTTTGTCCAGACTGGCCATTGAGCAGGGAGTGGATACCGGTGAATGTCTGACATTGGATTATCTTGATATTGCAGAAAAATTCATTGATTTGTACTGGTGGCAGGCCAGACCTTATCAGTTTAATGAGCAGGCACCTTTTGTACTGCAGCAAAGCACGGGGCCACAGGCCAGTATTGTGAATTTGGTGTTGGCGGCACAGGAAAAATTTAAAACCCTGGCTGCGGCCAGGCAAAATGCCGCTGAATGGTTGAAGCTGAAAAAAGCGGTTGCCGGCACCGTTAAAAGAATGCCGGTGGTGTATTTGCAAAACCTGAATGGCCAAAGTATTGAGTTTTTATATCATCTGGATGCATCGAGGCATCATTTGCAGTTATTGCCCAAGGTGATGTATTGCTTAAGGCAGTTTAGCGAAATGATCGAAGAGTTGTGCCAAAAGCGCTGGGTGGATTTTGTGCGGGAAAATAAAAACAACCTGCCCGTATTGGATGGCCTGCCAGACCTGAATGCGTTCCTGTTTGCACCTACCCGGAACCAGCTGGGTAAAGTGGCCGATTTTTTAATGGATTTGCAACAGTGCCGCTGTTTTTACTGCAATCAGTCACTGAAGAACAAAAAAGTTGCGGTGGACCATTTCATACCCTGGTCGTTATATCCAGCGGATACCGGACATAACTTTGTGTTGGCGGACAGTACGTGCAATTCGCAAAAAAGCAATTTTCTGGCCGCAGAAAATTATCGCCAACAATGGCAGGAACGTAATGTCCAGCATGATTCACTTATTACGGCCGAGTTGTCCCGTCAGGGGTTCCTGACGGATATCCGGCGCTCTCACCGTGTTGCGTCCTGGGCTTACCAACAGGCCATGGAGAATAATTACTTGCTTTGGGAGGGTGGGAAAAACATCCGTTTTCAAAGGCGCCATTATGAAACTTGAACGATTTGAACGCCTGCGTAAGGCACAAAAGGCTTATCACCGCCGCTGTAAATGGGTGATGAAAAATGGCATATATGTGATCCATTCATATGATGAAAAAAAGCCGGATGATTTGTCCTGGTGGAGTGACGCCGGCTTTATTCTGGGAGACCGGCGCGTGATGGTCTGGTGGCAGCATCCGCGCTTCGTTTATGCTGAGGCGCTTGATGAGCAGGCCCGCCAGGAGGCCGGTCATTCTCCGGTCAATGGACGACTTTTTGATGACGGCATCCCCAACCACAAACCGGTTGGTCGCTCACGTAAAAAAATCATCAGCTATACCGTGCCTCCAGGCACGGATGAAACCCGGCAATATTATGACAGGCTGGATACGATCAACCAGAGATTGCAAAAAGAGGGAATGGATTTTACCGTGAAACCCCGTTGGCAACGTGAATGGCTTTCATGGGCGACTGGGGTAGATCTGGTGGCACCGCTGGAAGTACGTAATGAAACGGAACTTAAAAACGTAATCGATCTGGCAAATCGCCTGCTTCGGGGACAAACCACGCTTGAAAACGAGTTTCCGGGGTATGCCTATGGCAGGGAACAGTGGCTGCAAGAGCAGGATAAACGTTAAACCCTGAGTCACCAGACTGGTTCCCATGCTAGGCTCGTTCCCATGCTCCAGCGTGGGAACGGTAACTCTCTCCGCTTGGGACGTCAAAGTGGTTGTGACGTTAGCATGTTGAACATATGATTTACAGGGGTGAGTTTTTGGAAAAAGCCTGATTATATAATCCGAAAACAGTCGTGTTATGACACTAACAAGGAGTATTGCAATGGAAATAAAAGCTTATGGTGCCCGGGCGGGCGATCTGCCTCTTGAGTCCATGGAAATCACCCGGCGCCAGCTGGGGGTGCACGATGTACAGATTGATATTGCTTTTTGTGGCGTATGCCATTCCGATATTCACCAGGTTCGTTCCGAGTGGGCGGGCACTTTGTATCCCTGCGTGCCGGGTCATGAGATTGTTGGCCGGGTATTGGCAGTGGGGGAAAAGGTGTCCGGCTTTCAGAAGGGCGATCTGGTGGGTGTGGGCTGTATTGTTGACAGTTGCCAGCATTGCCCGGATTGCAACGAGGGGCTGGAAAACTTCTGTGATCATATGGTGGGCACGTATAACAGTCCCACGCCCGATGCGCCGGGGCACACCTTGGGTGGTTATGCCAAGCAAATTGTGGTGCATGAGCGGTATGTGCTGCGCATCCGTCACCCGGAAAGCCAGTTGGCTGCCGTAGCACCCTTGCTGTGCGCAGGCATTACCACCTATTCTCCATTGCGTCACTGGAAAGTGGGGCCAGGCCAGAAAGTGGGTGTGGTTGGTATTGGCGGGTTGGGACATATGGGCATTAAACTGGCCCATACCATGGGCGCCCATGTTGTGGCGTTCACAACCTCAGAGTCCAAGCGTGCCGAAGCCAGAAAGCTGGGGGCGGATGAGGTTGTGGTTTCCAGTAACCCCGATGAAATGGCAGCCCATGCCATGAGTCTTGACTTTATTCTTAACACCGTTGCCGCCCCGCATGATCTGGATCCTTTCTTTGCATTGCTTAAGCGGGATGGCACGATGACATTGGTGGGGGCACCATCAACACCGCATCCTTCACCCAATGTGTTCAGTCTTATCATGAAAAGGCGAAGCCTTGCCGGCTCTCTGATTGGCGGGATTCCTGAAACCCAGGAAATGCTAGACTTTTGCGCCGAGCATGGCATTGTTGCTGATATCGAAATGATTCGGGCAGACCAGATTAACGATGCCTACGAGCGTATGCTCAAGGGTGATGTCAAGTATCGTTTTGTGATTGATAACGGGACACTGGAAGCGTGATATGCATTCCCACGCAGAGCGTGGGAACGAGTGTAGCGTGGGAACGAGTATACCAGATTAACGATGCCTACGAGCGTATGCTCAAGGGTGATGTCAAGTATCGTTTTAGGTTTGTTCCCATGCTCTGCGTGGGAACAAGCAGCGGTAGAAGTAAGTCAAATTAGGCTAGTTCCCATGCTCCAGCGTGGGAACGGGGAGCGGTTGGAAGCAGGTCAAATTTGCCAGATATAAAAGGAGGGAAGTGGGTGGCAGTTGAAATTTTAGAAATCCAGGCAGGGCACGACCACGATATTTGCAACATAATAAAAAAGGTTGGCGAAGAGTTTGGTGCCATCGGTGAAGGGTATGGTCCCTCCGATGCGGAAGTGGTTGAAATGAGTGCGCATTATGGCGACCAAAATGGCAGCCTGTACTTGGTGGCGAGTATGGACGGAAGCATTGTGGGTGGCTGTGGTGTTGCCCCTTTCAGTGGCAGCAATCAGACGTGCGAACTGCGAAAGCTCTTTCTTTTAAAAGAGGTTCGGGGCCTGGGGATTGGGAAGGAGTTGGTTGCCAGGTGTTTGGCTTATGCAAGCCAAAAGGGATACAAGGAATGCTACCTTGATACTTTGTCTGGCATGACGTCTGCAATATCCCTATATGAAAAATTCGGGTTTCAGCATCTTGATCGCCCACTGGAAGGTGTTTTTCACAGCGGGTGCGATGTTTGGATGCTGAAAAAACTGTAGACTGGAATGAATATGTTTTTTGACTGCCTGTACGCTTTAAACAGCCTGCGTAGCCATAAATTCGGTCGCAATTTCCAGCACGCCGTTAATAATGAATGCACTTGTTATGTATAAATGACTCTAGCACCGGAGATGGTTAAGACCCCATCTTTCTCAAGCCTTCTAATAATCGTATCGATTTTACTTTCCTCTATGCCGCCTTGAAACTGGAACATCGCGGCAATGAAGTTTATTAATGATTGCTTCTTTGAGGGCTTTGACTTGACTAGCCTCTCCTTAACGTACGAAATAACATCCAAATCGTTAGGCGTTTCAGTCTTACTTCTCGGTTCCGATTTCTCAATCTTCGGCGCTGATATATTTCTCGCGGTAGGATTCAGGTCTTCCTCTTCCTTTATTGCCGCTTGAATCAAATATTGGGAAAGCTTCAGTTTTTCCCGGTAGGTGAGCTTGTCAGCTGCAAGCCTTATAACGTCATAACTCATCTAGAATTCCCTCATAAGAAATTACCGTTCGATTTTATACATAACGCCTTGCTCACCGGAAAATTGGGAGCGTAGCGAGTAATTTTTCCGTGTGAAGCAACTTGTTAGATTTTGTTAATCTTTTGCTTAATCGGATAGCAGTTTTCAACAACACTCTCAATTTCTTCATCACTGAAACCAACGACCTTCAAGAAGTGCAACTGGAATATCACTTCCATTTTTTGACACAGGCTCCAGAGCTCTTCTCCATTAGCAGCGCTATCTTTTAGACTTTCATCGTAATGAGTAAGATAATTCCTTGTATCTACAATTTTCCTCAAAAGCTTGTTTCTTTCCTTGCAGCTGCCTAACTTATCCTTAAACGGCTCAATAATTCGCTTCAATCTTTTACCTAAATTAATTTCATTTCCATGCATCAGGCGACCCCTGAGCCATTCAACATGTTCCGCTGGGCAACTCTCACTGATTGTTGAGACAAGCGAGTCAAATTCAGAAGAATCCATGAGCTGTTCATCGCTTGTTCTTCTATGGTACGTTTCCAATCCTTGCGCCAAAGCTAAAAATTTACCATCAAGGTATTTTTGTGCCCCATTCTTTGTGGAAAAATATAAGCTGAGTGCTGGAGCCATAATTTCATATGCACGTAGCCAGTTATTAAAAACATCCTGAGCATTACTCTTTATCGTTCCATAAGTAAATAGCATCCTATGCCAACTCTTGTCTGGCGCTTTTTCCGTGAATGGAATGCTAGGGTAAAAAACCTTAACAGGAACAGGGTATTTGTTGCCATCACCACCATCTCTTTGTATTTCTTTTGATGTGGCTGACAAGCCTTTCAATGCAACGGTGGTGTCGATAGCAAAGCACAAAAAATTAGTTAACTTGTATGCTATTTCTGTAAAGTCACTCAATGGCCTTAATTCTTCAGAACTCAGCTTAAAGTAAATTCGCTGCGTAATCTTAGATTCAGTAGTGCTAGAAGAACCTGAGAGAGTATATGCAAAGCAAACTTCCAACTTCATGCCGATGTCGAGTACATAGGATATATTTTCAGGAGGCACATAACTGATAGTGGCTGTTCTGCTTTCCCAATCACTTTCGACGCTAATACCACTAATTCCAACCCACTCATCCAAGCAATCAACGGAAAATGACAAAGTATTAAAGGTTACAACTTCATCTTGGTCATAGGCGACACCACTCAAAACTTTATTTACACAAATTTTTGATTTTGATATGCCTCCAAAGGAAATGTTTTTATTGGTATAAAAGCAGTTCTCTAGAGTTACTAGCCCGTCCTTCTCAACATGCCCTATTATTCTGTTCAGATCATCATCACCGTTTAGTGATTTAATGCTGTCATCGAAGAGGCCAACAACTTCCAGCTCGATATTACCTCCATTTTTGATGGTTAATACCCCTGGAATTTTTTTCTCGTCTCGATCGGGGAGCCAAAAATATCCTGTTTTCACATATTCATCTTCGATTCTCATGTGATCCTCTTGAGAAATCTAACGCCCGCAGCACGCGCGGCTTTGTAATGTAGGCGCAGCCGCAATGAAAAAGACGTCGCCGTGCCTGCGATTGTTATGCCTAGAACTGGACATTATTTTCTTTGTAATAGTTAATCATTCCGTACATGTCTTCGATGTATTTTACAAATTGCCCCATGTTTGCAAGCAGGACCCCTTTGTCCAGATTCGGCGGCAAATGCGGATGACCTGACTCATTCCTACAAATCCGACAAAACTGAAATATTTGCTCTATTTTCACCTCGATATCGTTTGTCCACCCGTAACCGTGGGGTTTATTGATCGAGCTTTTCCATGAGGCTTTGAATTCTTCAAAGACTTTTGAAATAAACTTCTTTGATGTTTTCGATATAAACCTATCTCGCATGGCTTGATCAGGGATGGCCTGGGTGTAAGCATCTATCAGTAAGTATATGGCCTTTTCAGAAGCGCCGCCCAATAGGAAGGCGCACCCTAAGTTCGATCCAGCCTTGATGGTTACAATGGCCTCTTCGATGAAACGAACGATAATTGGGTCTACATCAGGGATATTCTCCCTGAGAACCTCTGGAAATCGCTCGATTTCAAAAGGAAGCATTTCGCCGATGTTCTCTTCGTTTTCTACAGCTTCCTTGGCCTGCGACAATGCCGCTTTTAACTTTGATTCCGCCCCTTGAATTTGAATGGTGCCTGTAGAGTAAACTTTAACTACGCACTTCGCTTTACCATTTTGGACATCCAGGCGCTTGCAGCCTTGTTCATCCTTCTCTTGGAAAGAAAATTTATTTCGCTCAACGTATGATTTCATTTGAGCATAATTTGATTCCATTATTTCAGACACTCAGTCCTCCTTCGATTCTGGGAAAGGCATAACGCCAAAATCAGCCGCGCGATTTTTGCGTCGGCTGCATTTTTTTGTTATGTCTTAGCCTTAAGAAAAGGTAGTATGGGAAAAGCAAAACAATAAGTGCAACTATAACTCCTAGTAGACCGGCCCATGGTGATGCAGGAATTCCGAATAAACCGTCACTGGCGAATATATAAGACGCAATAACAACAACCGACCCTATAACGATTAATATGGTATCTAGTAATTCTGAAGCTAACTTAGTTACCCAGGATTTCATTTTCCATCTCTTCAAACAGTTTTTTAAACGCCTCAGGATTTCCCGATTTTTTAGCAATTGCATCCATGATGTGGATGACCGAGTCTTCTACTAAGAAATATGCCATATCAACATTTTGCGCCCTCAATTTGTTGTATATTAGAGGATGCTTTAGCCTTAGTCTTTTTGCTGATTCTGAAGCCTTTTCAATCATACCCTGTATGATCAAAGCACCCAACGCAAAACCCACACCCATTTTTGCTAGTCGACGTGCGATTACTTTCGCTGTAATTTGTGCAGTTAATTTTTTGGCAATTAGGTTTACCAACGCCGCTTGTGTAGATACACGAGATGTCATGTAGGTTGCTCCGACACCTGCTTTTTTTGCCGCCTTTTCAATAACAGAATCAGGGAGATCTCGATAGAATTCTTCTAAAATCACCTTAAGTATTTTAGTGATAGGCCCAGCATCTGTATTAGCAAACTTGATGGCATTTTCAATAATGTTAGCCACCCTCTTATTCTCAGCCATATTGGCAACTCTTGTTGCGCTTCCACTACCTCCAAAGTCCTCAAATGTTCTTCTAACCCCATATGCTAAATCAATAGGTATGGACACGACACCATCGAAAACGGCAAGTGCTATTTCTTTCGCATACATTGAATTCTCCTTTTAGACATAACGC
>LFRM01055576.1_pt1 | contig 11617 bp, 9 predicted proteins | sample 618341 | NCBI WGS metagenome assembly LFRM01 (sample SAMN03654438, study PRJNA283298) | anaerobic digester metagenome | isolation source: pool of bioreactors CSTR01a, CSTR02a, and CSTR03a thermophilic anaerobic... | place: Denmark: Kgs. Lyngby | collected 2014-05-21
CCGGCCATACTGAGCGTAAAGAAAATTCCAAATTGTGCGGCAGCTCCAAGCAATAACATTTTTGGGTCTACTAATAAAGGTCCAAAATCTATCATCGCGCCTATACCAATAAACAAAATTAAAGGAAACAATTCATTTGCAATCCCTGCATTAAATAAAGTATCTAAAATTCCTTCTTCAGATCCTTGAGTAATGGCACCTGACATAGGTAAATTAACCAAGATTGCACCAAAGCCTATAGGAAGTAATAGAGAAGGCTCCATATCCTTTTTAATAGCAAGATAGATTAATATTGCTCCTATTAACCACATGATTACCATCTGCCATGTTGTATTTTCAATCAGATTTTCGAATAGAAATTGCATAATTCTGTCCCTCCACAAACATATGAAAATATTATATTAATAAAAGTTTAAATATAAAATAAAACATTTCATTAGTGTAACAATTAATCTATGAAGAGGAAAGAGAAAATCAATTAAAAAAGCAAGCAAATAAAAAAATGAAATACCAATCAGAAAATAAGAAAGCTTTAACCCCAAAAATAATAAAACAGATCATTCTATTAAATTTAACAAAATAATCTGTTTAATGAATTATTTAATTTTTATTAAAATTTTAAATTTTTAATAAAAAGAGTTGATATTTACAGAAATAATTATCTTATAAAACAGTAATTATATATTCTATAGTTACTTTTTATTTTTTAATTGGTAAAAATGGAATCATCAACTTTGCCAATTTTTCAATTGTCATAGTTTGTAAATATACCTTGCCTGGCCCAGTTACTACTGTGTCTATGAGCCCTTCACCACCAAATAATACATTTTTAGCACCTTTGACCATCTGGATGTCTAAATCACATGTTTCATCCATGACTGCAACCACACCAGTATCACAAACTAGTTGTTCACCTTGTACAAGATCATATTCCTTGCAATAGCCATCGACTTCAAGAAATACGATACCCGGTCCAGTTACACGTTGCATAATAAAACCTTCACCGCCAAAGAAGCCGGCTCCCAATTTTTTTTGAAAATGAACTGATAATTCTACACCATAGCTTGCACATAAAAATGCTGTTTTTTGACAAACAATACTCTGTCCAGGTCCTAATTCTCTAGCAATAATACGTCCAGGTAAGGATGAAGAAAATGCAATTTCTGCTGGTCCTTGTGCCGTATATTTGCTCATGAATAAACTTTCTCCCATGAACATGCGACCAATGCTTTTCTTTGCTCCACCTTCGGCTTTGGACTCAGTCACAACAGGACCTCTTGACCATGTACGCCCTCCAGCTTCACTAATAATACTTTCTCCTTGATTGAGATTAATAACAACTGCGGGTAATGAACCGCCTTCAATATTATAATTCATTATAAAATCCTCCTTTAAATTACGCTTATTTAAAAATTAATAAAAAAATTAAATTTATTACTAATTTTTCTAATCATCAAAACCATTTGGATCAGCTACGCCATTTTCAATTGCTTCAACATAATCATCATAGTTTGGCGGAATTCTGTAACCAATTTCTCCATCCTTAACTTTTTTTGCTTCTTCTTCCCAAAGTTCTCCCCATGGTCGGAACATGAACATATATTCAAAACCATCTTCATCTGTAAGCTCTGGATCTAAATAAACATCGGCTATAACGACAAGATTGCCTTCATGTGCTGGAGAAATACCAAGCCACCAATTGGTCGGGTCAAGATCATAGTCCCAAAATTCGCCTTCTGTTACTTCAACATGATAATCATCAGCAAATACATAGCAATCTATTGATTGAAATTCAGAATCTTCTAAAAAGATGGCCATTGTTCCATTTCCATCTGCACCAATATCAAAAACCATATAAGCATTTAATAATGCGTCTTCATATCCTTCCCATTCACCGAAAGCATCAGAAACATAAAAATAGCCATACCATGAACCATTCCATTTCTTTTGAACACTATTGGGAGAATCTGTCTTTTTAGTATTGACATCCGAACTTGCATTTTTTGTTTCTTTGCTCTCACTTTGCGTTTCTGAGCTTTCTCCTTTTACATCCGTATTATTTGTCACTTCATTTGTTTCTTCATTATTTTGACTAACTTTCGCTTCATTATTTTGACTAACTTTCTCTTCATTATCTTGAATAACTTTCACATCATTTTTAGATGATTTTGCACCTTCTCTTTCAAATACTATTTTTAAACCTGTCTCCATAAAATTTTCTATCAATAGTGAATCATCTTCTTTGATACAGGTAATAATAGTCTCACCTTTAGATATTATCTGAAGATCTGTCTCTGTCTCTTTCCATTTATAATTATCTTTATCATCATCTACTCTAAATTCACATTTACCTTTTTTCTTAAATTCGATACTTAATTTTCCAATTACTTCTTCAGGATTATATTCTTCTCCAAACATTTCAACGGTAACGGCATCCCATACACCTAAATAAGAGTCATCGGAATCTGCTTTGCCCTTACCGCCCACAAGAGAAATAACTAAAACAATTATTGCAATGACAGCAATAGCAACTCCAATAAAAATAAAGATTTTTGGATTGATTGGCTTTTTTTGTTTTACAGCCGTTTGTTGACCTGTATAAGCCTGCTGTGGTTGATAGGCACCCTGAGCAGAATTAGGAGCCTGATAAACATTTTGTTGATCTGTTATCGGTTGCTGTACTGGCGGTTGATAATCACCTTGTACTTGTTGTGGTTGATAAGCGCCTTGAACCGTATCAGGAGCCTGATAAACATTTTGTTGGTCTGTTATTGGTTGCTGAACAGGGGCTTGATAATCACCTTGTACTTGTTGTGGTTGATAAGCACCTTGAACCGTATCAGGAGCTTGATAAACATTTTGTTGATCCGTTATCGGTTGCTGTACTGTCGGTTGATAGCTCCCTTGTTCTGATTTGGAATTTTCGGGCATATCAATATTTTCTGCCATTTGAGTTATAGTTGGCTGTTTGAATTGATCTTCTTCTACAGATATATTCTCTTCTACTGATGGCATTGTATTTGCCTGTTCTGAAGGAGTTTTAGCTAAGGGAGCACCACAATTATCACAAAATTTCGAGTTGTCACTATGCTCCTTGCCACAATTTTTACAAACGATCATACTAAATCCCTCCTATATCATCCCCAGTTTTTTTACAAATCATTTTCAAAAAATTTTTCAAAACAATTGCTACATTCTGTTTTTTCATTTTTTTCTAAATGATCTGAGTTTTATTATTCTGTTTTAAACAAAGTGTTTTGTTCGTTTTCTATTTCATTTTTATTCCAATAGAAGCATAGAAGATAGATATCTTAGACTGGCATCATAAAACACAAAATTATCGATACGTCCAGACTGTTTTGCTGCTACCACCTGTCCTATACATTTTTTATTTTTTTCGGGACACATGAGCAAAACCTTACAGTTTGGCATTTCTTTCTTGATATTGTCACAAATAGAAAGACAATAATCAGCATTACATTCACCATTTTCTGAAACTTCAATCAATACAGAATGTGCGCGATATACTCTAATTGCTGCATTAGCATGATTATAATCATCTTCATGATAAAGCTCAACGTCATGTTCTTTTCGAAGTAAGGCTAATAGACCTTGAGCAACTGATGTCCTTTGCATAATAAGCACAATCGTCTGCATTTTAATGCCTCCCCTCATCAAAATAAAAATCAAGAGTTTTCTCTTCTATCCTAATAATAATTTTAATGATTTTTATTTCTTTTACCCTACCCGCAAGGAACAGGTTTTTTCAATACGAACAACTGATACTGAAAGTATGAGTATAAGACTATTCACACAAATCAAATTCTTAAGAGAAAGCATTCAATTATCCAATTTTAAAATATAAGGAAAAAATATTATTAATATAACGGATTGATCCAACCATTTGTAATCATGTAGAAAACAAGTTCAACTGTTTTTGTAAAACCTGTCTTTGCAAGCATATTTGCCTTGTGGTATTTAACTGTATTTTCAGATATAAAAAGTTCTTCGGCAATTTCTTTATTTGTCATCAGCTTACAAGAAAGCCTTAATACTGTCATCTCTCGCTCAGTAAAAGGTGCCTCTCCCATAGGCATAGGAATAACTTTAGGTTCAGGAAAATATTTCTCACCTTTCATGACACCTTTCGCCACTTCCATAAAATAATCGAGGCTCTCACTTTTAAAAATAAAAGCATGTGCTCCAGCTTCCTTAGCGCGTGGGATATAGGATACCTCATTAAATGCTGTCATAATAATAACTTTTATTTCGGGGTATTTCTCTCTAATTTTCTTTGCCGCTAAAAGACCAGAGGCTCCATCTTCTGTGCATACATCCATAAGAACAAGGTCTGGCAAAAGATTCTCACAGTAATTTTCTGCAAATTCAGCATTTGCGATATCACCAATAATTTCAAAATCTCCTGACCGCTCAAAAATAGTACGAATTGACTGGCGCATAGATTCATGATCTTCAACTATTAATATTTTTATCATTTTAATAATTCCTAAAAACCAGCATTAAATTTAATAAAACTGTATATCCATACCTAATTTATTTTAAGGTCAACAAATAAAGCTTTGCATTCTTTACTTATATGATAATATTTTATGGGATTTTTCATACTGTCCTTAAAGGACAGTCTTTGTCAGAATCAGATATTAATGTAAGGGATTAATCCAGCCATTAGAAACCATGTAAAAGGCTAGTTCTATTGATTTTTTAAAACCAGTTTTGGCAAGCATATTCGCCTTATGAAATTTGACAGTACGTTCTGTGATAAATAATTCATCTGCAATTTCCTTGCTCGTCATATATTTACACATGAGTCGCAATATCTCCATCTCTCTTTCGGTTAGAGGAACTTCGCCTGTTGGCATAGGTATCGCCTGTGGTTGAGCATAATATGTTTGTCCTTTCATCACATTTTCTGCAACCTCTACAAAAAAATCTAAACTTTTACTCTTAAAAATAAAGGCATGAGCACCAGCTTCTTTTGCTCTAGGACTATATGAAATTTCATTAAAACCAGACATTACAATCACTTTTATCTCCGGCATTTTATCCCGAATGTTTTTCGTTGCTTCTATGCCAGAAATATCTCCTTCTGTGCGAACATCCATTATAACAAGATCTGGTTTTACTCTTTCACAGAATAATTCAGCTAAAGCTGCGCTTTGAAGACTTCCTGCAATAACAAAATTACCTGATTCTTCTAAACTAAATTTTAATGAATCACACATGGATTCATGATCATCAACAATAAGTACCTTATACATAATCAGACCTCTTTGGAACTTTAGCCGATATTGTAAAACTAGGTAATGTGGAGATATTAAGCTCACCGTTTTGTTCTGCCACTCGACTTTTCATTCCACTAATTCCACCACGTTCTTTAATTTTTTTTGTGGTTTTATGCCCATTATCTGTTACGGTGAGAAAATAACTATCTTCATTATATTGCAATTCAACATTTATCTCTGTTGCAAATCCATGACGTACTGCATTAGTGATTGCTTCTCTAATAATGCCAATAAAAAGTTTGCTTATTCTATTATTTTCAGGAAGATCCCCATCAATATTGATTTTCACACCTATAGATAGAAATGTTTCACATAAGCTCGCAAGTTCATTTTTACTAATAGTTTGTCTTGTGTTGACCTTCATTTCATCAAAAAGACCTTCGGTTATTGAGATTAACATTTCATTATCTGGGATATCACTGCTATGAAAGGATCTCAGAATAAGAGAAAGTCGATTGCCGAGAATATCATGAGCACGCATTCTTGCAATTTTAATTTCTTTTTTATAGCTAAGCTCATGCAAATTTGCAAGCATTTCTTTTAATTCATCACTTCTTTGATTCAGTTCTTCATTATGGTATTTTAGTTCTTCTATTAATTCCCATTGTTCTGTAATATCTGAAGTAGAAATCATAATATAGCTCTTGTGCTGGATTTTCAGCATACGTTTGGAAAATAACCATGCCCTGCCATCAGGAGCTACGCAAGCGATTCCATCCACATTTTCAATATTCTCTAAAGTAATGCTTTGAGATTGTAATAAATCATAAAACATTAAGCCATCTCGCTGTACCTTTCCAGTTAAGGATGTCATTAAATTCTGCATGCTTTTATTAATAAGTAAAATATGTCCGTCTTGTTCACAAAATAATATTCCTGAATGTAAAGTATCCATTGCATTCTTTACTGCTAAAGAAGAAAGACCATTATGAATTTCATTGTAACGCATTATACTTATATAAATACTTCTACAAAAAAAGAAAATTAATGAAAAAACAACTAACCAAGGATACAATTCACCCGAAAAAATTTCCATATAGGGTAATAAAACAACTGCAGGCAATACAGACAAAAGAGGCCAAGGTCTTTTTTTATTTATACTAATATAAATAGCTATAGCAATAAGTAAGAATACCGTAACCATGCGGATAAATTCATATTTTATAGGAATAAAAATTGTATTCGCTCTCGCCATTACCAGATGGCCATGAACAAAAGAATAAATAAGTATAATAAGAAGCAAGAAAAGTTCAAATATATTTTCTGTTTTTCGAATTGTTTTTTTATTCTTTTCCCATCTATAGCAGCTCATAATCAATGCAATGGTTTGAGAAACAACATTAAATAGAACAAGTACAGTAAGAATTAAATTGAAACCTAATGGTAGTTTTAAAAATTCAAGCATTACTTTCACCACCTTTCGATGTAAAAGATAAGCCTATACCGACAGCATCGTCCAAATCTTTAACTTCAAATTTTCCACAATTTGTTTGTACGAGTTTATTGAGCCTATGATTTGGTTTATATAAACTGTCATTATTCGATAACATTAACCACATATTGAAATCATTTTTAGTAGCGCGTAAGCGAACTAATATTGGTCCATTGCTATTCTTAACACTGTAGGAAAGGATTTCTTCAAGGAAATTATAAAATAAAACATCAATACGCGCAGGTATTGCTCCCTTTATTTCATTGATAATTCGAGCATTGACTCCAGCTAAAGTTGCATATTCGCTGAGTTCATCCATATATACTTCTAACTCAGCTGCATCAATCGGCAAATTTTCTTGTTCACTAAAAAAGAAATCCGAGCGTCTTTTTATATAACAAAATGACATAGCTACTATAGCCAATCCCTTTTTTTTGTTTTCTGATTCAGATAGCTTTTTTATAGTATCTTGAAGCTCAGTCAGTTTTTCAGATATTTCAGCTTCAAGACCATCCATAAGTTGATTTCTAGCATTTTCTTCTTCTATTTCTTGTTTTATTTTCACGCTTTTCGTCAATACTTCATTCGCTTTTTCGCTTTTTTTAACGGATTCCACGATTTGTTTATATAAAATATTAAGCTTACTAATATCTTCATGCCAAACAGAAAAACCTCCTGTTATCGCTTTAGAAAACATAAGTGTATCCTCATCTATCTGCATAAAAAGCTCATTACTAGACAGAATATGTGAGAGCGTTTCATTGTCTAAATCCATTGCATTTTTAGATGAGATGGCTATATCTCCAGTATCATCTATAATCTGCATAGGAAGAGGTGAATTTGTAAAGAATGGTATGTATTTCGAATTAACCGGAATCATTCCTGAACGAATGGATGCCTCAAAAAACAAAATAGATAAAACAGCAAATACCATCGCCAAATCACTTTCATAAGCAATAGGTATTCGATTAATATAGCCATACCCATATGCTATAAGCAAAAGATGTAGCAAAAGGGGGAAGATTAATCCTCTTTTTCGAGGGCTACGAATGCATCGTACTATCAGCATACCTATAGCTGTAGAAAATTGGATTAGAAACAAAGCAATGATAAAATAATATCCCATTCCATATGTATAATCATCCAGCCAGCCTTGTTGAGACAAATCTAAAACATAAACAAATCCATGTAAATCATTTGTAAAAACTAAAAGAACAGCAGCAATATTTAAGATAGCAGTCATCCATAGCCATAAAGGCGGATTTACTTTTTCTTCTGGTTTATCAATTCCCCATGCCAGCCACAATACAATAAAAGAAAGTAAAATTTGGAATGGAATATACGTATACCATAAATATCTTGGCAATGCTGTTTCAAAATTAATTTGCCATTTGATCAAACGAAGTAATATCCAACCAACTAGAAGAGCAGCTGTTGCAATAGCGCCTCTCTTTACTCTTTTTTGCATTGCTCTATTTACAACAGTTGCCGCCCACACTAAAACAAAAACAATTAATAGAGAACTTAGTATTTGATGCTCACGTGCATCTGCACTTGAATAAAGACGCACCCCAAATCCTTCGCGGCGTAGGATAGGCTGAGAATGAAAACTTTGCATATTGTAATAATTGACATCAGGAATAGTAACTGCTGGCTTATATGCCGCTGCATTGGGATAAAAATTCCAATCGCAACGTCCATCTGGAAGACGTAATCCTGCCGAAAGAAGTTTTTCATCCATATCATCAGGTATTGTCAATTTTATATTAGATAAAAGTCCCGAAACATAACTAAAAGTGCCTTCTCTTGGTATGACAATATCCAAATCTCGTCCAGATTTCTTTAAAAATACTGCTTGATAGTCATAACAGATAAGAATCGGAGAATCTAATTTGTTTGTTCTAAGAAGTCCATCTTTTCTTAAAATTTTTAAAAATTTTACTGCCGTCTCAGCAGTATAATCTTCACCTTCAAGACCATATGCCATGGCAAACGAAATCGGCCACATATCGTGAGTTCCCGTTAAAATAGAGATTTGTTGCACCCCATTAATAAGATCATACCAACCTGTTATTTGTTTGTCGGTTTGTTCACGGTCTACTGCAATAATGACTGTAGACATAAATTGTGGATACCAATACTTTGCAAGCCCTTCTGAAATCATTGCTTCTGCCTGAGTATCCATTGATTGTGCAATATTTCCTTTTTCTAAATACGATAAAACCTGGCCATTACCTGCTTTAATTTCATATTCAGGAAAAAGTTCGTTCATTGCATCAAAATAGAGTGATGATTGATTTGGAGCATAAAAAATTATATTTTCAGAAGAGGATTTTTTTTCTTTGGCACCTAAAAAAATAGCAATAAGGCATAAAAACAAAATCGCCAAACAAATTATCATTCTGTGTTTATGTCTTCTATCCATATCGGACATACTTTCATTTTTATGTTGAATTAATAATTTTATTCAAAGCTAAACTTACCAAAGCAAAAAAATATTTTCTTTGTATTAATTATACCATTTATATATAAATGATTTTACATTGCTCCGAGTTTTGCAAACAGATAGTCAAGAGATGTGTCATAATAAACAAAGTCATCAGCTTTTCCATCTCTAACAGCATCCATCGCTAATCTTCGATCTACATGGTCATCTTGCGAAGCTAGAAGTAAGATACGTATATCTGGTTTAGCAGCTTGCAGTTCCTCACAAAAAGCAGAAAGTGTAGCAAGATTTTTGGAAGCAATTTCAACGATATCAACAACTGCAATATCAATTTTCATAATTACTATGTCCAATGATGCTTGTTTTGGATTAAGAAGTAAAAAAGGATGAAAATCTAAATATTTTTGTATCTTGATAGTTGAAGCAAAGCTCTGCGCAAATATTTTATTTGTTGTAATAAAACCAATATTTTTCATAAGCATGACCTTTCATCTCTCTAGATATTATTATTGTGAAAGATAGCTTTGTCATTATTATATCTCTTTTCAAAATTCTCTATACTATCCTCAAGGTACAGGATTGTTCAAAAAACTTAATTATTTTATTGTGATTTTATTAAACTTATACATTATAAATATCTTGAAATTAATTTTTTATTATATAAAGTTTTTTATATTTAAATCTATCTTTTCTATATATTTTAAAAAGTTTATATCATAAAAATTTCTCAATAACAAAAGTACCTAAACAATGAATTCATGCATATTTACTTGTTTTATTTTTTAACGTTCAGTATAATAATTAAAATTAATGTATAAATATACGGCGGTNNTGGTGATTTAAATGACAAAAGTTTTTATTGTTGGTGAAGCAGGTACAACTGGTTTGAGACTTCGAACTCGTTTATCGTCACGTCCTGATCTTGAGCTACTAAAAATCAATGATTCTCTTCGCAAAGATCCGGAAGAATTACGTCGACAAATTGAAAAGGCCGATTTTGTTTTTCTTTGCCTACCAGATGAGGCAGCAATAGAAATTTGCAAGCTTGCCAAGGGAACAAAGGCTCGATTAATTGATTGCTCGACCGCACATCGTACTGCTCTTGATTGGACCTATGGTTTTCCTGAACTCTCATCATCACATAAAGAGTCTCTTGGCTCTGCAAAATATGTTTCTTCACCTGGCTGCCATGCTAGTGGCTTCATTGCGCTTATCTATCCTCTTATTTCTCAAGGCATCCTTCCAAAAGATGCTTTACTTGCCTGTACTTCACTTACTGGATACAGTGGTGGCGGCAAAAATATGATCTCAGAATATGAAGCTACAGATCGAAATTCTATTTTTTCAAGCCCACGACTATATTCTTTAGAACAAAATCATAAACATCTGCCAGAGATTGTCGTCCAATGTAGATTAAATTCTGCTCCGACTTTTCTGCCGATTGTCGGAGACTTTTATGCTGGGATGCTAACGACAATCACAATTCATCATAGCCAGTTAAACAAACCGTATGATGTTAAGGCTCTTCGTGATTGTTATCATAAACATTATGATCAAAGCCCCTTAATCCACGTGATGGACGAAGCACCTTCGGCACTTTACGCCGGCACTTTTGCCGGACGAGACGATATGGCTCTTTATGTTTCAGGAAATGCTGAACGTCTAACATTATGTTCTTTATTTGATAATCTAGGCAAAGGAGCTTCTGGTGCTGCTATACAATGCCTAAATATGATGTGTCATTTACCAGAAGAAACCGGTCTCGTTTTTAATCAAAAAACAAATTAAAACTCTCGGAGGTTTATATTTTATAAAATGAAAACAGTTAAAGGTGGTGTCTGCGCACCTAAGGGCTTTCTCGCAGCTGGAATTGATTGCGGTATTCGTAAAAATGGCAAAAAAGATTTGGCTTTGATTGTTAGTCAAAAAGAAGCTGCTGCTGCAGGAGTCTTTACTAAAAATCTTGTCAAAGGTGCACCTATTATAGTTTCGCAAAAGCATCTTAAAAGTGGTTATGCTCGTGCTATCATCGCTAATAGTGGCAATGCCAATACCTGTAATGATAATGGATTGGAGATTGCTGAAGGTATGTGTGAATTAGTAGAAAAACTCACTGATATCCCTTCTAATAACGTACTTGTTGCTTCTACAGGTGTCATTGGCCAAAAACTTAGCTTAGCCCCGATTGAAAATGGGATGCCAGATTTGATTGATTCTCTCGGTCAAAATTCAGATGATGCCGCCACAGCTATTATGACCACTGACACTTATAAAAAAGAAGCCGCTGTTGAAATGATACTTGATGGAAAAACTGTCCGCATCGGCGCAATTGCCAAAGGTAGCGGTATGATTCATCCTGACATGGCTACAATGCTAGTTTTTGTTACAACGGATGCCGTGATCTCGCCAGCACTTTTGCAAAAGGCTCTTCTTTTT
>LFRM01279805.1_pt1 | contig 11616 bp, 10 predicted proteins | sample 618341 | NCBI WGS metagenome assembly LFRM01 (sample SAMN03654438, study PRJNA283298) | anaerobic digester metagenome | isolation source: pool of bioreactors CSTR01a, CSTR02a, and CSTR03a thermophilic anaerobic... | place: Denmark: Kgs. Lyngby | collected 2014-05-21
CTTTTATATCATTATTCAGATTTAGAGTATGTTATAGAAGAGAAAAAAATAATACTAAATATGATTTTACCTAAGTCAATAAATGAATTTAATGTAAAATCTATAGTTAATTTTGAGTGTAGGGAAATACCTGCCTTCAATGCGAAAATGGATGTATTAGCTGAGGAGCTAGAAAGACTAAAATACAATGGTCATAAAGTAGTTCTTGCAACTAATACTTATGATAGAGCTAAGAAGTTAAATAAGGAATTATTAGATTTAGGAGTAGAAACTATATTATCTAAAAAGAGAGATATAGAAATACAATCTTCTCAAGTAGTAATAGTCCCGGGAAATATAGGTTCGGGATTCCAATATAAGTCAATAAAGTTTGATGTGATAACAGATAATGAAATGATTGGAGTTCATAAGAGAGTTAAAACTAAATCTAAAAAGTTTAACAAAGGTCAAAAGATAGAAACTTTCTTAGACTTAAATATAGGCGATTATGTAGTTCATGAAAATAGTGGGGTTGGTAGATATACAGGAATAGACCAACTTACTGTAAATGGTGTTAAAAAAGACTATATGAAGGTTGTTTACCAAGGTGGAGATAACTTATATGTTCCTATAGACCAAATGGATAAAATTCAAAAGTATATAGGTTCAGATGCTGAAAAAGTTAAGCTAAATAAACTTGGAAGTTCTGAATGGTCTAAGGCTAAGGCTAAAGTTAAAAAAGAAATTGAAGAAATGACTAAGGACTTAGTTGAACTATATGCTAAGAGAGAAAAAGTTAAAGGATATAAATTCTCTAAGGATACTCCTTGGCAAGCTGAGTTTGAATCTTTATTCCCATATCAAGAAACAGATGACCAATTAAAAGCTATTGAAGAAACTAAAAAAGATATGCAGTCTAGTAAGGTTATGGATAGACTTATATGTGGAGATGTTGGATATGGAAAAACAGAAGTAGCTATTAGAGCGATTTTTAAGGCTTGTATGGAGCAAAAGCAAGTTGCAGTATTAGTTCCAACTACAATCCTTGCTCAACAGCATTACAATACCTTCAGAGAGAGATTTGAAAACTATCCTATAAGAGTAGAAGTTTTAAGTAGATTCAAAACGCCTAAACAACAAAAGCAAATTATAGAAGATGCAAGAAAAGGTTTGGTAGATGTAATTATAGGAACTCATAGAATAGTATCTAAGGATATAGAACTTCCAAATCTTGGACTTGTAGTTATAGATGAAGAGCAAAGATTTGGGGTTAAACATAAAGAAGCTTTAAAGAAAATAAAGTCTACAGTAGATGTACTTACTTTATCAGCTACACCTATACCTAGAACATTACATATGTCTTTAAGTGGTATAAGAGATATGAGTGTTATAGAAGAGCCACCACAAGAAAGACATCCTGTTATAACTTATGTTGTTGAAGGTAAGGAAAGTATAATACAAGATGAGATTGAAAGAGAAATTTCTAGAGGTGGTCAGGTATTCTTTGTATATAATAGAGTTGAAAAAATAGATGAAATGGCTAGTATGATACAAAGATTAGTTCCAGATGCAAAAGTAGCTGTAGGTCATGGAAGAATGACTGGTAAGGAGCTAGAAAATATAATACTAGGATTTTTAAATAAAGAATATAATGTATTAGTTTGTACAACTATAATAGAGACAGGTATGGATATATCAAATGCAAACACTATGATAGTTTATGATGCAGATAAGATGGGACTAGCACAACTATACCAGCTAAGAGGTAGAGTTGGTAGAAGCAATAGACAAGGTTATGCTTATTTCATGTATGAAAAAGATAAAATTTTAAGTGAAGTAGCAGAGAAAAGACTTAAAGCTATAAAAGAATTTACTGAGTTTGGTTCAGGATTTAAGATAGCTATGAGAGACTTAGAAATAAGAGGAGCAGGTAATATATTAGGTCCTCAACAACATGGTCATATGGCTGTTATAGGATATGATTTATATGTAAAAATGCTTAATGATGCTATAAGAAAAGTTAAGGGAGAAGTTGTTAAAGAAGAGGTAGATACAGAAGTGGATTTACCTGTAAATGCATATATTCCTGATACTTATATAGATGATGAGCTTATAAAGATAGAGATGTATAAGAAAATTGCTTCTATAGAAAATGAAGAAGATATGGCTGATATAAGAGAAGAATTAGAAGATAGATTCTCTGATATACCTAAATCTGTAGATACACTTATATCTATAGCTTATATAAAAACATTATGTAAGAAGCTTAATATTGAGAAAATTAGGATGTTAAAAGACGAAGTAATTCTAGCACCAATAACAAGATATCAAACTAAGGAGAAAAATGGATATAAAATTATTGAAGAATTACAAGGATTACTAGAAGGTATGTGTAATAATATCAAATAGGAATTTAGGGAAAGGGTGTTGTATTTTGAAAAAAATAATATCAATGATGATGTTAGTTGTTTTGGGAGTAATGACTACTGCTTGTAGTTCTAAAGGACCTGTAGCAGTGGTTAATGGAACTGAAATAAGTCTTTCTGATTTTGAAAAAACTGTTGCAACTTATAAAGAGTCAGTTACACAAATGTATGGGGATACTATGTGGGAAGCAGAAATAGGTGATGGTATAAAGTATAAAGATGAACTTAAAAAAAGTATATTAAACCAAATGATACAAGAAGAAGTTGTATATCAAGAAGCTAAAAAAGAAAATTTAGAAGCTAAACAGTCAGATGTAGATTCAAAGTTTAAACAGTTAAAAGCTAGTATAGAAAAAGATAAAGATTATGCTAAATTTTTAAAAGATAATAATATAGATGATGAGTTTTTAAAAACCCAACTTAAAAAAGATTTATCTATTGAAAACTATAAAAATAAATTTGATAAAGAAACAGAAATATCTGAAGAAGCTATGAAAAAATATTATGAAGATAATAAATCTCAATTTACAGAAGATAAAGTTAGAGCTTCTCATATATTAATATCTACTGTAGATAAAGATGGAAAAGAATTATCACCAGAAAAGAAAAAAGAAGCTAAGAAAGAAGCTGAAGAAATTTACAAAAAAGTAAAAGCTGGTGAAGATTTTGCTACACTAGCAAAAGAATATTCTCAAGATGAGTACTCAGCTGTAAATGGTGGAGATTTAGGCTTCTTTGAAAAAGGACAAATGGTTCCTGAATTTGAAGCAGCAGCTTTTGGGCTTAAAAAGGGTGAAGTATCTGAGATAGTAGAAAGTCAATATGGATATCATATAATAAAGGTTACAGATAAAGTTTATAAAGAAGAAACTTTTGATGAAGCTAAGTCTGATATAAAAAAAGAACTATTATATCAAAAATATCTTGAAAAAGTAAAAGAGTTAGAAGCATCTGTAAAGATTGAAAAAAATGAAGATGAAGCAGTAAAAACTAAAATATAAATAAAAAAGCCTATACTGTTGGGATAGTATAGGCTTTTTTGCATATTTTTCTTATAGGTTGGTAAAAATAAACTCAAAGTTACTGATGGAGGGATTAATCTGATATGAGAGCTACAGGAATAGTTAGAAGAATAGATGACCTTGGAAGAGTTGTTATTCCTAAAGAAATAAGAAAGACATTAAGAATAAGAGAAGGAGATCCATTAGAAATATTTACTGCAAAGGATGGAGAAGTAATCCTTAAAAAATACTCTCCAATAGGTGAACTAAACGAATTTTCTCAAGAATATGCAGAAACACTAGGTGAAACACTAGGACATGGAGTTATAGTTACAGACTTAGATTCAATAATAGCTGTTTCTAAACTTCCTAAAAAAGATTATAAAGAAAAGAGTATAAGTAAAGAATTAGAACAATTAATAGAAAATAGAACTACTAACTATGTAAAGGATAATAAATTAATTTCTTTACACAAAGATGATTCTATGGAATACTTATCTCAAATAATAATGCCTATAGTGAGTACATCAGGTGACTGTATAGGTTCTATATGTTTAGTATCTAAGGATGCATCTGGACTAAATGAAAGTGATGAAAAACTTTTAAAAGTTGCAGCTAATTTCTTAGGGAAACAAGTTCAGTAATTATTTAAAAAGGCCCGTTTAACACTAGGGTCTTTTTAACGTTTATATGGTAATATATTGAATCTCCTGTTGCATATATGTTATATTAGACTTTGTTATATAACATAATTTGGAGGTTATTTATGAGTAACAGTAAAGGTAAAGAATCATTTCTAAAAGGTGCCCTTATACTTGGATTAGCAGGTGTACTTGTTAAGATAATTGGTGCATTTTTTAGAATACCTCTTGGGAACCTAATAGGTGCAGAGGGGATGGGATACTATCAAGCCGCGTATCCTGTGTATACGTTATTCTTAACATTAGCAACAGCAGGTTTTCCAACTGCATTAGCTAAGTTAGTATCAGAAAAAAATGCCATAGGAGATTATAAAGGAGCACATAAGATATTTAAGGTATCTTATACAGTTCTTGCTATAACAGGATTTATAGCTTTTTGTATATTCTTCTTTGGAGCAGATTTCATAGTAAATGATATAATGAAAAATCCAGGAGCTAAATATGCAATGCTTGCAATATCGCCAGCACTTTTATTTGTTCCAGTAATGTCTGCATATAGAGGATATTTCCAAGGTAGAAGGGAAATGACTCATATAGCAGTTTCTCAAATAAGTGAGCAAATTTTTAGAGTTGCTTTAGGTATAACTTTAGCATATCTACTAATGAATAAACTAGGTTCAAATCCAGGACCAGAGCAAGGTGCAGCAGGAGCTATAATGGGTGCAACAATAGGAGCAATAGCATCTATTATATATCTAATAATGGCTTATTTTGCTAATAGAAAAACTATAAAAAGAGAAATTAAATCAAGTAAGAATTGTAGAGAAGAAAATGTTCCTACAATAATGAAGAAGTTACTAGTAGTTGCAATTCCTATAACTATAGGTGCATCTGTTATGCCTTTAGTAAATATGATAGATAACGTAATTGTTATTAGAAGATTAATGGAAGCTGGATTTACTCAAGTAGAAGCAAATATGATGTTTGGTCAGTTAACAGGATTAGCTATGTCTATAATAAACTTACCAGCAGTTATAACTGTAGCTATGAGTATGAGTTTAGTTCCTGCAATATCTGAAGCTTGTGCTATAGGTGATAGAGTAAAAGCTATAAAAGAAACTAAGAGTGCTATAAAAATAACTTTAATGGTTGTTTTACCATGTGCATTTGGTATGGCATCATTAGCACATCCTATAATAAAACTTTTATATCCAAAAGAACCTCATATGGTTGGAACAATATTCTTAGTTCTTACTCCATGCGTAATATTCTTAGGATTAATACAATCTTTAAATGGAATACTTCAAGGTATGGGGAAACCATTAGTTCCAGTAGTATGTTTAGTTATAGGTATGATATGTAAAGTAGCTATAAGTTATACTTTAACGGCTATACCAGAAATAAATGTTATAGGTTCTGCATTAGGTACAGTAACAGCTTATCTTGTGGCAGGTGTACTAGAATTAATTTACATAAAGAGAGCAATGAAAATGAAACTTTCTGCAAAGGAGTTCTTTATAAAACCTTTAATAACAGTAATAGCAATGTTTGCATCTGTTAAGTTAGCTTATGGATTCGTTGTAGGAATGATAGGAAACAGCTTAGCTACAATAGTATCAATAGGTGTTGGAGCTATAGTTTATGTGGTATTAGTATTTGCTTTAGGAGTAATAAGTAAGGAAGATTTATTAAAAATGCCTAAAGGAAATAAAATATATAGAGTAATCAAAAAGTTAAAACTTATGAAGTAATATGTATATATCTAAAAATAAGGGAAATGCTTATATAAGTAATTTCCTTTATTTTTACGAAAAGGAGCTTTAGTATATGGGAAAAATAACTATTGTAGGACTTGGGCCAGGAGAATATTCTCTTATAAGTCAAGGAGCTTTAGATGTATTAAAAAATAGTTCAAGAATATATCTAAGAACAGAAAAGCATCCGATAATGGATAGATTAAAACATGAAATAAAATATGAAACATTAGACCATTTTTATCAAGAAGATGAAGACTTTGATAATGTATATAATAATATAGCTAATTTTATAATAGAAGAATCTAATAATGGAGACTTAGTATATGTTGTACCAGGGCATCCGAGAGTAGCAGAAAAGACAGTTAGTGTTATTGATCAAATAGCTAAAGAAAAAGGCATAGAAACGGAAATAATAGCTTCTATGAGCTTTGTAGATGCAATGTTTAACTACTTAGCTATTGACCCTGCAGAAGGCTTTAAATTAGTTGATGCCTTTGAGATAGAAAACAGCTATATAGATGTTAATACTAGTATGATAATAACTCAAATTTATGATAGATTCATAGCATCAAATGTTAAGCTAGCATTAATGGATTATTATGATGATGAGCAAGAAGTATGTATAGTAAAAGCAGCAGGTGTTAAAAATTTAGAAAGTAAAAAGTATGTTAAGTTATACGAATTAGATAGGCCAGATAATGATTTTGATTATCTAACAAGCTTATATATTCCTAAATCAGAAAAATCAATGTACAATACAGTGAAAGACCTAGAAAACATAGTTGCTGAACTAAGAGGTGAAGGTGGATGTGATTGGGATAGAAAACAAACTCATGAATCTTTAAAAACTCACATAGTAGAAGAAGCATATGAATTAGTACAAGCTATAGAAAATGATGATATAGATGAAATGATAGAGGAACTAGGAGACTTATTATTACATGTTGTATTCCACTCTCAAATAGGAAAAGAAGATGGATACTTTGACTTAAGAGAAGTTGTAAATGGAATATGTAATAAGTTAGTTTATAGGCACCCACATGTTTTTAGTAATGTAGAAGTAGATATGAATACATATGCTAAAACATGGGAAGATTTAAAAAAGAAAGAAAAAGGTGAGACTACAGTAACTGAAGGATTAAAAAGAATACCTAATAGTTTACCAGCCTTAACAAAAGCTAATAAAGTTCAATATAAAGCTGCACTTGTAGGATTTGATTGGGATAATATAGAGGATGTATTTAAAAAAATTGTAGAAGAATACAAAGAACTACTTGACGAACACAAACAAGGAAATATAAAATACATAAAGGAAGAACTAGGAGATTTACTGTTTTCTATAGTTAATCTAGCTAGATTCTTAGATATAAACCCAGAAGAAGCACTTAATTTGACAACTGAAAAGTTTATAAACAGATTTGAATACATAGAAAATAGTGCTATAAGTAACCATAAGAATTTAGAGGATATGACTCTAGAAGAAATGGATAATTTATGGAATGAAGCTAAAATTTCTAAAAAATAAAGGGGATTTTATCAAAATCTAGAATTTTATATTATATAAAATTCTATTATATAAATATTTAGGAGGTAGAACCGTGAATAAAGCTGAATTAGTTACAAAAATGGCAGAAAAAAGTGGATTAACAAAGAAAGAAGCAGAACAAGCATTAAATGCTTTCATGAAATCTGTAGAAGAAGCATTAGTAGAAGGTGACAAAGTACAATTAGTAGGATTCGGAACTTTCGAAACTAGAGAAAGAGCTGCAAGACAAGGAAGAAACCCAAGAAACCCAGAAGAAGTTATAGAAATAGCTGCTTCTAAGGCTCCAGTATTCAAAGCTGGAAAAGGATTAAAAGATATAATAAATGGATAATTTTATTTGTAATTAAAAGTGTGGATATTCCACACTTTTTGTGTATAAGGAGGTTAATTAATATGAGATTAGATAAGTTTCTAAAAGTATCTAGAATTATAAAAAGAAGAACTGTTGCGAAGGAAGCTTGTGATAAAGGAATAGTAACTATAAACGGAAAAGTTGCTAAATCATCATCTGAAGTTAACGTAGGTGATATTTTAGAAATTCAATTTGGGGAAAAATTAATGAAGTTTAAAATAAATGAGATAAAAGAACATGTATTAAAAAATGATGCAAAAGAAATGTTTGAGATAATAGAATAAAAATTAATGTCCCTTCGTATATTTATAGTAGGTTATTTATAAATATGAATATGGGGGGATATTATGGAACATAGTATAGGCTTAAAAGAGCGTTCAAGTTTAACTATTTCTGGAGTGGAACATATATACTCTTTTAGTGATAAGAAAGTAGAAATAAAAACTTCCTGTGGTGATATGATTGTAGATGGAGAAAATTTAGATATGAGCAAGCTAAGTATAGATGAAAAAGTTATTACTGTAACAGGAACTATAAATGGTTTAAATTACAGTAAAGCTAGAGAACCTCAGGAAAGTTTCTTCAAGAAATTATTTAAGTAATGTTATCATTTACAGAGGATATAGTAATATTTTTTGCCACCATTTATGGTGGTATATCTATAGGAGTATTATTTGATATATATAGAGCTTGCAAATATAATTTTAATGTAATAAAGACTTTTTCCATACTATATGACATTGTTTTTTGGATTGTAGTTACAGCGTTAGTATTTATAACTATAAACGTTGCTGAAGCCTTTAATTTAAGATATTATCATTTTATTGCTTTATTTATTGGATTTATTATTTACTATAAAACTGTTAGCATATTAGTTTTTAATGTACTGAATAAAACAATTGGTTTTACTTTAAGTACAATAAAGAAATTTGTAATGTGCATATGCAAGATTTCAGTTAATTTGTATTACGTTATAATCTACTCAATACACTTTTTATTTGATAGTATATTTTATATACCGAATTTAATATTTAATATATTTAGATTTATGAAGATTAAGTCTAACAAGATTAAGTTTAAAAAGATAAAAACTAAGGTGTAGGGGGATAATATGAACAAAAGAAAAAAATTTATAACTCAATACATAGTAGTAGTAATGTTTATATGTACTGTAGTAATATCTTTAGTATGTGGATTTATTGATCAAACAGTTAAAACTAATCAATATAGTAAAGAGATAGCTCAGTTAAATCAGCAAATAAAAGATGTAGATAATGAAATTAAAGAATTAAAATCTGAAAAAAAGAAGCTAAATCAAGATAAATATATACAAGAGATTGCTAGAAATAGATTGAAAATGGTTAAGCCAAATGAAATAATATATATAGACATAAACAAAGGAAGTAAATAAAATACTTCCTTTTTCAATATAAAAATAGAAAAGCTTATAGGAGGTAAACTTATGAAAATAGGTGCAATAGATATAGGGACAAACTCTATGAGATTATTAGTTGCAGAATACATAGATGGAAAACTTTATAATAGAGAAAAATTCGTAAATACAACTAGAATCGGACAAGGTGTTGATAGTGAAGGATATATAAGTGAAGAAGCTATAGAAAGAAATATAAAAGCTCTAAAAGAGTTTTCTGATATAGCTAATGAAAAAGGCTGTGAATATATTTACTGTATAGGAACATCTGCATTAAGAGATAGCAAAAATGGAAATGAATTTATTGATTTAGCTAAAGCAGAAACTAATGTGGATGTAGATATTATAAGTGGAGAAGAAGAATCTAACTTAGGATTTATAGGTGTTTTACAAGGTTTAGATGATACTAATAATATTTTAGTATTAGATATAGGTGGAGGCTCTACAGAGTTTATACTAGGTGATGAGTCTGGTATAAAATATGCTAAAAGTGAAAATGTAGGAGCATTAAGAATGACAGAAAAGTTTTTAGCAACAGATCCTATATGTGAAAATGAGTTTGAAGATATGAGTAATTTTATAGAAGAAACTATAAGTGACACTATAAATATACTTAAAGAAAAGAATATAAGACAAATAGTTGGTATAGGAGGAACAATAACTTCTGTTTCGGCTATAAACCAAGAATTAGAGACTTATTCTATGGAAAAAATACATGGAAGTAAGGTTAATGAAAAAGAATTAGATAATATTTTACAAAATCTAAAAAAGATGACATTAAATGATAAGAAAAATATAAAAGGATTACAACCTAAAAGAGCAGATATTATAACTGCTGGTGTAAGAATATTAAATATAATAATGAAAAAGTTAGAAAAAGAAAATATTATAGTAAGTGAATATGATAATCTAGAAGGATTAATATGTCAAAAGGCAAGAAAAATGTCTTAAGATTATGTGAAACACGCTACTTATTATGACAAAAAAGCATTCTCCTCATTTGTTACAATTCTACTATGAATAACAATGGGGAGGTTTTTTATGGAGAAAAGTATTAAATTAGACAAGCAAAAATCTATAGAATTTATAAATCTAAGGGAATTTAAATTGATTGATTCGAATACTATTATTTTATGTATAATAGGATTTTTACTTAGTAAATCGGTGGTGGTAGATAATATAGCTCCTTTGGGTATTTCATTTTTTATATGTGTATCAAGTGTAAATAGATATAAGATACCAGTATTAATTTCTACATTATTAGGAACTATTTTATCAACAAATCAAACTTCTAATATTATAAAATATGCATTATGTTTGATTATTATTACTTTAATATCATCAAGTATAAAAAAAATTAAATCAATTAATAAACTATCATTAATAGGTATGGCAATAATAACACCTTTATCAATGGGACAAGCTTTTATAATGGGTGGATATATATACAATATGATGATTGTAGTAGTAGAGAGTGTTATTGTATTTGTTAGTGTATATATATTTTCTTACGGAGTATCAGTAATAAATAAAAGAGCATCAAGAGAAGTTACTTCTAATGAAGAAATAGTAGCTCTTACAATAATTATAACTTTTAGTTTAATGGGAATAGGAGACATATCTATACTAGGTGTGTCTATTAGAAATGTATTAGCAACTATGATGATACTAATATTATCTATAACTGGAGGGGCAGCCATAGGTGCATCTAGTGGAGTTATAATAGGGCTAGTTTATTTTATAAATAATATAACTTCAAGTGTGTATATGGGGATTTATTCTTTTTCAGGTTTAATAGCAGGTGGATTTAATAAGGTAAATAAGTATTTAAGCATATTAGGATATATAATGGGTTGGAGTATAATTTATATTTATACTTCAGGAATATCATCTAACATAATGCAACTAAGAGATATTTGTATAGCTTCTCTTTTAGTTGTTCTAATATCTGATAGAGATTTAAATAAAATAACAAAGTTCATAAAAGGAAATGCATCTATAAGTGATGGAGTAGAAGATTATTTATCAAGAACTAGAGAAATAACTGACAATAGACTAAGAAATATGTATAAGACATATTCTGATTTAGCTAATACTTTTGATAAGATAAGAGAGAAAGAAAAAATACTAGACCAAAAAGATATAGCTAGTATCGTTGATATGATACATAACGATGAATGTAGAAACTGTGGTATGAGAAGACGTTGTTGGGATATGAAATTTAACTATACATATAATATGATGTATAGAATTTTAGAGCAATTAGAAGAGTATGGAGAAATTAATATAGATAGTATACCTAATGAATTTAAGAAAGAATGCATAAAACCAGAAGCTATAGTAAAAACTTCTAATTATTACTATAAAATGTTTGCATTAGATTATAGATGGAATCAAAAGTTTTCAGAGAATAGAAGATTAGTTGCTAATCAAATTAGATATATATCTAAATCTATAGAATCTATGGCTAATGAACTTAATA
>LFRM01263619.1_pt1 | contig 11611 bp, 8 predicted proteins | sample 618341 | NCBI WGS metagenome assembly LFRM01 (sample SAMN03654438, study PRJNA283298) | anaerobic digester metagenome | isolation source: pool of bioreactors CSTR01a, CSTR02a, and CSTR03a thermophilic anaerobic... | place: Denmark: Kgs. Lyngby | collected 2014-05-21
TTTTACCGTACTGCCGTTTTTGAAGCCGTTCCGATGAACGCCCTGCCGTTACGGCGATCTGCCGTTTTCCTCCACCAAAGGTCCTGGACATCCCTGACGGTCCGCAGCAGGGTACATTCCTGCCGACCGCAGCAGTGTACGTTCCTGCCGGTCCCGCAGCCGGGGACATATGCCGCGGATGCGTTTTTCGGGCTTGTTGGATGCAGTGATTCCAGCCTTTGGGGGCCATTTTTATTTTAATGTACAATGATACCATATAATTGTCAAGAAAAAGGCCGCAGTGCCGTTGTGACCGCCGCAAGAAAATTCTTGAACTGGTCCTGATGTATGTTATAATATACATTGTGTCATAATACCCATTTGATCCTGAATCTTTTTCCTATATACAGGAAAGTATAAGTGTGTAAACAATACAAGGGGGAATTCATATGAAAGATTATACCGCGGGAAAGCTCCGCAACGTGTGCCTGATGTCGCACGGCGGGGCAGGCAAGACGACACTGGCTGAAGCCATGCTGTTCAATACCGGAGCGCTTGACAGGTTTGGCAAGGTAAACGACGGCAATACTACAATGGACCACGATCCTGAAGAGATCAAAAGGAAGATTTCCATCAGCACCTCCATCGCACCCTGTGAATGGAAGGACCACAAGATCAATATCATCGACACTCCCGGTTATTTCGATTTCGTAGGAGAGGTCAAATCGGGAACCAGAGTTGCAGACAGCGCCGTCATACTGGTACCGGCCAAGGGCGGCGTCGCCGTTGGGACCGAGAAGTCCTGGGCTTATGCAAAGGAACAGAAAATCCCGAGGATGTTTTTCGTAAGCAAGATGGACGAGGAGCACGCCAATTTCTTTGAAGTCCTCGACCAGTTGAAAGATACATTCGGCAAGAGCGTTGTCCCATTCCAGCTTCCCATCCTTGAGGGCGAGAAGTTCATCGGATTTGTTGACGTAGTGAATATGAAGGCCAAAAAATTCGACAAGGATAAGCTTGTCGACACCGATATCCCCGCTTCCCTGAACGACAGGATCGAAGAGATCCGGGAAGCGCTCAACGAGGCGGTCGCAGAGACCAGCGAAGAGCTGATGGAGAAGTATTTCGGCGGTGAGGAGTTCACCAGCGAAGAGATGCTGAGCGGACTTCGCGCAGGCATAGCGGACTGCTCGATCGCTCCGGTGATTTGCGGAGCGGCATTGCTGAACCAGGGTGTCACGGCGCTGATGGACATTATCGTCGATTATATGCCGTCGCCTGAACACAAGCCCGTCATAAAGGCTGTCAAACCCGGTACCGATACGGTCGTCGAGCTTAAGAACTCCGCGGATGAAAAACTGTCCGCCCTTGTTTTCAAGACGATAGCAGACCCGTTTGTCGGCAAGATATCGATATTCAGAGTTTATTCGGGCACGATGAAGTCCGATTCGACAGTATACAATTCGAGAGCGGAAAAGAACGAGAAGATCGCCCAGATATTCATGCTGAGGGGCAAGAAACAGCTGCCCGTCGACAAGCTTATAGCCGGCGATATCGGGGCAGTCGCGAAGCTCCAGTACACGAGCACCAATGATACGCTGTGCGATCCGTCCAACCCGGTGGAGCTCGAGAAGATAAACTTCCCTGAACCGGCCCTGTCCCTTGCTGTCGAACCCAAGGCAAAGGGCGACGAGGAAAAGATAAGCTCAGGGCTCAACAGGCTCCAGGACGAAGATCCGACCTTCAAGGTCGAGACGAATGCCGAGACGAAACAGACCATCATATCCGGTGTCGGAGAGCAGCATCTCGACGTCATCGTCAGCAAGCTCAAGGCCAAGTTCGGTGTCGACGTGAACCTGACCGATCCCAAGGTTCCTTACAGGGAGACCATCAGGAAGAAGGTAAAGGTCGAAGGCAAGCACAAGAAACAGACCGGCGGACACGGCCAGTACGGGCATGTCTGGATCGAATTCGAGCCCGGCGAGACGGAAGACCTGACGTTCGAAGAAAAAATATTCGGCGGAGCCGTGCCGAAGCAGTACCATCCGGCAGTCGAAAAAGGTCTCCGCGAGGCTATACAGCACGGTGTGCTGGCAGGGTATCCCGTGGTCAACCTGAAAGCGACGCTCGTCGACGGTTCGTACCACGACGTCGACTCTTCGGAAATGGCATTCAAGATCGCAGCGCGCCTCGCATACAAGAAGGGTCTGCCCGATGCGTCGCCTGTGCTGCTTGAGCCGATCATGCGCGTCGAGGTATACATCCCCGACAGCTACATGGGCGATATCATAGGCGACCTCAACAAGAGGAGAGGCAGGATCCTCGGGATGAACCCGCATGAAGACGGTCTGCAGCAGGTCGTTGCCGAGGTTCCCATGGCGGAGATGTTCAAGTACGCCATCGACCTCAGGAGCATGACGCAGGGCAGGGGCTACTTCAAGCAGACATTCGAAAGGTACGAGGAAGTCCCGGCCAACATCGCCCAGAAGGTCATCGAAGAGGCGAGGAAGACCATGTCCGACGAAGAGGACGACGGTTGATACGGTTGAAAAACAAGAAGATGAGAGCTGCCCAAAGGGCAGCTCTTTTCGTGCCGTCAGATCAGGACAGGGGCAGGTGCGCTTGCCGGCGTCCTGCTTTTGCCGTCATCACCCGAAGCCCCGGGGTCATCAGAAGTAATCGTTTATGAAAAGCCTTTTTGGCCTGAAGAGTTCCGACAGCACGTCTCTTTTGGCATTGATCCTGACTTTCCCGACAACTTCGAGATCTGTGGGGGTGAGGAAACCGGTGACGAGCTGGGACAGTGCCTGTACGTCGCAGAGAAGGTCAGGTCCGGCGCCGGTTTGGACGGATCCGGCATCGGTTTTCTGAACGCTGCGGTTCCTGCCGTTCCAGGAGATCCTGTAATTTCCCGTGTTCATGGGGAAGAATCCGTCCCGGACCCTGATGACGACCTCGCCGCTGCCTTCGGGAAGCGCTATTGTTTCAAGTGCTTTTTGCACGTTGACGATACGGTTCATGCCATACATGTGGATCTCCTGCCCGATATCATACGGCTCGTCGAAGAACGGGACAAGATCCACGAATGACGGGGCTTTCCATACCATTTTTTCGACCTGGGACCCGAACTTGCCCATAAATGCGAATATGCCCCTGAGGGCTTCCGGGTCGAGCCACACCAGTTCGCGTATCACGATGGTGGCCTTTATGCCGCCGGACTTTTCGGTGTGGTACTGGACATAGCCCCTGGCTTCGTTTTGGCTGTCGTACCATATGTAAAGGAATACGCTGTCCCTGTACGGATCGTTGTCGAAACGCCTTTGCCACAGCTTGTCCGTACGGACGACCGACAGGTTTTTATCTTTTATGAACTCTTCGTACATCTTTTTTACTGTCTGCCGCTCCGCGTCGTCCGTCACCATGCTCATCCGGCCCGTCTGGGCGAACTGCCTGAACGAGGAGGTCGGGATGCTGTAGTTTTTCGTCGTCATGTTGAGTTCATATCCGAATTTCCGGTAATAGACGTGTGAAAACGGATAAAGGTATGAGAATACATAACCGTTCTCATACATTTCGTTCATTGCGTATTCGAAAATATGCCTTATGTATTTCTTTTCCCTTTCTTCCGGGAGCGAGGCGACGCCGCCGATGCCGCCCATCTGCACTGTGTGGCCGTCGAAGGTCACTTCGTAGGGGATCAGGTCGAAACAGGAGCACATCTTGCCGTTGTCGTCGAATGCTGCGCGGCCTGTTTTGTAGCCGTCATTGACAAGTTGCTGCGCACCGGGCGTTCCGCCCTCTTTTTCCTCTTTGCTGAAGTCCCTTCTGAACATGAAAGCGATTGTCTGGATCTTGTCGAACGTAGTTTTTTCTTCCGGTCTTATAGGCCTTACTTCCATCTGACTGCCTCCTTCCGCCGCTGGAGCGTTCCTTCTTTTATAATAAGTGTTACTTCTGAAAAAGGCGTTCCTCCTTCAATTATATATGAGCAAGGCACTGTGCGGAACAGGCAATTTTATCGCCGACCAGCCGCCTGACGGCATGGGGAACTTTGCCGGCGTGTTCACGTCTGTATAACCTGGGTACGATAAATCCGAATCAAAGCGGACAGGGGGAATAAAAATGAAAAGAAAACTGTTTGGCCTGTTCCTGGCAGCATCCCTGCTGATGACAGCCGCTGCAGGGTGCGCTTCGAAAAAGGCGGAGATGACTACACCTGCCGATCGGAGCAGCAGTGCCGGCAGAAGCACCGCTGGAAGCGGTTATGATGTCTTGCCGGAAGCGGCGTCGGAAGAAGCTGCGTATGGGGATTCGCTGGCCGGGTTGGGGAACCTGGTGGATGACATATCGAATCCGATCCTGGATGAGAGGAAAATAATCCGCAGCGCCAACCTTTCCATCGAAGTCGAGAATTTCGACACTGCCTTCGGCAACATCAAGACGATCATCAACGGCATAGGTTTCATACAGGAGACGAACATAAACACTGAACGCGTGTATGACAACGAAGAAGTGAAATTCATCAAGAGAGGGACCATCGTCCTCAGGGTCGACAGGAGCAAGTTCGATTCGGTGCTGGACAGGCTCAACGGGATCGGGGAAGTCTATAACTATACGACCCACGGCGATGATGTGACGGAGCAGTATTATGACGTGGAGTCAAGGCTGAGGCTGCTGCGGCTCGAGCAGGAAAAGATAGAGGCTTACCTGGCAAAGCTTAATGACCTCGACCAGATATTCAAGGCGGAAAGCAAGCTCACAGAGATCAGGTACCAGATCGAGAGCCTGACAGGGAAGCTCAATAAACTCAGCAGCCTGGTGGAGCTGTCAACGATCACGATCGACATGTATGAAAAACGCCCGGGTTCGGATGCCAAACCCATGACATACGGCGAAAAACTGCTGGAAAGCCTTAAAGGAAGCCTGCTTGGCGTGGTGGAATTCCTTGGCGGCTTCCTGCTGTTTATAGTTTCCGCACTTCCCGTGTTGATATTGCTGGCATTGTTCGCATGGGTCTGCGTAGCAGTCTACAGGAGGATCGCCAGGAACCGCAGGCTGGGGTACGGCGCCGCTGATGCGGCTGCTGTGAAGGCAAGGCCCGAAGCGCAGCCGGAAAAGAAGCAGGAGACGCCACCGGAAGAAAAACAGTAGCTTTATCGGATGAAAAACAGTTAATCCCACGGTTATGGAATACATTTGGAAGTACGGCAATGGCCCCGGAGTATCCCCCGGGGCCATTGCCGTGCAGGAAGTTTCACCAGGGCAATATAACGGTGCATTGATTCTCGACAAAATCGAGAATGTATTGTAAAATTGTACTAATTGAAATGAAGGGGGCTATACGATGTCGTTTCAATACGGTTCAGATTCTATTGATATCCCGAATCCGTTCAAAAGGGAGGGACTGCTATCCCTGGCCAGCGGACTTGTATGGACCGTGCTTGGAGCAATATCGGTGCTGATGCTCCGGAGCCGTATCCTGGACAGCGGTTCGGCTGCCGGATGGGTGAGCCTGATCGTCAGTCTGTTGCTTCTTGGGATCGGTGTCAGATACCTGGTCAACGGGCTCCTTAAAATTTTCCGTTTCTATGTGGGAAGGGGCATACCGGCAAGCCTGGCAAAAAACCTTGCATCCAGCGAATCGCTTACGGTAGAGCCGGAGCTCATGTACGAAGCGAAGCATCTTGAGCAGATGCTCGTCGGCAGGAAGAACCCGACCTTTAATGAACCTTCTACGCTGATCGAAAGGCTTGTGTTCAGCATTTTTCCGAAATTCCTGTTTTTGCCTTACCCCATCAGGAATTATATACAGATCATAGTTCACAAGGCAGCGTATTCCTTAATGTTTCTTTTTGTTTTTATCATTGCCGTTCTGTCCGGTTCGGTAGGGCTGACGAAACTGGTCGATTCATCTTATCCGCAATGGATGGGCCTGATCATGTCGATCCTGCTGCTTATTATCTGGAGGCCTGCCAGTGTCACTATCAAAAAAATCAACAGGCTCAGGATCGAATCCATCAAACTGAACGGTGTGATTACGATGACCATTCTGGCGGTACTTGTTCCGGTCGTCTTTGAAGTGCTGCTGAAGAAAGGGGTAGGGATTCCGGAAGCACCCCTGGACCCGACTGTCTACCTGGTGACCGCAGTAATACTCATGCTCGTTACGACTCTCGATGCATTGTTCATGGCAAAGAAGCGTGCCGATATGCTCGATCCCAGGACGGAAGTTTCCGAATACATGGACAACTGGCAGGAGAATGTGCATCCGAAAGACATATTTATAAGCTTTGACAGGGAAATGGCGAAATCGAGATATAAAGAAATGCCGAACAGGATCTATTGCGAGATGAAACCTGAGCTGATCATGGAAGGGAGCATGGACAAAGGCAGTTTTACGGGTGATACGATCCAGGAGACCCAGCCGATCTATGAGGAGGTCAAATACCCGGCGATTTATTCGATCATGAGACTGGCCACCTCTGCTTTCGGTCATCTGCTCATATGCCTGTCAGCGTTGCTGCTGTTCCTGAACAACAGGGATCTGCCCGACCTGACTGCGTTCAAACCGATCATGGATACATTCTACCTTCCGTTGCTCCTGTGGTCTTTTGGGTCCATTGCCGTAAATATCGCTCATATCGCATGGGCTGAAATCAACTTCAAAAGCATACTGATTTACTTTAAAGGCGAAGGTACCTACACGGAATCGAAGTTATCCTATGGCATGGCGATAACTGATTCGGCCAGAAGCGAGAATGTCGTTGTCAGGACTTCTATTGCGCCGACACTGATAGTTTCGGATATCACAAGCTGTACATTCGCGTGCTTGGGTCCATACAACCTTAAAAGAGCGCGCTATGTGATGGATATGAGGAAAGCAGACGCTGTCCTTGATGAGATCGTCAAAGGCATCCGTGGTTTCCTGGAAAGCCGTCAGGTAATCGCCAATGCTGCTTCTGAAAAGGATATTGATTCCATGGGCAATCTTTATAACCTGAACCGGGTTTCGCCGGCGGCAAATCTTGCGGCACAAATGCCGGACCCGATCCTTGGCGCTGCAGCCAGGCAGGAGAACTCGCTGGGTTCCGGCAGCATGCAGCTTGACGCAGGTCCGGTCAGCGTGGATCCGGAAACAGGAAACGAGAATGGATGATTCCAGCTGTCGGGAATAAGGTCCGGGATCAGTTGATAACCAGGGATCCCGGACTTTTTACTGATTCCCGGTTTGCCAAAATGTATGGCAGGATAACACAACTATTGCGGGAGACTTGGGTATCCGAGCGACGGCCGGGACTCCGGCGGCTGCAGTCCTGCGGTTTGTAAAGTCCGGCAATTCTGACTTGATTATGGACCTTATGTGGATTATAATATATATGAAAGTCAAAGATAGTCAAAATCAATAACCGTTATTGAGTATAACATATGAAGGGAGTGAGCACACATGGCCAGGATGAGCGACATTATCGAGGAATTCATCAAGCAGATGATCAACGAGACTGACGGTGTCATCGAGATACAGCGCAATGAACTGGCTAATTACTTCAAATGCGTGCCCTCACAGATAAATTACGTCATCGATACCAGGTTTACCACCGAGAGAGGCTATTACGTGGAAAGCAGGCGCGGAGGCGGCGGATATATCAAGATAAAGAGGGTCAATGTCGACAGGCCGGGAAATTACCTGATGCACATCATCAGTTCGATGGGAGACAGCATTTCGCAGCAGTCTGCAGAAGTTTTCATAAACAATTTCCTGGATTATGAAGTAATAAATGAAAGGGAAGGACTTCTGCTGAAAGCGGCGACCAGCGACAAGGCCCTGGGCGGTATAGGCGCGCCTGACAGGGACATAATAAGGGCAACGATACTGAAAAACATGCTGACTGCCCTTTTGACATGACCTTATTTGTGGTAATAATTCCATTAACGGATAATCACAGGGAGTGACGCATATGTTGTGCCAACAGTGTCACATGAGAGAAGCCAACGTGCACTACACGCAGATAATCAACGGCAACAAGGTTGAGATGTACCTGTGCAGCCAGTGCGCGGAAGAAAAGGGGAAGCTGACGTTCAGTCCCCAGTTGAGCCTGGGCAGTCTGCTGTGGGGGTTCGGACTGGGAGGCGGCGCTGATTACCCGGGGATCGGGCAGCAGACGGTCCTCCGATGCAGCGTATGTGGGATGAGCTTCGATGATTTCAGGAGGATGGGCAAGCTTGGCTGCCCCAATTGCTACAGGGTGTTCAGGGAGAACCTTGAACCGATACTCAGGAGGCTGCACGGAAGCGCCGAGCACACGGGAAAAGTACCTGCCGGTCTGGCGGATGAGATAAAAACGAGCAATGAGATCGAGAGGCTCAAGGCCGAACTGGCCGCGGCCGTCGAAAGTGAACAGTATGAGAAGGCGGCGGAACTGAGGGACAGGATCCGGGAGCTCGAAAACAGCGGGAAGAACGGGGGTGCGGAATGATGCAGGACAACGTGCAGCCGATCCAGGACATGGACATCGCGATCAGCAGCAGGGTGAGACTTGCGAGGAACCTTGAGGCATATCCGTTCTCAACGCGCATTACCCGTGCCCAGAGAGCAGAGATACTGGAGAAAGTCAAAAAGGCCATATTTTCCGACAGGGACCCGGATTTCAGCAGCGGGTTCACATATTACGACATGAATGCCATGAAGCCGCTGGACAGGCAACTGCTTGTCGAAAAGCACCTGATCAGTCCCGAATTCGCGGAAGGCCAGAACGAGCGGGCTGCCATCATAAGCAGGGACGAGCGGGTGAGCATACTTGTGAACGAAGAGGACCACCTGAGGCTGCAGTGCATCTATCCCGGCATGCAGCTTACTGAGGCCTGGAAACGTTGTGATGAACTGGATACGAGGCTTGATGCAAAGCTTGGGTTCGCATTCGACAATGTCAGCGGCTACCTGACATGCTGTCCCACGAATGCGGGGACGGGGATCAGGGCGTCCGTCATGCTCCACCTGCCTGCGCTGTCTATGACGGGTTATATAAAGAACATCCTTGAGACGTGCAGCAAGATAGGTGTGGTGGTCAGGGGTGCTTACGGCGAAAACAGCGAGGCTTCGGGGAACATGTTCCAGGTATCGAACCAGGTGACACTGGGGCAGACCGAGGAGGAAATAATCGCGGGGATAAGCAATATAACGTCACAGATATCGAACCAGGAAAGGATGCTCAGGAAGGAGCTTTACAAGCAGAATCCGCAGCGTTTCGAGGACAGGGTGTTCAGGTCCCTGGGACTGCTGCAGAACGCCAGGATCATGTCTTCCGAGGAGAGCCAGAAGCTGCTTTCGGACGTGAGGCTCGGCGTTATCATGGGCCTGATACGGCACGTCGACCTGAAAAAGATCAACGACCTGATGCTGATGATCCAGCCGGCTTATCTGCAGAAACTTGCAGGGGCGGAGCTCAGGCCGGACGAAAGGGACGTGCGGCGGGCGGAACTGCTGCGGAAGAACCTGGTGCCGGGCGGTTCGCTTTAAGCCAGGGCTGCCGGTCCCGGAAGATGGGATCCGTTCCGCGGGCAGCCACATACAGTGAGGATAGCCTGTTTCGCATGTGGACAGCCTGTTTGCATGCGGACAGTTACTTATAGAGACAGTTGTTCATAATAGGGAATATTGGTTCTGCATGCTGACACGCTGTGTTAGTGCCGGCAGTTTTCAGATACGGGCGGATAGTACATGGTGCCGGCGGTCTCGCAGATACGGGCGGTTTGTCCTGCATGCGGATAGTTTGATTCAGGGAGTGATAAATATGTTCGGGAGATTTACGGAAAAGGCTGAAAAAGCGCTGAGCCTGGCGCAGGAAAGCGCTGCCAGGTTGGGCCACAGCTATGTTGGGACTGAGCACCTGCTGCTCGGCCTGCTGAAGGAGGGCACCGGCGTTGCTGCCAGGGTGCTGCAGAGCCAGGGAGTGACTGAGGAGAAGATAATAAGCCAGATCGAGGAACTGATCGGCAGAGGGGATTCTGCCGGAAAGGGACCGGTCGATTTCACGCCGAGGACCAAAAGAGTGATCGAACTGAGCCTTAACGAGGCGCGGAGGTTCGGGCACAACTATATCGGGACTGAGCACCTGTTGCTCGGTATCATGCGGGAAGGCGAAAGTGTTGCGGTGAGGATACTCATGGATCTTGGAGTGGACCCGCACAAGCTTTTCAACGATATCGTCAGGATGCTCAGCGAGGATGCGCCGGGTACCGGCGGCGAACCGAGGAATTCGTCAAGCCATTCGAATACGCCTACCCTCAACCAGTTTGGCAGGGACCTGACGGAACTGGCGAGAGAGGGCAAGTTTGACCCGATAATCGGGCGAGACAAGGAGATCGAGAGGGTCATCCAGATCCTGAGCAGAAGGACGAAAAACAACCCCTGCCTGATCGGTGAGCCAGGTGTCGGGAAGACGGCCATCGTTGAAGGGCTGGCGCAGAAGATCGTTGAGGGGAACATCCCGGAACTGCTGAAGGACAAGAGAGTATTCACCCTCGACCTGTCTTCAATGGTCGCTGGAGCCAAGTACAGGGGCGAGTTTGAAGAGCGGCTGAAGAAGGCTATGGACGAAGTGAGGAAGGCAGGGAATGTCATCCTTTTCATAGATGAGATGCACACCATCATCGGCGCGGGAGCGGCGGAAGGCGCCATCGACGCGTCGAACATCCTGAAACCGGCGCTTGCGCGCGGCGAGATACAGGTTATCGGCGCCACCACTCTGAAGGAATACAGGAAGCATGTGGAGAAGGATGCGGCGCTGGAGCGCAGGTTCCAGCCGATCACCGTGGGCGAGCCTACGCAGGAGGAGACCATCGAGATACTGAAGGGTATCCGCGACAAGTATGAGGCCCACCACCGGGTGAAGATCACGGATGGGGCACTGGAGGCCGCCGTGAAGCTGTCAGGCCGGTATATCACGGACAGGTACCTGCCTGACAAGGCCATCGACCTGATCGACGAAGCCGCTTCCAAGGTGCGGCTGAAGGCATTTACCGCGCCTTCGGACCTGAAGAAGCTGGAGGAACAGATCGAGAAGCTTGCGAAGGAGAAGGAAAACGCCATCCGGCTTCAGGAGTTCGAGAAGGCGGCGGCCATCAGGGACCAGGAGCAGAAGCTCAAAGCCGAGTATGAGAAGATGAAGGATGAATGGTACCAGAAGAACCAGACGCGGACCGATACGGTCACGGAAGAGGAGATCGCAGACATCGTGTCGAGCTGGACCGGAATCCCCGTGAGGCGCCTGGCGGAGGAAGAGTCCGAAAGGCTTATGAAGATGGAGGATGTGCTCCACCAGCGGGTGGTCGGCCAGGACGAGGCGGTCAGGGCTGTTGCCAGGGCGATCAGGAGAGGACGTGTCGGGCTCAAGGATCCCAGGAGGCCGATCGGTTCGTTCATATTCCTCGGTCCTACGGGCGTCGGGAAGACCGAGCTGAGCAAGGCGCTTGCGGAGGCCCTGTTCGGCAACGAGAATGCACTGATCAGGATAGACATGTCCGAGTACATGGAAAAGTTCAATGTTTCTCGCCTGATCGGATCGCCCCCGGGATACGTGGGATATGACGAAGGCGGCCAGCTCACCGAGAAGGTCAGGAGGCAGCCGTATTCGGT
>LFRM01351187.1_pt1 | contig 11609 bp, 10 predicted proteins | sample 618341 | NCBI WGS metagenome assembly LFRM01 (sample SAMN03654438, study PRJNA283298) | anaerobic digester metagenome | isolation source: pool of bioreactors CSTR01a, CSTR02a, and CSTR03a thermophilic anaerobic... | place: Denmark: Kgs. Lyngby | collected 2014-05-21
CCAGACATAGTAACCCGTGGTTTCGTGTATGTTCGTGAGTCTGAACAACTGATCGAAGACGCTCGGGAACGTGTCAAAGAAGCCCTGGATAACTGTGGACAGCATGGGATCACTGAGTGGGCTGTTATAAAGGCTCAGGTTCGTGACCGTCTGGGCAAGCATCTTTATGAGAAGACCGGACGAAGACCCATGATACTGCCAATAATAATGGAAGTCTAATAAATAAAGGCCGATGTTCTTCAAAGAAATCGGCCTTTTTCATGTATTGGTAGGGGAGGGGCTCTGCTCTCCGCCAGTGTGAACTTTTGTAACAGTAATAATAAGGGGGAATATGCCCGCAAGTGATTGCGGGTTATTTGTTTTTCTGAAAGAGCAGGCTTTCCTGGTAGGAAGGCAGCCCTGTTGGAGCTTGAAGATATTGATATCAAATCCTTGGAACAACAAAACACGCCATAGCATAACAAAACGCTACATAACATAACAACAATCCAAAAGAATGTGTTATAATTATCAATAATTTATTAAGAGAATATAGAAATAATAGAATGCAACAAAATGCCGCGAAATCTATAATAATTTACCCGGATTGCTAAAATGGATTGGCGGGAGAATTCAAGTAAAACCGCTTTATGGCAGACATTGTCGATACCTCGTGAGCTTAGATTTGGAAAGGAATGCAACCAGGAATGCAATTGATTACTTTTGCCGGACCTCCTTCCTCGGGGAAAACTTCGGTAATTTCGAAAATGATTCGCATCTATCTGGAGCGAGACACTAAGGTAGGCGTGGTCAAATTTGACTGTCTACAGAGCAATGACGCCAAACTCTATGCCGGTATGAAAGTGCCGGTATTACTGGGATTGTCTGGCCAACACTGCCCTGATCATTACTATATCAGCAATATTGAAGATGTGTTCAATTGGGGTATCGAGCTGGGGCTTGACATCCTGTTATCAGAAAGCGCAGGACTTTGCAACCGCTGTGCCCCGCATATCCATGATATTCCGGCAGTTTGCGTCATAGACCAAATGAGTGGTGTGCACACGCCGAAAAAAATCGGCCCGATGCTTCGGTTTGCGGATATCGTTGTAATTACCAAGAGCGATGTGGTATCCCAAGCCGAACGGGAAGTATTCGAAATGAATGTTCAATATGTAAATCCCGGTGTCGACATTATTCATGTTAACGGTTTGACCGGGCAGGGAACCCACGAATTGATTGAAACACTGGATAGCTTTTCCGATAATTCGATTGTTACCGATAATAAGCTGCGTTGTCCCATGCCGATGGCGCTTTGTTCTTACTGTTTAGGAGAAACCAACATTGGCGCTCAGTACCAGCTTGGTAATATAAAAAGGATTGAAATTCGGCCAAAAGCTACGGGAGAAGCCAATGATAGTTAATAAGTATCTGAAACAACCGGTGAAATTACTGTTTGCAGAACATCCTTACGCGAAAGACTGGCTGGAACAGATTAGCTGCACTATCGACCCCGATGATACACTCTATGACGTCGTATTCAAGCAAAAAGAATCGTTCTATGTTTCTCAAAACATGAACGCTAGCATGCTCATACGTCAGTTTGATGATTATTTGGCGGTCATGACAAATATGCTGGAACAGTCTAAACAGCTAGTCCAAACCGTAACCCTACTTCCTGGGCGCAACAAAATTGGGGAACCGGAGGAATTTGAACCCCTGGTCTTTTACCCTGGGGAAATAATTGCCATCGTAGGTGCGACAGGAAGCGGAAAAAGCCGCCTGCTGGAAGATATTGAATGCGGAGCCCATGGTAATACACCTACCGGAAGAAAGATATTGATTAATGGCGAACCCCTTAATAATGGACAAAAGAAGAGAGCGCGGCAAAGAATCGTGGCCCAGCTTTCCCAAAACATGAATTTTGTCATCGATCTGACCGTAAGAGAATTTCTTAGTATGCATGCCCGCTGTTGGCCGTCGGCAGACATCGGCGGAAAAATCGAGCGAATACTGGAACTCGCTAATTCTCTGGCGGGAGAGAAGTTTAGCATGGAGAGCAATGTTGCCCAACTAAGCGGGGGCCAGTCCAGAGCTCTGATGATCGCAGATTGTGCGCTGTTGTCCTATACACCCATTGTGTTGATCGATGAGATTGAAAACGCTGGAATCAATCGGCGCAAAGCTTTGGAGCTGTTAACCGGCGAAGATAAAATCGTTTTTCTGGCAACCCACGATCCGCTGCTAGCCCTACTGGCTCAGACTCGGCTAGTTATAAAAAACGGTGGTGTTCATAGAGTTATCTCACGAACGAAAAGAGAGGAGGAAACGCTTGGAAAACTGGAAACCTTCGATAATCAACTATTGGAAATGCGCGCTAAGATGCGGGCTGGAGAAGTGTTGGAAGATTTCGACCTGCAATGGGCAGATTTTGAACCAGCAAGCATGTGAAAAGTAAAGTGAGCAATAGGAGAACATGACGAGATGTTAAGACTGCAAATCCAGTTACCTCTAAATGTAAGTCGATCCTTGGAAGAGGCTCTAAGGGAGCATGTTGAAACCAACGCCAGCGAATATCAAACTGAAATTCGCCTGGAAAACTCACATGCCTGCGGTGGCGAGAGCGCAGCGGATCAACAGCCTGCTGACATCATGATAGGCTTCGTGCCTGAACTGGCCATGCAAACGGACGAATACTTAAGAGAAAACATAATTAATGCTCCGGGGCGCTTTCCCGTGAATAAGAAATGGCAAGAGCAGGGGTTTGCCGATCCTAGAGGATATTTTCATGTATTTGGTATCGTCCCTTTTATCATGTTCTATAATCCGGACTATACGAATGATGCAGAACTTCCCCGCACCTGGAGTGATATCCTTGACCCCCAATGGAAAGGACGCATTATGATGCCGGGAAAAGAACATATGGCCCCCAGGGTCATCCGCGCGTTTCTAAAACATGGTAATTTGGAGAAGGCACAGGCAGTAGATGAAAATATCATCTGCAGCGGGATGCCGCCCAATGTCATCGAAGCTATCAAAAACGGTGAATTTGCACTGGGGATAACCAATATAACCTTTGGGAAAATATCGGAGAGCCAAAAAATCAAGATGATCTGGCCGGAAGATGGCCTTCTATGCATGCCTCAGATAATGGTCTGGAAAAAGGGTCTTGATGAAACCCTGCTGAAGCTGGGTGATTTTATGCTGTCATCGAAAGTTCAGAGTTTACTTGCTCAACAGGCTTTTGTACCAACCGCACCGGAAAATGAGATGCCTGAAATGATTAGAGCTAACCAAGTTGGACTCAAGTGGGCAGGTTGGGATGAGTTCCGCCAAGCGATGAGAAACAGTGGTTTTTAAGGGGGAAGCGCCTTGTTTGAGATGCGCGATATCAGTTTAAACTACGGCCAGCTCCAGGTGCTCAATAAATTTAGCTTGTGGGGAGAGAGCAACCGATTCATCTGCCTGCTGGGCCCTTCCGGCGTTGGTAAGACCAGCATATTGAATGTTTTTGCAGGAATATTGCAGCCTGATTCAGGGTTGGTTTTTTCGGGGGCGGAAAAGCTGGCCTACGTATTCCAGGAACCGCGTCTTCTGCCGTGGATGACAGTGGAGCAGAATATGGAAGTCGGACTTTACAAACTGAGCAGAAATAGGAATTGGAGAAAGAAGAAAGTACGACAAGTATTGAAAAAAATCGGACTGGAGGAATTCGGCGAGTATTATCCGGAACAATTGAGCGGCGGGATGAAGCAAAGGGTTTCGATTGGACGTGCCTATGTCATTCAACCTGATTTACTTTTGCTGGACGAGCCATTTAACGGCCTTGACGAAGCCCTGAAAACAGAAATGCAGGATTTGCTCCTGGAACTTGAAAACTGGCATATGTGTACCACCATTATGGTGACTCACGATATCAGGGAGGCCATCAAACTCGGTGACCGCATTATTGTCATTGATGGCAGGCCGGGACGCATCGTATTGGATATCACTGTAAACCTGGATGAGAAGAAAAAACCGGATTATAGAACTACACTGGAAAAAGAAATTCTTTCTGTCTTACACAAAACCAATAAAAATATGGGGAGGGTGAATGATTTATGAAAAGAAAAGCTGTAGTCCTTATCCTAAGTCTGGCATTGATCATTGGCACCGTGGGATGCGGAGGAAACAGTGCCGGTACGGGAGTGGAGAAACCAGAGAATGCACCTGTTTCGTTTGAGGAGTTGAATATAAAAGTTGGTAGCGCTCCCGGCCCGGTTACCTATCCGTTGGCGACCATGAGCGAAAAGAACCCCAATATAGTCCTCAATCCATGGCAGAGTGGTGAACAGCTGACGGCGATGATTACTTCTAAGGAAGTTGATCTCTGTAGTACGCCGCTGAGTAACGCTTTGCTGACCTATAATAAAGGCATGGACACCCAGCTTTTGATGGTCACGGTATGGGGCATGCTCTACGTTATGTCAACAGAAAACGATGTTACATCCATACAGGATTTAAAAGGCAAAGAAGTCGTTGTTTCGGGAAAGGGCGGTATTCATGATTTCATTTTCCGTCATCTTCTCATTAAGAACGAAATCGATCCTGACCAAGATCTGAAAATTACTTATCTCGATATGGCGGAAGCTTCCCAGCGTTTGGCTTCGGGGCAGTTAAAATACGCAGTGCTTAACGAGCCCCAATCGAGTATTGCCGCTTTGAATGCCAAAAAGGCCAATCTGGAGCTTAACCGAGTTCTGGATTTAACCGAAGAGTGGGGTGAACTCCCCGGCCAAAAAGACAAACGATTTCCCATGGCAGGGATAATCGTTGTCAATGGCAGCGGGGCTCCAACCGAGCAGATCACAGCATTTGAGAAGGCCTATATTGATGAAGCCGCCTGGGTCAACGAACATGGACAGGATGTCGGCCCTATTGTGGAAAAACATGTTCCGACTATGAAAGCCATGGCTGTTACGCAATCAATCCAATATGCCCGTTTGGATCCCCAGCCTGCTGTGGAGTGTCAAGAGGAAGTCATGGATTTCTTTAAGGAGTTGACCACGACGGCAGATATCCAGGCATTCGGGGGAAAATTACCGGATGATGACTTTTTCTACCGATAATCGAAACCTGTGGTACGCTTTGGGCGTAGCTTTATCTTTCCTGGGATGGCAGTTGCTTTCCATAAAGTATAGCCAGGTGATCGTGCCTTCGCCTCTCGAAACTTGGTGTGCCTTAACAGAAATTATTCACAGTGGCGAATTAACATCAAGTCTGAAGATTACTTTTTCTCGGCAAATAACGGGGCTGACTCTTGGTCTAACCATTGGGCTTATCACTGGTTTAGTTGCCGGGATCTTTAAAAGAGCGGGATTGATGATCCAGCCGATGATTACATTCTTGCTTTCAGTACCGGCTATTATCTTTGTCACCATGGCCATGGTTTGGTTTGGCATGGGAACCCAAATGACTATATTTCTGGTCGCCTTGTTGGTATTTCCGGTCATGCATACCAATACTGCATCCGGTATCAATTCAATCGAGCCGCAGTTAAAGCAAATGGCAGATGTATATCGAATGCCGCCATTCAAGAAATTGAGCAAAATTTACTTGCCGGGTATGCGCGGGCATTTAATTACTGGCTTTGCTTTGGGACTAGCGTCCTCTTTAAGGCTGACAATTATGGCGGAGATGCTGGGCGCTGCTGATGGAATGGGACAGAGAATCTACATATCGCGAATATATTTGGAAACCGAAAAACTCTTTGCCTGGGTGGGCGTATTATTGATCGTATTGGTACTGCTCGAATTCCTCTTCATACGGCCCTTAAAGAAATGGACCCGGGTGGACTGAACGCAATACCAGGGAAAGGAGAGCTCTAAATGAAAGATAAAAAGGGTTTCAATGAGATTGTAAAAAAGATATTCTATCCGGTGTTTCCGTTGCTGGCGGACGATTTTTTGCAGAAGAGCGGTATCACCAAGGGCGTGTGTCTTGATATCGGTGCCGGTAACGGCTATCTGGGCCTTGCTTTAGCCGAAAAAAGCAATTTACAGGTGCGGCTGGTTGATATTGATTCTGAAATGCTGGAATTCGCTCAAGAGAATATCAGAGAGCGCCAATTGGCGGACAGAGTTGATACTGTACGGGCAGACGTCGAAGCTCTTCCGTTTCAGGACAACTATGCGCATTTGATTGTCAGCCGCGGGTCGGTTTTTTTCTGGGAGAACCAGGTAGCTGGATTGAATGAAGTCTATCGTGTCCTAGCCCCGGGAGGGATTTCCTTCATTGGCGGAGGTTTTGCGACACCTGAGCTCCTGGAAGAAGTCAAAAACAAAATGCAGGAAAAAAATCCTGACTTTGGACGACACCTTGCCGAGAGGATTGGCCCTGATGCACCTGATAAATTTCGGGAGGTCTTACGCAAGACCGGAATACCAGAATCGAAGTCCGAAGTTAGTTATGATTCCGCCAATTTGTGGATTGTACTTAAAAAATAAAACCGGGCATGAGATGGCTGAATTCTTAAGCCTCTCGGACGTTATGCCCACTTAGCGATCCAATGGTCATGAGGTTATTAAATAGTGGTTGGTATAAACTTTAAATCAAAAACACGAGCAGGGGAGAAAACTAATCAATTCCTAGGAGGGAAGTGTCATGAAAGCAAACGAGATTACCTTGTTGGAAAAACTGCAAAAAGATTTACAGAATCTGGCGGATAAAAACCAACTGGGTGAACAAAAGGTGGAGGTGGTATGTTCCGTGCTTACAGCCCATGAGGCTATTGGGGATCCGGAAAGAAAAGATTTTCCCATTCAGAAGGGTAAAGAAAAACTGATGCAGGCTTCTTTTGGCTCTTCTTACGGACAGGCATTTACTGATATGCCTTACAATTTTTCTGGGAAACTGAGGGATCTAACGACCATGCCATTGCATACGAATTATGAACGAGCAGTGTTTGTTTCAGGGCTGAATGCTGTGTTGCGGGAGTTGAAACTCACTGAGCGCACGATCCATTGCAAGGATGATGAACCTAAGAAATGCAGTTTGGAATTAGCTGACATGGTTGAAAAAGAGTATGGCGACCCTAAAATCGCCCTATTTGGTTTACAGCCAGCGATAGCGGAAGCTTTGTCCCATAAATTCACCATGCGGATCTTTGATCTTGATGATGATAATATCGGCCAAGAAAAATTCGGCACAGTAATTGAAAGCGGAATTTGCGATATGCAAGAAGTGGAGACCTGGGCAGATCTATTTTTGGTTACGGGAAGTACGCTTTGTAATGGGTCAATCGTTAATTTCCTGACTTTATCAAAACCGGTGGTTTATTTCGGTACAACTGCTGCTGGCGCGGCTTCTTTATTGGGATTAAAAAGGTTTTGCCCGCAGGCGTCATGAGCGGTTCAATACAATTTTAACAAAAAGAGGATGAAAGAAATGTTCAAGATTTAAAACGGTCTTGATAATGTGTTTAGTGCTTCTGTACGCAGGTTAAGTCAAGACTATAGCTGTTGGGTACAATCTTTTTCGTATAGGTATTTATAAAGCAAGGGAAAGTAATTTTACGTTTCCGGACATTAAAAAGACGATGGTTGTCCATGTTGACGCCACCGTCTTTTTTGGGCTGTGTTATCTTATTCCCCCCATGGTTTTAGCTAGAGACATTTGTTCCGGACGGGCTGAAAGCACCCGTCCGGGAATAGGTAATCTTTAAATTTTATTCTTCATATAACTTATCTACTAGGTCTTTGTATTTCTGATCAATAAATTTACGTTTCAGTTTCAGGGTGGGAGTCATTTCACCTGTTTCCTGTGTAAGCTCCTCAGGTAGCAGGACAAACTTTTTGATTTTCTCTACCTGGCCTAGGCTTTGGGTTTTTGCCTCAATTAGTTTTTCATACAATTTGTAGATCTCAGGATTTTGAATGATTTGTTCCGGAGAAGTATATTCAATATTATTGTTTTTGCAGTAATCCTCTAGAATCTCGAAGTTTGGTACCACCAGGGCGGATAAGAATTTCCTTCCTTCACCTATGCAGACGAACTGGGAGATAAAGATTTCATTGCCCACAAGGGATTCGATCTGCTGCGGGGAAATATTTTTGCCACCGGCGGTGATGATAAGTTCCTTGATACGATCAGTAATCTTTATATATCCTAGTTTTTCACCGTTCTTTTCTACATAACGAAGTTCGCCAACGTCCTGGGTCTTAAACCAACCATCATCAGTGAAGATTGCCTTGGTAGCTTCAGGATTTTTATAGTATTCGACCATGGACATGCCACCTTTTAGCTGTACTTCACCTTCATCTGAAATGCGAACATCACACATAGGAATCACAACTCCGCAATATCCGGGGAGGGCATTATCCCTGTAACCTACACAAACTGGAAAGAATTCGGTTAGTCCGAAGCCCATGGCGGTGTTGATACCGGCTGCCAAGAAAAATTCATTTACTTCTGGGGCAAAGGCAGACCCGCCCACATGATAAATATTACAGTTTTCGGCGCCCAGCATAGCCCGTATTTTGCTGAAGACCAATTTGTCGGCGATTTTGTATTTCAATCCGTAACTGTTGTTTCTATAGGCCTCGATTCCCACTCCTTTGGCCCATTCAAACATCTTATACTTCATGCCGCCGGCATTTTTCATAGTGGCATGGATAGTACCGTAAACTTTATCCCATATCCTGGGTACACTGGTCATGAAATGTGGTTTGTAGTGGTTCATGTATTCAAGAAATTCGGCTGGGTCAGGACAGTAACCAATTCTAACTCCGATGCTCATACATCCGTATGACCATAATCTTTCAAATACATGTGACAACGGCAGGATGCAAAGAGAAGTATAATGAGGCCCGGCTTCCGGATAGCGCATTGATGAAAATATTCCACACAAGAATGTGCGGTGGGTGTGAACGGCTCCCTTGGGGTTTCCAGTAGTGCCCGAAGTATATATAATGGTCACAATGTCATCGGGGTGTACATTATTGATACGGTCTTCAAATTCTTTGTCATTATTCAATTGGCGGCCTTTTTCGATCAGCTGGTTCAGATAAACGCTTTTGTCACCAGCGATGGTTATATTGTCCCGCATGGCAACGATTAGTTTCAGGTATTGGTTATCAGGTATTATTTGCGCAATCCGATCATATTGTTCCTGATCTCCAACAAAGACTACTTTTACTTCAGCATCATTGATGATATATTCAGCTTCTTCTTTGGAGTTGGTGGCGTAAATAGGGACGGAGACAGCACGTGTGGCCAAAATACCCATATCTGAAATAGCCCACTCTGAACAGTTTCTGGCGAATATGGAGCACTTATCACCACTTTCTATTCCTATGTCGATCAAAGCTTTTGCCAGTCCCGAAAACCTATCGGCAAATTCGATCCAGTTAAGTGATTCCCACTCGCCTTTGTGATTCCTTTGGGTTAAGATGATTTTTTCCTGAAAGATCTTAGCATTTTTCAGCATCATATAGGCGAGGGTCTTGTTCTCAGATAGATATTTCTCGAATTCATTGTGCCAGTCTTTGTCTGAGTCGCGCCAGACTGGTAGATGCTTGGTTGCTTCGTGCATCATCCGGGCCCCCTTTTAAATATTATTGTTAAAGTAATTATGATTCGAAATTTACGATAAGTCAAAGAAATTATATTAAATAATGTGTAGTTTTCCGTTTTTCTGATAAATACAGAGTTTTGTTGCTGATATGAGTTGGAAGGGCTTTTGTGGCAGTAATTAAATGGGGATTTGCCTGCAAGATATATTGCGGGCTTATTATTTTTATTCTCTGCCCAGTTAAGATACTGCTTATTCTGTCTATCTACAAAAAGTTACCAATGAACCTAGAAGGACATAAAAAAGATAGATTTAATTGGTAAACTAGGCCTGGAGGTGAAAATATGGTTTTCAGACTGCTTTTGGTGGAAGATGATGTGGAAATAAGAGAGATCATCACCGATTACTTTTTAGAGAAAAGTGACGGAACAATTGTAATAGACTCTGCGGAGACCGGGAATGAGGGAATGGATAAATGCTTGGAAGAAGAATATGATCTAGTGCTTTTGGATGTTATGCTGCCAGAGGTAGACGGGTTTGACATCTGCCGGGAGCTTCGTAAAAGCAGTGATGTTCCGATTATTTTCATTACCGCCCGGCATCAGGAAAATGACCGTTTGTACGGGTATCATCTTGGCTGTGACGACTATATCGCCAAGCCCTTCTCGCTGGCCGAGCTTTATGCTAAAGTGATGGCTTTACTGAAACGTGCCAAAGGGATGGTAAGAGATGAAGTGATGACCGTCGGTCGCATAAAATTGGATCCCTATCGGTGTACCGTTTATGTGGATGAAGACGAGGTTATCCTAGCTCCCCTGGAATTTGGGTTACTAAAAATACTGACGGAAAATCAGGGAAAAGCCGTAAGCCGTGATAGTTTGCTCATCCGGTTATGGGGATATGATTTCGATGGTAATGACCGGGTGGTGGATAACCATATAAAAAAGCTACGCAAGGCTTTAGGCGATAGCGCCGCCCAAATTAAAACTGTGTTTAAAATCGGTTATAAATTGGAGGAGAGATAAATGCAGAAAAACATCACCAAACGCCTCATTTATGCGCGTGTCTTTAGTGCGTTTTTCGCTATCTACCTGTTGCTGATGACGGGCTTCAGCATTTTCGTTATATCAGAAGAGCAGAAGGTGGCGGGAATGGAATTCAGAACCTATGCTAACGGTGTCAATAATCAAGTCGCCGATGTCCTGAAAAATCATATTGATGCTAATAATCAGGTTATGGATCTGGTTCCCCTAAAAAAGGAATTAATCAGATATACAGATCACTTTATTATGTTAGGGACAGAGGTGGCGGTTTTCACTGGTGATTACCAACTGCTTTTTAATACCAATGATTACTGGATATGCCGGTTTCCAGCGTATGTAGAAGGAAAACGACTGGATGATGCAGATTACGGATACTTAGATCCTCGTGGGTGGTTTAGTGAAGCGCAAATTTCAGAGCTGGAAAACTATATGCATGCCGATCTTCAGCCGAAAAAGGCCGGTGATCTCTGGTTTTACGAAGTTGACTTGCAGGGTTTTTGGCTAGATGGGGAAATGGTCATACCCGATAAAATAACGGTCAATCCTATGTATGCCAGCACTTTTGATGAACAGGGCAATGTCCGTTCAGGTGGCGGGGCCCACACCGATGAAATTGTCTATACTTCCGGATACAAAAACACCAGGGATCTACCTTACTTCTCCCATGGTGATATAGGGTTCGCCTTTGTTCAGCGAAGTGGCATCTGGTGGGCAGCTCAAAGTTATCGCAGCAGTGAAAAACAGGCTGGGCTGCGGCAATTAGTAACCGATGCGGAGAAGTTGAAAGAAACCAAAATCATGCAACAGCTGGAGCGTCCCGCCCAAAGAATCGCCTTGACCACCTATCGTTATTACCTGACTATGCCCTATCAGAACACAATTCACGTTATCGATGGCCAGACACAAAAGAGTGACTTTTGGACCGTGATAGCTCGTGATATCAATATGTGGGAGCGATGCTCCACTACATTGGTCTTTGTCTGGATTTCCTGTCTGCTCATATTTCTGGCGGTGGCTTTCATCCTTGCCCGGCAAAC